>Ga0209417_1001170_pt1 | contig 50313 bp, 51 predicted proteins | sample RifGroF2_FD_184002 | JGI IMG/M metagenome (GOLD analysis project Ga0209417, IMG submission 184002) | Groundwater microbial communities from Rifle, Colorado, USA - Groundwater F2 (SPAdes) (version 2) | ecosystem: Environmental > Aquatic > Deep subsurface > Groundwater | place: Rifle, Colorado...
TATTGGCAGGAATATAGTTATTTTGCCTTCTTAATACTGTGTTAATCCTTGCAAGCAGCACTTTGGGGCTGAATGGTTTTGTTATATAATCGTCAGCTCCGCTCTCCAACCCTCTTATAATGTCCTCTTCCGCTCCCTTGGCTGTAAGCATTATAATCGGGGTCAATTTAAATGCGCTGTTATTTCTTAAATTTTTGCACACTTCTTCTCCGGCCATACCAGGAAGCATTAAATCAAGTATAACAACATCAAATCCCTTCGTGCCCGCAATTTTAAGCGCTTGCTCACCTGTTGTTACTCCTGTTGTTTCAAATCCGCCTTTTTTAAGGGTAATTTCCAGCAGCTTCAGAATATCTTCTTCGTCTTCTACTATAAGCGCAGTTTTGTTAGTCGTGGTCATAATCTACCTTGTATTTTCCTATTTTAAATATATTTTCTCTGTTTTCATCCTCTTTTGCAACAGGGTTTATTTCTTTTTTTATCAAAGACGCCAGCGGAGTGACTATAAATGGCACTAAAATCCTCTTTGCCATCACCACAGCAGCTATAAGGGATGATAATTTCATTACATTTTTCTTTACTATACTTTCCTGTAGGGTTTTAGCAAGTTTTTTGCTGGTTTTTGACAAATTTTTAATGATAAAGTTTTGTGTTTTATCGTGAATAACTGCCAAACCCACAGCTGCCTGTGCACCGGCCGAGACAAATCCTTCAGTGAGCTGGTAATATTTTAAGTATTTTCTTTTATCTTCTTCAATTTTTTTATTTTTTCCTAACTGGAAAGAATCCGCAACATGTGAGCATAAGCCCAGGGCAATAGATGAATATAATAGTGTTTTAGCAGCATAGTGGCTATCATTTATGCATCTTGTTATATGATGTTGAACGGTTCTTCCTATACTGCTAAACATTTTTTCTATTCTCTCCTGTAAGATGTCTGAACTGTGGTTTCAGGTTTTGTGCGTATATATTAAAATTTAGATTTTGGGGAATCGGTATATCATCATCAATTTTTCTCATTACTTTTGGCAATGACCAGCTTAAAAGCTTTGCAGTAACAGGAATTGCAAGAAAAGTCATGCTAAGAGCGGATATATTTTTTAATTCGCTCAGGTGCTGGGCGTTATTTCGGAAAAATTCGCCTAAAAAGCCTCTTTTTGCTGCCTTATCAACAAACTTGTTGCCGATAAGGGTTACACCAAGCGTTGTAATTAATGAGAAGCAAGCATTTAAAGGGGATAAAAGCATTGAATATTTGATTGAATCTTCATCCTCATGTGTAAACTTTGAGCCGGCAAGTATCATCAAAGGCGGGAACAGGGCTCTGCCAGCATAATTTATAATGTTGGAAGAAGTTTGGTTGATTCCTTTTTTTAAAATTTTATCAATATTATCAATAAAAAAGCCCGTAACTTTTTTAACAAGTTCGGGCTTTCTTGTTGCTCCAAAATTAATCTGCTTCTTATAATAATTGTTCGGTATATTTGCAATTAACATACTTTTTACGTTAAGCAAAAAGTATTAGACTTTAATTAGAAATTTGTTATGAATTTATTTGAGTCATGTTATTCATACTATAGCTTATGCCAGCTTTCTTCATACGGTTTACAGCTTCTTGTAGTCTTTCTTCGCCTACGGTAAGCGCAATTCTGAAAAAGCCTTCTCCGTTAGGTCCGTAACCGTTGCCCGGAGCTACTACTATATCAGCTTTTTCAAGCATAATTTGCGCGAATTCAGCAGAAGTCATACCGTTAGGTACCGGCAGCCACATATAAAATGAAGCTTTTGGTACAGGAACATCCCAGCCGAGTTCACGGAATGCATTAACCATAACATCCCGGCGTCTTTGATACATGGCATTTAATTCGTTTATTTTTTCCTGTGGTGTTTCAAGAGCAGCTATACCGGCTCTTTGAATAGCTTTAAACGCGCCGCTGTCAATGTTATTTTTTATTACTTTAAGCGCATTCATAGGCTTTTCTCCGCCTACTGCCCATCCTATCCTCCAGCCTGTCATATTGTAAGTTTTGCTGTGGGAGAAGAATTCAAGACAGTGGTCTTTTGCACCCTCTACCTGGAATAGGCTCGGCGCTACATATCCATCATAAGTCATTTCACAGTATGCCTGGTCATGGCAGAGCAAAATATCGTATTTTTTAGCAAATTCTACTGCTTCCTTGAAGTATTCCAGTGTTGCAACAGCGCCTGTCGGGTTGTTTGGGTAGTTCAGGAACATTAATTTTGATTTTCTTGCTATGTCTTCAGGTATTTTGTGCAATTCAGGTAAATAATTATTATGAGGGCCTATAGGCATTAAATATGGAGTTCCCCCGGCGAGGAGTGTGGCTGTCCTATACACAGGATAGGCCGGATCAGGCACAAGTGTGTATTCACCCGGATCTACAAATGCAAAAAACACATGCGCTATAGCTTCTTTTGATCCGATAAGGGCTGTAACTTCTTTATTCGGGTCTACTTGTACGTTAAATCTTTTTTTCATCCATTCACAGCAGGCCTGCCTGAAATCATTTGTGCCCTGGTATGGCGGATAATTGTGTGTTGTAACATCATCAATAGCTTTATGCATTTCATCAACTATATGGGGAAAGGTAGGAGTGTCAGGATCGCCTACTGCAAGGCTTATTACGTCAATTCCCTTTGCTTTTGCCGCATCAATTTTTTTATCAATTTCCACAAAAAGATATGGTGGAATTTTATCTAGCTTTGGTGATGGTTTCATTTTTATCCCCTTTTCTTCCTCTTTGCCTCTACTTAATTTTACGGAATAATTATTTCTTAGCAACCTGCTGTGCGATCGCGCCAAAAGCATAATTGTAATTTTTAACTTCTTTAAATCCTAGTTCTAAAAATATTTTAACAAGTTCTTCCTGTGAAGGAAAATTTTGTGTGGATTCAGGTAAGTATTTGTAAGCTTTTCCCAGCAGCGGCACTATTTTAAAAAAGTAAAACCTGAAAATTGGTGCAAATAGTCCTTTAGGCTTTCCCGTATCAAGGTTCACAACATACCCACCGGTTTTTACCACCCTTTTCATTTCTAAAATGCCCTTATTCAAGTCAGTTAAATTCCTTAAACCAAAGCTGATAAACACTGCATCAAAGGTTTCGTCATTAAAAGGCAGGTTCAGCACGTCTGCCTGCATAAAGCTGATATTTTTACGGTTTTTTGCCCTTTTTTTGGCAATTTCAAGCATGTTTGGTGAAAAATCCACAGCAGTTATTTCAACATTTTTTTCTGATAAAAGAATTACTATATCGCCTGTTCCGGTGCATAAATCCAACACTTTAGCTCCCTGTTTCAAAGGGACGTGTTTAATTGCGCATTTTTTTATGTTTTTGTGCAGGCCAAGGCTGATTAAATTGTTTAAAAAATCATATTTGTCCGCAATGGAATCAAACATTTCCCGGATGTTCATGCTTGGACTCGATTTTCCAGTATTATTTTTTCCACTTTTTCAAAATCTTCGGCCGTATCAATATCTATTTGCTTCGGTGTTTCAAAAATTTCTGCGTTTTCTCCGATAAAATCCTTGTATTTCTTAAAAGCGTCTATTTTTATTGCGTAAAAGGCTCCGTTTTCAGCGAACATGTCCTCCATTAATTCCGGTTCCTGGTATCTTGGCCGGAAATGATAGTCGTACAGCGCAACCATTTTGCCATTATAATCCCTTTTCCACTTGGGCATTGTTTTCCCTATCTTTGTACCGGTGAAAACAGAGTCATTGTCTGAATTTATCAATTTTTGAAGCGCTTCATCAATAATTTTTTCATCTCTCAAAGGTGATGTGCCTTGGAGTAATACTACAATATCAGGATAGTACCCACTTTTTTCAAGTTCTTCAACAACTTGTATAAGAACAGGAGGAGTTTTAGTTGTGTCTTGTGCCAGCTCAGCCGGGCGAATAAATACTTCTGCGCCAAAACTTTTAGATATTTCAGCAATTTTAGGGTCTTCTGTAGATACTATTACCCTATCGATGAGTTTGGATTTTAACCCTGCCTCTATTGTATAAGCTACTAGCGGTTTACCGGCTAATAGCTTTATGTTCTTCCCGGGCAGTCTCTTGGAACCGCCTCGTGCTGGAATTATCCCTACTATATTCATAAATGTACTCCTCACCTTGTTGGATAATTAACATTATACTAAAAATAAGGTATGATTATCGAATGAAACAGAGCAAGGATTCACAGTTTTTCAGTAGTATAGGAACAATTGTAAACGATATCAGCGCTAACCTTGGCATTGACAGGGGGCTGAAAATCGTTTCACTTTCCAAAATGTGGCCAAAAATAGTCGGGCCAAGATTTGAAAAGACTTCAAAGATTTTCTCTGTTCACGAAAATAACGGGTTTGATATAATAGTTGTTGCAGTATCCTCCTCTTCTGTATCTCAGGAGTTAATCTTTCATAAGAATGAAGTCATAAAAAAAATTTATAAAACATGTAAAGAGCTTGAATTTAAGATAAAGGATATTCAATTTTCAACTAAGTATTGGAAGGAAGACCATGAAGATTAAAAATAAAATTAAAAATCTATTTATCGGACTAATACTTGTTTTATTGTTTAACACAGCTTGCTATGCAGAATACGATTCCAAGGCAATAAAAGCCTACAATAACGGAATTGACCTGACTACACAGGAAAAATACAATGAGGCTGTTTTATCTTTGGAAGACGCTGTAAAAATTGAACCTTCTTTTACTGATGCTTATTATAACCTTGGAATTTTATACCAATACCTTGGAAATATTGACAAAGCGCTTGAATCATATCAGGCAATACTGCAATATAATCCTAAAGATTATGAAGTTATTCAGAAAATTGCGGTTATATATCACAATAAAGGAAATAAGGAAAAAGTCCTTGAATATATCAAAAAAATTCCAACAACTGATCCTAATTACGGACTGATAGCTGAATTGATGAAAACTGCCCAGTCCGTACAGGCACAGGCGGAAAAAACTCACCAGATTAAAGACGTAAAAAAATGTGAAACATATTCAGGGTTTGAAGGCCCAACCGGAATTGCCAGAGACAGTAAAGGGAATTTGTATGTGGCAAATTTCAGCGATAATTCAATTATTTCAATAAATAATACTGGTGAACGGAAAGTACTGGCAAAAGATGGAGTAATAAACGGCCCACTCGGACTTGTTATAGACAAAAATGATAATATTTATGTAGCTAATTATGAGTCTAATCAAATTGTGGTTATACCTGCCAATAACAGAACTCCTCAGGTATTGCCCTTTATTGTAAAAAAACCATATTTTTTAATGTTGGATAACGCAGGAATCCTTTATGTTACAGAGCAGGGCACAAATTCTGTTTCGCAGCATTACTTGGAAATAAAATAATTTATCACTGAGAGAGGAAAGGAAATAAAAAATGAAAAAAGGGAAAAAAGGATTTAGCATGGGTGAAATGCTTGTTACAATGATGGTAATAGGATTAATTGCAGCTTTAACTATTCCTTCTATTACCCAGACGAAAAGTAATGCTCTTAAAACGCTATATAAATCAGCTTATACAAATATGGAAACTATTGTGAATGAATTAATCAACGATGTTTCTTTATATCCCAGTGGGCAATTCGGCAACAACACATTTTGTGCAAACTTTTTTTCAAAAGTTAATACAGTTGGATATACCGCTGCAAATTGTGCTAATACTTTTAACGCAGTTATCCCTGGTACACCAAACGCTACCACAACTAACGCGATGCGGTGGTATAATATGGACAATGATTTTGGGGAGACATGTCCTGACGGTGCCAGCGGATATTGTGTCAAGATAAGCATTGATGTTGACGGTGCAGGTAAAGGTGTAAACAGTCGTGTCGCAAGTGATGAGCAAAGAGATATTTTTGATATTTACATATTTAGTACAGGAAAGCTTACTGTGCCTGCCGGGTCAAAGGAAGCTGAATACTTAACACAGTAATATGAGTATTTTAGAGGCAGGAATGTTGGTTTGTTTTGGAGCAAGCTGGCCGTTTGCAATAGTTAAAACATATAAAACCAAAAATGTTAAAGGTATAAGTTTTATATTCCTGATTTTGCTGCTTTTAGGGTATATTTTTGGGATTTTACATAAAATAATTTTTAATTTTGATTATGTATTAATCTTTTATATATTTAACGGTTCATTAGTTTTAACTGAGATAGTTCTTTATCTGATGTACAAGGACAATGATAAAGCTTCTTAATACTTGTTAAAATTCTTTCATGACTCATAATGTTAAAAATCCCCTGGTTAATAAGTCTGACAACTTAAGCCTGCAGTTTATTAAGTATCTTTTTGTAGCAGGTGCAGCTTTTTGTGTGGATTATGTGTTGTTGTTTGCTTTAACTGATTTATTTCACTGGTATTATCTTATGTCGGCAGCGACTTCTTTTGGGATTGCTTTAACGGTGAGCTATGTTTTATCTATAAACTGGGTTTTCCCAAAAAGTAGCTACAGTAAATTGCATGAGTTTTTAATTTTCTCTCTCATTGGGACGATAGGATTATTTTTTAATCTCTTAACTATGCTTTATTTTACGGAGTTGCTAAAATTTCATTATTTGATTTCAAAGCTTATATCTACAGCATTCATCCATTTCTGGAACTTTTTTGCCAGGAAGTATGTTTTATATAGTAGATAATTAAAGCGCTAGAGCTGCTGCTTTTTTAAGATTTAACGAGCTAAAACATGACAGTTTCTCGAATTCACAGTATCTTCTGCATAAATCTTCAAGAGTTACTGTTTTTAGCCTGTCTAAACTGAAATCTTCGGCAGTATAGGATGCTAATGCTGAACCTACAATTATTGCTTTTTTCATTTGTTCCAAATTAATTTTGTCACAGCTGGCTAAATAGCCGATAAATCCACCGGCGAAAGTATCACCGGCTCCTGTGGGGTCTTTAATCGATTTCAGAGGGTATGCAGGAGCTGAGAATACTTCACCTGATTTGGTAAATAAAAGAGCTCCGTGTTCACCCTTTTTAATAATTACATAACTTGGGCCCTGCGCTAAAATTCTGTTTGCAGCTTCAACCAGGTTTGGTGTATCGCAAAGCTGTCTTGCTTCCGCATCATTTAATAGCATCAAATCAACTTTAGATATTACTTTTTGCAACTCTTCTTTTGTAGTGTTTATCCATAAATTCATAGTATCCAGCATTACAAACTCAGGATTCTCTAACTGCTCAAGAATATTAAGCTGTAAACTCGGGTGAATATTTGCTAAAAATACAAATTTACTGTCTAAATAGCTTGCAGGAATTTTTGGGCAAAAGTCAGCAAAAACATTTAGCTGGGTATCAACTGTATGAGCTTGGCTCATATCGTATTCATAGTAGCCATCCCATTTAAAAGTCTTGCCATTAGATCTTTCAAGACCATCTATATTAATTCCTTTGCTTATAAGAAGCTCGATATATTCCTGGGGGAAATCCTCACCAATTACTCCAACGATATTGGTTTTAGAAAACAAGCTTGATGAAACTGATGCATATGATACGGACCCGCCTAAGACGTCTTTTCTGTTCCCGAAAGGGGTTTTAAGTGAATCAAGCGCAATAGACCCAAGAATTAATACTTTTGACATTTTTTACCTCATTAATTTAAAACTTTATTTCCAAATATATTTTTAACTTAATGCAAGTGTAATGTAAAGTAACAGTTTCTTAGTATTGGCCATATTTTAATTTATTCCGTAATTAATCCCTCATTTCGAGACATTAATTTTGAAATCATCTGTTTTATATATTTATTGGCTGAAGCCGCCTCTTGTGTTTGGAATTCCCTTGTGATAATGCCAAAAATGTCTATTTCATATGTCTTAAATTGTTTCGTAATGGCTTTTAATACTGATTTTTCCGCTTCCAGTCCAGAAATAAGAATTACTCCATCCACATAAGACCCAACTATAATTGCGTCAGGAACAGCTAAGGCAGGCGGCATATCCACTAAAACCCAGTCATAATTCAGTTTAAGTTCCTGAATTAACCGACTAAAGGCGTCAGAATGCAAATATGAAGAAGGATCTGTGGCATGGCCGCTGTTTGGGATTATGAAAAAATTGTTGACCCCAGGGATAGAATACGTGTAATAATCAACTTTTTCATCTGCAAATTTGCCCTTCTCAAGCATTTCTTCTGATAAAACTGTTAACAGTTCAGTCAAATCCCCATTACTCTCCATTTTAAGGCCTAAATCCTTGCCTATGGATGGAGTCCTAAAGTCCGCATCAACTACTACTACTGATTTTCCTGCTCTACTCAGGCTATACCCGATATTCATAATCATTGTAGACCTGAATTTGCTGAATTCTGTGGATGTAAAGGCAAAAACCCTTTTATTCATTTGATGCCCCCTGAGCTTTAAGCAGGATACAGCTTTTTGAAAAGCCAGAGAGTAATAAGAGGCGGATTCATCTATAGCAAACATTATGTCAGGCTCATCATATACCTCCTGATCAAGCCAGGGAATAACTCCAAGTATAGGCACATTAAAGTCCTGCTCAATTTGCTCTGCACTATGGTAATTGTCTTTTAAAATGCTTTTGAGAATTGCGGATACGACTGCTAGTAGTCCTGAAAATAGTGTTATTAAAGCCACTAATTCTAATCTTCCTGGAAATGAACTGTTAACAGGAATGTTTGGATTATCAAGAATAAGGCTATCAGGGTTTGCTCTATGATAGACTGAAACAAAAGCTGAAACTAGATCTCTCGCAATAATTGGATCATCCCATTCAGCTGTGATAATAAGTATGTTTGTATTCTCTGGATTATTTATGTTTATGGTTTTTTTTATATTTTGTGCAGCCTGTTCGTTATTAGCATCTAATTCATATTTTTCGCTGATTGCTTTCCATACTTTCCTGGCGAATTTACCTGATTTAAGTACGTAAATCTGAGTTTGCATTGTAGGATCATCTGTTAGTATTGTGGACGTCGATTTATAAACAGGTTTAAAGACAATAAACGAGTAAAAAATACTCACTATGAATCCAATTGATACAAATAAAAATACAAACCTCTGGTTATTTTTCAAATGATTAATCATTCCCCAACTCCTTTTTTGTATATCATTTGAAAAATAACCAGAACTAAATATTCCACAAATGGATGATTAAGGAGGATAGATTTATTCTCTAAAATTAATGTCCGGGTAAGCCTTTTTAACACCGCTCTTTAAGCTTGAAATAGCTTTATCAACTTCTTCGTCCGTCAAAGTAGCTTCAGGGTTTTGAAGCATAATCCTGATTGCCACGCTTTTTGATCCTTCAGGCACGTGCTCGCCTTTGTACAGGTCAAAGATATCGGCTTTTTTAAACAGTTTACCGGAGAATTTCTTAAAGGTTTGTGTAATGTCCTGATAACTAACGTTTTCGGGAATAATAAACGCAATATCCCTTGTTACAGCAGGATAATGCGGAATTTCTTTATATCGTGGAACTGTATAGCTTATATTATCCAAGAGGGCGTCAATATCTATTTCAAAAAGGTAAACAGACTGGCTCAGTTTGCACTTGTCAGTAGTATCAGGATGAAGTTCCCCAAAAGTCCCTAAAATTTTTGGTTCTTTCCCTGATAAGATAACTTGTGCGGCTTTTCCGGGATGCAGGTATTGTATATCTGTTACTGGCTGGTATTGTATCCTGTTATCAAGTTTAAATTCCTTTACCAGAAGTTCAATCAGTCCTTTTAATGTGTAAAAATCCGCTTCTTGTGCTTTTCCCCATAGAGAAGAACTTATATCCCCGGTTATAGCACCAGCAAGCACGCGTTTTTCCTGCGTTCCTGTAGATTTTTGGTCAACATTGCCTGTAAAAAAGAAAGTTTTTCCTGTTTCATATATCCATACATCTTTTTGTCCCTGGTCAAAATTATATTTTATTACCTGAGCAATGCTTGGGATAAGGCTTTGCCTTAACATTGTGTATTCATCAGACTGTGGGTTGGTAACTTTCACAGCCTGATTTTCCGAATACCTTATCCCAAACCACTTAAGGAGAGGCTCACCTATCAGTGATGATGTTACTACCTCATTCAGCCCTTTTGCGAGCAGTAGTTTATGTATTTTATTGATGCATTGGGTTTCATGAGATATTTGCGCTACTGCTGTCCCTTGTGGCAGTGTAGATTCTATTTTGTCATACCCATAAATCCTGCTTATTTCTTCGATCAGGTCTATTTCTCTTGTCACATCATTAGCCCTGAAGCTTGGAGCCCTGAATTTATCATCAAGTAATTGTTTAAATCCTAGATTTTTAAGGATTTCAATACATTTATCCTTCGGAATTTCAATGCCTAGAATTCTCTTAATTTGTTCAAATCTAAGTGTAATATCTATATCAGGAAGTTTATCCTGCCCTGTTTCAACAATTCCTTCGATTCTTGCACCTGCATACTCTTCCATTAAATTCATCGCACGGATAAGAGCAGGTTTAACCGCCTCAATATCAATTCCTCTTTCAAATCTTGCAGATGCTTCTGTTCTTAGACCAACACTCCTCGAGGATTTTCTGTTTGTTGGAGGCGTAAAATACGCGCTTTCAAGTGCAATATTTGTTGTGTTTTCATCTACTTCTGAGTTAAACCCGCCCATTAACCCTGCAAGACCTACAGATTTCTGCTTAGTTGCAATAAGAACAGTATCTTTATTAAGTTTTCTTTCTGTTTCATCAAGGGTTACAAGGGTTTCGCCTTCATGCGCCCGTCTTACGCAGAGGTAGTTCTCATCCAGCTTGCTCATATCAAAAGCGTGGAGTGGTTGACCGTATTCCAGCATAACGTAATTTGTAATATCAACCACGTTATTTATGCTTCTTACGCCTGATGCGTTGAGCCTTGCTGCCATCCAGTCAGGAGATGGGCCTATTTTCACGTCTTTAACTATGCCTGCAGCGTAGTATTTGCAAGTGTCCGGGTCTTTTATTTCAACCTGAAAATCAGATACAGTGCCGGAATTATAGTTTTTTGCAGCAGGTAATTTAATTGGCCTGTTAAATATAGCGCAAACTTCCCGTGCAATACCTATTAAGGACATTTCATCGCCGCGGTTGGCGGTGGGTGCAACGTGAAGAATAGTGTCTTCCCTTAAATTCAATACTTTTTTTATGTCTGTGCCGGGAGTTGGATTATTTTTAAGTATTAGTATACCGTCTTCTTCGGACTCCAAGCCTAATTCTCCTGCTGAACACAGCATGCCCTGGGATTCTACGCCCCGTATTGCAACAGGTTTAAGGGTAAATTTTTCACCTGTTTTCCTGTCTTTTACCTCAGAACCAATTGTGGCATAAGGTACAAACTGACCTTTTGCGATGTTTCTTGCACCGCAGACAACTTCTTTTTCTTCTGTGCCGTTAAAAACTTTGGCTAGCTGTAGTTTATCAGCATTGGGGTGGGGCTTTACGTCAAGTATTTCTGCTACGACAATATTTGAGAAATCAGGCTTGATTTTTTCAATTTCTTCCACCTCAAGCCCGCTCATTGTCAGAGCATGAGCAATTTCTTCCGGTTCTAAGCCAGTCAGATCTACATATTCACTTAACCATTCTAATGAAACAAGCATGTTATGATTTTAACATGAAGGAAAATTTTTCAATAATATCCGATATTCTTAAAAACAACGGCGTAATCGCCTTTCCCACTGACACAGTATGGGGAATGGGGTGCCTAGTTGAGAACGAGCAGGCTGTGCAAAAAATTTATGACACGAAATCAAGGGAAAAAAATAAGCCCCTTATTCTTTTAAGCAGCAGGCTCGAATATTTACTTCCTTATATTGAAGAATTACCTTCTGTAGCAAAAAAACTCGCAGAAAAATACTTTCCGGGCCCGCTTACACTGGTTGTGAAAAAGAGCGCATTAACGCCAGATTATATTACATCAGGGTTTGACACAGTGGGGATAAGAGTTCCTGCGCATCCGGTATTCTGCGAGCTGGTAGAAAAGGTTGTGCCTACCCATGTACTTGCTACAACCAGTGCAAATATATCGGGGATGGGCGCAGTTGCAAGAAAAGAAGACGTTATAAGCGTAGATTATATAGTAGACGATGAAGGAATCCCGTTTGGAGGGGAAGAATCCACAGTAGTAGCGGTGGATGAAAATAATGTTGTAAAAATGTTACGAAAAGGTGCCATTCAAGAGTTAATGATATAATTTGAAGAATGGACAACTATAACATTGTAATAGTGGATGATGAGGAGTTGATAACTTCCAACCTTAAGATATTGTTTAGGCTGGAGGGTTATCATTCGCCTAATATATTCAATTCACCGCTGGAAGCCCTGGAATATATCAAAAATAACAGGGTCGACCTGGTTATATCTGACTTTTTTATGCCAAAACTCAACGGCATTGATCTTCTTAAAAAAACCAGGGAGTTTCACCCGCACGCAACCCTGATACTATTGACCGGGTATGCTGATAAAGAGAGCGCTATCAGGGCAATAAACGAGGTTGGATTATACCGATATATAGAAAAGCCCTGGGATAACACGGATTTGATGCTGTGTATAAGGAATGGGCTTGAAAAAATACATCTTAATGACGTTATAAAACACCAGCAGGAAATTGAAAGACTACGAAATGACTTTATTGCAACGCTAACCCACGATTTAAGAACGCCTTTGTTAGCTGCTATACAGACATTACAGTTCTTTGTTGACGGCACGGTTGGTAATTTGAGTGAAAAACAAAGAATCTTGCTTGAAACAATGATGTACAGCAATCAGGACATGCTTGGATTGGTTAATGCTCTGCTAGAAGTTTATAAGTATGAATCAGGCCAACTTGCTTTATGTAAGGAAAACTTTGTACTTTCAGATATAATTAATCAATGTATAAAAGAAGTGCAACCTCTTGCTGACAGTAAAGAGCTTGTCCTTACTTGCGACGATATAAAAGATGAAAAAATTTACGCCGATAAGCACGAAATAAAACGAGTGCTTGCAAATTTTTTAGGTAATGCAATAAAAAACACCAACAAAGGTGGCAACATTATCGTTTCCACAAGCTTTGAAGAAAATGAAGTAACTGTATCGGTTAAAGATACAGGTATCGGCATACCACAAGAAGACCTGCCAAAGCTATTTCACAGGTTTTCTCAGGGAACAGGCCAAAAACGATCTACCAGTACAGGCCTTGGTTTATATTTAAGTTGCCAGATAGTGGAAGCACATGGCGGTAAAATTTGGGCGGAGAGTGAAATTAACAAGGGGAGTATATTTAAATTTACAGTACCAAAAGAGAAAACAGGAGTATTAAAATGAGTATAAGGGTTTTGTTAGTGGAAGATCATACTATGACAAGGATGGGGCTCCATCTGGTCATGGAAAAAGTTGAAGATATAGAACTTATTGATGAAACAGACGATGGGGAAAAATCAGTTGAGCTGGCAAAACAGTTAAATCCTGATGTCATTTTAATGGATATCGGTCTGCCGGGAATTGACGGCATTGAGGCTACAAAAAGAATTAAAGATGCAAAACTTGATTCCAAAATTCTTATTTTTACCTCAAGAGATAACGAGGATGATATTTTTGCCGCTCTTGGGGCAGGTGCAAACGCATATATAATGAAAGGGGCAAATCCTGACCAGTTGGTAAGCGCTATCCGTGCGGTAAGTGAGGGGACAGCATGGCTTGATCCGGCTATAGCAAAAGTTGTATTGAGAAGTATAACGCAGCCGCAAAAGGTTCAGAATCCTAATATACAAATATCTCCTAAAAAGGCAGCAATGGCGGCAGGGCTAACTGAGCGAGAAATAGAGGTTTTAGGTTTAATTGTGGAAGGATTATCTAACGCATTGATAGCGGAGAGACTGTTTATAACGAGAGCTACTGCAAAAGCGCATGTGCATAGTATTTTACAAAAATTGTGCGTGGATGACAGGACTCAGGCAGCAGTTACCGCGATGCGTGAGGGGCTTGTGTAAATCTAACGTAAAATTTTTTGAGGGGTGAAACTGGCCGCGCAGCGGCCAACTTCCCCCTTAAAATTAACTTATACGTCAAAGCTAACCTGAAATAAAGACAAAAAATGTTTACCGCGCCGCTGCTTTTTCATTTATATGGAATCAAATAAAACTAGCTACAGGGCTTCCTGACTGAAAAATAGCCAGGATATAAAATAATCTGCGAAAAGTATAAGCACAAATGACCAGACAACTGCCTTAGTTGTCGCATTTCCAACATCTATGGCTCCACCTTGTGCTTTATAGCCTATAGAAGAGCTTGCTAAAGCGATAATTCCTCCAAAAGTAAAGGCCTTAAAAAGAGAGGCAACTATATCTTTTATCTGTAATCCCTGCCATACAGACGTAATGTAGGTTATGGTGTTTAACTCTGCGATCATTTTACTCATTACCATACCCCCAATAATTCCTAGCAAGCTGGCTAGAATTATAACAAAAGGCATTATAAAGAATCCCGCAAATACTCTTGGTGCGATCAGGTAGCCTATAGGATCTACCCTGCTTAATTTCATAGCATCAACCTGCTCTGTTACCTTCATGGTTGCTATTTCAGCAGCCATTGATGATCCCACAAGGGAAATTACGGCAAAGCCTCCGATAACAGGACCTAATTCCCGTATTATAATTAGCGCAACAAGCATTCCAACGTAATCTCCGGCACCCTGTTTTACCATTTCCAGAGAAACCTGTATTGCTATAATCATGCCTGTAATGCTGACCATAAGCAGGGAAATGGGCAGGGAATCAACGCCAAACCTTGAAGCCTGCTCAAAAAACTTTTTTATGTCCAGATTGCCTGTAAAAAGGCATTTTAAGGAATAATAAAAGTTCATCGTCATATATCCCAAGGTTTCAATCCACTTAAGATAATAAAGAGCGATTTTTTGTAAAAGCCTCAATGTCATAAAATCTTATCCAGCAGTATAAAACAAAACATTCCAATACTAATATAACCGTTGACATTAAAAAAAGCCATATTTAACCTGGAAAGATCATCTTCTTTAAGAAGAGAATGTTCATATACGAGCAGCAAAAAGGTAATACCTGTTCCTAGCCAGTAGTACAACCCTGTTTTTATAATTATTCCAAGAGAAATCAGGAAAATTACAGTAAGAACGTGAAATAAGCGTGAAAATAGCAGGCTATTCTTTGTCCCAAGCCACGCCGGTAAACTGTATAAGTTATTTTCCCTGTCAAATTCAATATCCTGCACCGCATAAATTACATCAAACCCTGCAACCCAGAACATAATGGCAAATCCCCATAATACAACGGGTATGGTTATTTCCCCCGTTACTGCAAGCCATCCTCCAGCTGCACCTGCTGCAAGTGCACCCCCAAGAATAAAATGCGAAAGATATGTGAACCTTTTAGTATATGAATAAACAATCAGAATAATAATAGCCAGCGGTAAAAGCTGCCTGCAAATTAAAGGTAATTGCCATGCAGCAAAAATCATTAATCCAAACGACAATATAGCAAGCGTTATAACCGAAAGTTTTTTGATTTTTCCTGCTGGAATAGCTCTATTTGCAGTTCTTGGGTTTTTTTTATCAATTTCAGCGTCAATGACTCTGTTTAAAGCCATTGCTGCAGTTCTGCCTCCTACCATTGCAAGGAGTACCCATAAAAACGCTGCAAAGCTCGGCCATTCATGGCTCCCCCTTGCTAGCAGCATTCCCGAAAAAGCAAAAGGCAGAGCAAATATTGTATGTTGAAATTTGATTAATTCGAAATATTCTGAAATTTTGGAATGAAAACTCAATTTTTTAATTATTTCTAAAATAACTCGTTAAAAGCTGGCCGAGAGAACTAACTTTATGATTTATAACTCTGGTTTCATTTTTTATTTCTTTATTTAAATCTTCTATTTTTCGATCTAATTGATAATAAAAATAAAAAATGACTACTATTAATAATAATAATTGGAGCAAATCAGACATCACTCTCTCCTTTAAGCTTTAATATACCATAAATTCGTCACCATGGCATTTTTTTAATCATTTCAATTCCTGCTGAAAAAGCCTGTTTACAAGCCCCGGATCTGCCTTGCCTCTTGTTTCTTTCATTACCAGTCCTACTAAAAAGCCTATTACCTGGGTTTTTCCGGATTTATATTTTTCAACTTCTTTTGGGTTGTCGGCAATTATTTTTTTTATAATGTCTATAATCTGCGCTTCATCTGAAATTACTGATAATCCTTTTTCTTCCACCAGTTGCTCAGGGGATCCGCCTTTTTCCATAAGTGGAACAATAATTTTTTTTGCTATAGCGTTTGATATTTTTCCTTTTTCAATAAGTTCCACCATTTGTGCAAGGGATTCAGGAGGGAGTTGAGTATCATTAATGGTAATCTTCTTTTCTTTAAGATAAGCTGTTATATCACCCATAAGCCAGTTGGCGGCGGCTTTAGGATTTCCTGTTAAATTTACAACCCGGTCAAAAAATCTTGCTGTTTCAACGGAATCCACGAGCATTGCCGCATCACTTTCCGACAGACCAATCTCTTCTACATATCTGCGTCGTTTTTCCTGCGGTAATTCAGGCATTGTTTCCCGTATGCGGTGAATCCATTCAGCATCGATTTCCAGCGGGACAAGGTCAGGCTCAGGGAAATATCTGTAATCATGGGCTTCTTCCTTTGTCCTCATAGAAATTGTTCTTGATTCATCGTCTTTCCAGAGGCGGGTTTCCTGAATAATTTTGCCACCGTTCTCTACTTCATCAGTTTGTCTTTCAATTTCATATTCGAGAGCTCTTTGCAGTGCTCTAAAGCTGTTAAGGTTCTTGATTTCTACTTTAGTGCCGAATTCTTTTTGTCCGACTGGTCTTATACTTACGTTTGCGTCACATCTAAGACTACCTTCCTCAAGGTTGCCATCGCAAACGCCGAGGTATCGTACTATATTTCTCAGTTCCTCAGTGTAAAGTCTTGCCTGCTCGGGAGAGGTTATATCTGCCTCGCTTACTATTTCAAGAAGAGGAACGCCTGTCCTGTTATAGTCCACAAGGCTGTATGTAGAGCCAGCAATACCTGCTGCGCCTGCATGTACAAGCTTTCCTGCGTCTTCTTCCATATGTATTCTGTTAATTCTGATTTTTTTACCTTCTATTATGAGGTAGCCATTTTTGCAGATAGGCAGGTCATATTGGGAAATTTGGATATTTTTAGGTAAATCAGGGTAAAAATAGTGTTTTCGATCAAATTTAGAAAATTTTGCGATTTCGCAGTTAAGCGCAAGCCCGGTGAGAATTGCATATTCTACAACCTTTTTATTAAGCACAGGAAGTACGCCCGGGTAGCCGGTGCATACCGGGCATATCTGGGAATTATGTTCTTTCCCAAATTCTGTAGCGCTATCGCAGAATATTTTCGATTTTGTGCTTACCTGAGCGTGGATTTCCAGCCCTATCACCGGTTCATATTGTTGTAAAGTTTTCATGCTATTTATTATAGCAAAAACAAATTTTAAGCCATAATGCTGAAACTACGTTTAATATTGTCTTTTAGCATTTTATCAATAGATTCTTGCTGGGCATTTGAAGCCTGCCTAACTAAGTTTGCAGTCAGCATGTTAGCAACGAGGTTATTTTCCCTGTCATGTAATTCTTTCATTCCGGTAAAACTCAGATTAGGATTACCAGCTTGCCTTACGCCACCCAGTATCTGATTTTGAGCGCTTATTATGCTCATTTCAGCGTTACTGGCTCTCATTGTATTTGCGAGCTGCATTGCCATTAAAGAAACTAAAGACATTTTTCACCTCTGACCATACCTTTAACCTGTAAATTATACATTAATTAGCGGATTCTGTAAAGTAGCCCGAGTGGTTATCATGGACAAATTATTCATTGATATTTTAAATAAAGAGGTCATCCTGAGCCGTAGAATAAACGCTATAATCGTGGAATAAAAGCGATGCGAAGGATCTTACCATCCGTGAAAGATAAGCAGAATATTTATATATTATTTTTTGGGGACAAGGCCGGCGCAGCCGGCCTTGTCCCCAAAAGGTTGGTTGGCGCGCCGCAGGCGCACCAACCAACCAAAATAAATTTATTTTAAAATTAATGAACTTTATTTTAAACCTGGAATTTTTCTAACTGCGCCTTTAATTCTTTTACTATATTTGTCAAATCCTGCACGCTGGCGTTGATTTCCTGCGCTCCTGCGGTTTGTTCTTCCACAATACTGGAAATCTCTTCTGAGCTAGCCGCTGATTCTTCTGTTATAGAAGAAATATTCTCAGCCATTTTTAATACTTCTGATGAACTCACAACTAATTCCTTTACTTCATGAGATATTTTTTCAATATTTTCATTAGTTGTATGTGCAAAATTTAAAATTTCCCTGAGTGAATTACCTGTTTTTTCAATAATTACAACGCCGTCAGCTACTTCATTAACTGTCTTTTCCATTGTATGAACTGTTTGACTGGTTTTTTCCTGAATTAACCTTATCATCTCATTTATTTTTTCTGTTGCTTTACCTGATTCTTCAGCTAGTTTTTTTACTTCATCCGCAACAACTGCAAACCCTCTGCCGTGTTCGCCTGCCCTCGCTGCTTCAATAGCAGCATTTAATGCAAGAAGGCTAGTCTGGGAAGATATATTTTTGATGATTTCTACTATTAAGCCTATTTCCGAGCTGAATTGTCCTAATTCATTAATATTTCTAGACACGTGAGAAAAAGTTCCTTTAATTTGTTTTATTTTTTCCACGGCATTTTCAGAATTCGTCTGCCCTTCAACTGCCATAGTATTTGTTTTTTCGGACAGTTTAACCGTATCATTCAGGCTGTTGGATATGGATTCAACTGTATTATCCATTTCAGTTATATGTTCAAGAATTTTTGTTGCGCTGACTGCTTGTTCTTGTGTGCCGATAGCCATTTGATTAATGCTTATAGCTACCTGATGGGCTCCTTCTGCTGTGTGCTCACTGGTAATATCGATTTCTCTTGCGGTTTCATACACATTATCTGCTGATTTTTTTACATTAATAATAAATTCCCTTAAAGTTTCCAGGGTTCTATTAAGCGTACCCAGTAGAATTCCTGGCTCATCGGTTGCGTCAGTTTTAAGGGTTTTAATTTTAAAATTCCCTTCGGACATATCTTCCAGGTTTTTTACAACATTATGAATGGGTTTTGATACTGTGTTGCCGATCAAGATACCTGATGAAAGAGAAACAATAACCGCAAGAGCATATACTATAATTATGAGTATTTTTGTACTGGCAAAAAATATTTCTATCAATGCCATAAACATTAATAGAACAAGAAAGACTAGCGATAGACAGAATATTTTTTGTGCAATTTTTAAGTTTAAAAACCAATCTTTCATATTATTTCGTTCTCCTATTTATCATTTAATTATAGTGGTTTACTCAAAAATAATGAAGAGGCTGCCCTTTTTGAGGGCAACCTCTTCTATTTATAGGTTAAGTTTATTCTTCGTTTTCTTCGACAATAGGAGGTTCTTCCTCTTCGAAAGTTTCCTTGAAATCGCTTTCCGTAGCAAATTCCGGAGAACCGAACATACCTTCTATTTCTTCAAGGATAGCTGAAGGTTTTCTTGCTCCTGATTTAGAGAGTCTTCTTTTTCTTTCTTCTTCCTCTCTGTCCTCAGTAGTATTGGTAAGATGGTAGTACCCGGTTCCAGCCGGTATCAATCTACCAATAATTACGTTTTCCTTCAGGCCTCTTAACTGGTCTTTCTTTCCTTCAACAGCAGCTTCTGTCAGAACTCTTGTTGTTTCCTGAAAGCTTGCGGCTGAAATAAAGCTTTCGGTGTTCAATGAAGCTTTGGTTATACCCAGAAGTACCGGATAATGAGTTGCCGGAGCGCCGCCTATTTCCTTAGCTTTATCATTTTCTATATCAACCAGTTTGCTTTCTGTTAATTCTCCAGGTAACAGTTTAGTATCACCTGAATCCTCAATTTTTACCTTCTTGGTCATTTGCCTTACAACCACTTCAACGTGTTTATCAGCAATTTCTACGCCCTGAGATCTGTAAACCCTCTGGACTTCATCAACAAGGTATTTTTGAACCGTATCGATTCCACTCAATCTGATAATATCGTGCGGATTCAAGGGGCCGCTTGTCAGGGCCTGGCCTTTAGTGATTTTCTGCTTATCAGATACCATTATGTTGGAATCAAGAGGTATTTTTATTTCAGTGCGGCCTGATTCTGTTACAAGTAACAGCTTTGCCACTTCTTCATCATACTCAATTTCGGCCTCGCCACTGTCTTCAGCTAGAATTGCGCTTTCTTTAGGCTTTCTGGCTTCAAGAAGCTCTTCAACTCTTGGAAGACCCTGAACAATGTCACCTGTTTTCTGACGTTCAAACACGAGGGTCGCAAGAAGGTCGCCGCGTTGTACGAGACCCTCATTTTCAACCTGAAGCTGAGTTCCTACGCTTAAGAGGTATGGCCGTGCAAGGTGGACTTCCACGTCATTTTTCTTGATTTTAGTTATCTTGCCGGAAATTTTAGTTTTTTCTCCGCTTGCAGAAATAACCTGATCCACGCTTATAAAGTCACCTTCTTTTATTATTGGTGCTGTTTTAAGGGTTACTGTCTGTTTAGATTCAGGAGAAACAAGAAGAAGTCTTCTTACTTCTTTATCTTCAGACTTTTTCAGGCTGACTTTAGCGTCATTTCGTGTAAGAACCTGGGTTTTTGAAATAGGTGTTTTCGGTTCTATTACCTGGCCGGATTTTACAAGAAGTTCTGTCTGAAGTGAAGCTTTTTCTCTTGAAGCTGCCTCTGTTTCCCTTCTTACAATAAGGTTTTCAAGAACAACTACTTTAAGATTCTGATCTTCAGGCTCGCCATCTTTAGGATACAGTTCAACCAGTCCTTTAAGATGACTCAGATAGCCTTCCATTTGTAATACAAGACTTGTTCTGGTCAGGTTTGCGCCTTCGAGGTGGCGTATTCTTGCTCCATCCCTGTATTGAATCTGGGTTACAGGAACCAGTTTTATAAGATCGGTTTCTGTTGACTCAAACTTAATTTTTACGTCACGAGGATGGATTTCATACTCCTGAATAGGCCTTATTAGAACTTCGGCTGATTTTATTTCAAGTTCCTGGTCAAGTTCTATGTCAATTTCATCTTCACCTATCACAAGATCTTTTTCCAGTTCAATACCCGGGGTTATTATGTTTACGATACTTTTTTGCGGGGCAAAAACTCCGGGTGCTACTTCAGTTCCTTCCTGGACTATTTCACCGTCTTCCACTTTCAAAGTATTAATATCATTAACCTTAATAACTTCGCCAGGTCTGATTATAACTTCTTGAATTATGTCGTTGTATTCTTTAATTTCTACAATACCGTCGATATGGGTCACCACGTCTTTAACAACTTCAGTGCCCGCTGTTACGAAGGTACCGGATTCCACCATTTTAAGTGTAGAGTCCTTGCTTATTTGATGAATTTCTTCAGGTATGAATATAATTTTACCCGGTTTGGTAATTACCTGGTTTTCATCAACTTCCACGCCATCATACCGGATTTCTCCGCTTGAAGGGACTCTGTTTTCCTCTTCGATAAGTTCTGATATAACCATACCGTTTTCAACAATGGTATCTACCGGTGATTTTACGATATGGATTTCATCTTCACCTTCTACTTTCCAGAGCTGTTCTTTCTTGGTTGTTTCAAAAACAGCGTTCTTAGGAGTTAAAGAGGCAATAACGATAGTAATTTCTTTACCACCAACTATTTTCTTTATTTTCTTACCTTTTGAGGTAATTTCTTCCATTATAAGGTCGTCAGGAATCCTAACTTCGCCGCCATGTTCACTTACTGTAATTGTTTCAGCAAGAACATCACCGGCTTTTACTTCCTGTTCATTATCTACAAGGATCGTGGAGCTTCCGGGCAATCCATAGACATCACCTGAAAGTACCCACATTCTACCGCCTTTGTTGGCAGTTCTACTAATATTTCCTTGCCTGTCACGTTTTTCGTCAACGCTAAAGCCTTCGAACATTATTTTGCCGCCAATATCAGACGTTATATCCTTGGTTGCTTTTTCAGTAAGTCTTCCTGAGCTGTCACGTGATACTGGTTCAAATTCAGCGATTACATCACCTTTTTTGACCTCATCACCTTTATTAACAAATAAAGTTGCTCCGTAAGGTATGTTATATGATTGTTTTTTGCCGGTACTATCTTCAATTTCCAGCTTGTTTTCCCTGGAGCTTACTTTAACGTTATCTCCGTGTCTCGTTCTTAATTCACGTGTAGCTAATTCAGTCACAACTTTGCCGCCGGATTTAGCTTTTACCTGACGCATACTGCCTGAACCACGGAATACTCCACCGGTGTGGAATGTTCTCATGGTGAGCTGTGTTCCTGGTTCACCAATACTCTGTGCAGCTATAATTCCGATTGCTTCGCCCACATCAACTGGTTTATTATTTGTTAATGACCATCCATAGCACGACTGGCATATTCCATGCTCTGTTGCGCAGGTTAATGGCGAACGTATTTTTATTTTCTTTATGCCAAGCTCATTTATAATTGCTACTTCGGGGTTGGATAAAGTAGTAAATTTAGGAATTACCATCTTTCCATCCTTATCCTTGACATCTTCTACAATAGTTCTTCCTATTAGTCTTTCGCCAAGTGACACAATTTCCTTGTCGGAGTCTAAAATAGCTTCGATTTCGATGCCTCTTTCAGTTCCGCAGTCATTTTGAGAAATTATTACGTCCTGGCCTACATCAACCAGTCTTCTGGTAAGGTATCCTGAGTCAGCAGTTTTAAGTGCTGTATCAACAAGACCTTTCCTTGCACCGTAACTGGAGATGATATATTCTGTTACGCTTAAACCTTCGGTAAAGTTTGATTTAATAGGAAGGTCAATGATCTGTCCCTGCGCATCAGCCATCAAGCCACGCATACCAACAAGCTGACTTACCTGACTTATATTACCTCTTGCGCCGGAGAACGCCATCATATACACGGGGTTAGTTCTACTGAAGTTATCAACTACGCTTTGTGTAAGTTTCTCAGTAGTTTCACTCCAGGTATCGATAACTTTTGTATATCTTTCTACCTCAGTGATTTCACCTTTGAGGTAGCGATGCATGGATTTATCAATTTCATCTTCTGCATTTTTAAGCAGCGCTTTTTTCACTTCTGGAACATCAAGATCGTCAATTGATATAGTTGTTCCAGCTTTTGTTGCATACTTAAAGCCCAGGTTTTTAAGCCTGTCTGCAAGGGAGGCTGTTTTTGACGTTCCATATTCACTGTATACCTGGGATAAAAGTCTGTTAAGAGCTTTTTTATCCATAACTTTATTTATATAATCAACTGATTTTTTCGGGTCGTTTATAGCTTCTCGTACAACCTGGTTAAATATAATTCTGCCAGGGGTGGTAACTATTTTTTCGCCGTTAGCTTCTTTGACTAAAACCTTTGTATGAAGCTTAATAATACGGGCTTCAAAGGCGGTAATTACATCATCAAAGTTAAGAAAGCTCTTTTCATTATCTTTATCTGACTGTACATCAAGTGTAAGGTAGTAAATACCCAGAACCATGTCTTGCGTAGGTGTTATAACAGGTTTTCCTGTTGCAGGCAACAGTATATTGTTTGGCGCAAGCATAAGCATTCTGGCTTCTGTTTGCGCTTCTATTGATAAAGGTACGTGAACAGCCATCTGGTCACCGTCAAAGTCTGCGTTAAATGCTGAGCAAACTAATGGATGAAGTTGAATTGCTCTACCTTCTACCAGTACAGGCTCAAATGCCTGAATACCAAGTCTGTGAAGGGTCGGAGCACGGTTTAATAATAGCGGATGGCCTTCAATTACTTCTTCCAGAACATCCCAAACAACGTTTTCTGAGCGTTCAATCTTCTTCTTAGCTGATTTTATGTTCTGTACTATGCCTCTTTCAATTAGTTTATTTACTACGAAAGGTTTAAACAGTTCTACAGCCATCTCTTTTGGTAAGCCGCACTGATGCAGCTTAAGTTGAGGACCGACTACAATAACGCTTCTTCCTGAGTAGTCAACCCTTTTGCCGAGAAGGTTCTGTCTGAATCGTCCCTGTTTACCTTCAATAATATTGCTTAATGACTTAAGAGGTCTGTTATTTGGGCCTATAACGGTTCTGCCCCTTCTTCCATTGTCTATTAATGCATCAACAGCTTCCTGCAGCATTCTTTTTTCGTTTCTAACAATGATTTCTGGTGCACCCATTTCAATAAGACGCATTAAACGGTTATTTCTGTTAATAACCCTTCTATACAAGTCGTTAAGGTCACTTGTGGCGAATCTTCCGCCATCAAGCTGTACCATTGGACGCAGGTCAGGCGGAGTTACGGGCAATACATCCATAATCATGGAAGTTGGATCTGTATTACTTGTTACCAGTGATTCAACAAGTCTTAATCTTTTTATTATTTTAGCTTTCTTTTGTACGGAACTTCCTGCATGTGCAAGCTCGTTCCTTAAAGATTCTATCATTTGGGTTAAATCAATCTCTGAAAGTAGTTTTTTGATTGCTTCTGCACCAATTCCAACTTCTAATTTTGATTCTTCATTTTCCATTACATAATCTTCGTATTCTTCTTCAGAGAGCAGCTGTCCTTTTTTATAGTTAGACTCACCCTGCTCAAGAACTATGTAGCTGTTAAAATAAATAACCTGTTCAAGGTCTCTTAATGTAACATCAAGTAATAATCCAAGATAGCTTGGAATTCCTTTTAGGAACCATATGTGTGATACAGGTGCTGCAAGGTTAATATGTCCCATTCTGTGACGTCTTACCTTGCTGTCAGTGACTTCTACACCGCAGCGTTCGCACACAATACCTTTATGTCTTACTCTTTTGTACTTACCGCAGTAGCATTCCCAATCTTTTGACGGTCCAAAAATCTTTTCACAGAATAAACCGTCACGTTCAGGTTTTAATGTACGGTAGTTAATTGTTTCCGGCTTGGTAACTTCCCCGAAAGACCATTTTAAAATCCTATCGGATGAAGCTATGCCTATTTTTATATAGTCAAAATAATCAATGCTTGTAGACAATTTTATTACTCCTATTCTGAATTATTCGGCTATTGCGCTATTCTGATATACTTCCTGGTGTTTGGAAGAAATTTATATTCAAAAGTTCTGAATCAACATCACTCAGTGTACGTTTTGGCACTGCTTTTTTGATCTCATCAGTATCACTCATAAGGTCAACTTCGAGTCCGCCACGTTTTGCCACTGTAATATCGAGTCCGATACTTTGCAGTTCTCGGACAAGAACTTTAAATGACTCAGGTATGCCCGGTCTTTGCAGGTTTTCACCTTTTACTATAGATTCATAAGCCCTGCTACGACCGTTTACATCATCGGACTTGGTGGTTAACATTTCCTGGAGTGTATATGCTGCGCCGTATGCTTCAAGCGCCCACACTTCCATTTCTCCAAAACGCTGACCGCCAAACTGAGCTTTTCCTCCAAGAGGCTGCTGTGTGACAAGACTGTATGGGCCTGTGCTTCTGGCGTGAATTTTATCATCAACTAGGTGAACAAGCTTCATTATATATGCAAGCCCCACAGAAACCGGATTATCAAATGCTTCACCGGTTCTGCCATCGTAGAGTGTTACTTTTCCTGTAGGAAGCACCCAGTTATAACCTGTTTTGTTGATTCCTGTCATCATTTCATTAGTTGTGCTTTTTTTAGAAGCTTCTTCTCCGCTTCTTTCATCAAATGGAGGAATCTCATAGTAATTTCCTGTTAAATATGAAGCCATACCAAGCAGTGTTTCATATGTTTGACCTACGTTCATACGGCTCGGTACTCCCAGAGGGTTGAGTACTATATCAACTGCTGTACCGTCAGGAAGGAATGGCATATCTTCTTTTGGAAGAACTTTGGAAATAATACCTTTGTTTCCGTGTCTTCCTGCCATTTTATCGCCAACACTGATTTTACGTTTTTGTGCAATATAGACCCTGATTACTGTATTTGCTCCAGGTGGGAGTTCATCACCTTTTTCCCTGTCAAAGACTTTAACGTCTATAACACGTCCGCCCTCCCCATGAGGAACACGAAGGCTGTTATCTTTTACATCCCTTGCCTTTTCAGCAAATATAGCTCTCAAGAGTTTTTCTTCAGGCGGGTGTTCGGATTCACCTTTTGGTGTAATTTTACCAACAAGGATGTCGTCAGCATAAACCCTGGCACCTATCCTTACTATTCCTCTTTCATCAAGGTGTCTGAGGCTGTCTTCACTTACGTTAGGTATTTCCCTGGTTATTTCTTCAGGGCCTAATTTTGTGGTTCTTACGTCTATTTCAAGCTTTTCAATGTGAATACTTGTGAATACGTCGTCATGGACAAGCCTGTCGCTTATAAGTATAGCATCTTCGTAGTTGTAGCCTTCCCATGGCATAAACGCAACAAGCACGTTCTTTCCAAGAGCCAGCTCTCCCATATTTGTGGAAGCGCCATCAGCTAGCGGATGGCCTTTTTTAACTTTATCACCCAGATCTACAATAGGTTTCTGGTTTAAGCAGGTATCCTGGTTACTTCTTATAAATTTCATAAGAGTATATTTATGGAGTTTTCCTGCATCATCTTTTATTCTTATTTCATCGCCGGACACATATTCAATTACGCCGTCCTGTTCTGCAAGAATAACCATTCCTGAGTCTCTTGCAGACCTTTTTTCTAAACCTGTGCCTACTACAGGTCTGGTAGTTACCATAAGCGGTACTGCCTGACGTTGCATGTTTGAACCCATCAGAGCCCTGTTAGCATCGTCGTGTTCCAGGAATGGAATTAATGAGGTTCCGACTGATACTATCTGTATTGGCGATACACCAACATAGTCAACTTTACTTGCTTCTGTAAGTGTAAATTCGCTTCTGTAACGAATAGGCACCATTTCAACGGTTATTTTTCCATTATCATTGAATGGCACGTCACCAGGAGCTACACGGAAGTTATCTTCTTCATCAGCGCTTAAGTAGTGGATTTCATCTGTAACCATACCATCTTTAACTACGTAGTATGGAGTCTCAATAAATCCATATTCATTTACTCTTGCATATGTACTTAAGCTGCCGATAAGACCTGCGTTCGGACCTTCAGGTGTTTCTACAGGACATATACGTCCGTAATGGCTAGGGTGAATGTCACGAACTGCAAATCCTGCTCTTTCTCTTGCAAGACCACCAGGCCCTAAAGCTGATAACCTTCTTTTATGTGTTAATTCCGCAAGCGGGTTGGTCTGGTCCATGAACTGTGATAACTGTGATGAACCAAAGAATTCCTTGATTGCGGCAATTAAAGGTTTTGTATTTAAAAGGTTGATTGGAGTAAGAGTTTCAGCATCCTGAAGTGTCATTCTTTCCCTTACAATTCTTTCCAGCCTTGTTAAGCCGATTCTGAACTGGTTTTGCAGCAGCTCACCAACTGACCTGATACGTCTGTTCCCGAGGTGATCTATGTCATCCACAAATCCTTCATCGTATGTAAGGTTAATAAGGTATTCTACAGATGCTGTAATGTCCTGGACAGTCAGTGTTCTCTTTGTTTCAGGAAGGTTAAGACCTAGTTTTTTATTTAATTTGTAGCGTCCTACTCTTCCAAGGTCATATCTCTTGTCATCAAAGAACCTGCTGTCGATAATTGATTTTCCGCCGCTTGCGCTGGCAGGATCTCCAGGTCTTAATTTCTTGTAAACTTCTATTAATGCCTCATCTGATGTTTCTGTAGCATCCTTATCAAAGGTTTTCTTAAGGAATTCGCTGTGTCTGAACATTGATGTCATTTCAGAAATACCGATTCCCAGTGCTTTAAGGAAGGCTGTTACAAGAATTTTTCTGTTTTTATCAATTTTTACATAGATAACATCATTAATATCTGTTTCTATTTTTAACCATGCGCCTCTGTTTGGAATTAAAGTTGCATTATAGAGACGTTTTCCTGTTGGAGCAATTTCTCTTTTGTAATAAATACCAGGAGAACGGACTATCTGGCTGACGATAACTCTTTCCGCACCGTTAACTACAAATGTTCCTCTGTCTGTCATCATTGGAATATCGCCAATGTAGACTTCTTGTTCTTTAATTTCCCCGGTATCACGGTTAACAAGCCTCATTAAAATGTATAATTTTTTAGTATAGCTTGCATCGTGCAATCTAGCTTCTTCGATTGTATATTTAGGGTCATCAAACCTGTAAGTAGGTAAAAAATGAAGTTCTAGCCTGCCCGTATAGTCTTTTATCGGTGAAAATGCAAGTAGCTCTTCTTTTAAACCTTCTTTTAAAAACCATTCAAATGACTTTTTCTGAATTTCAGTCAAATCAGGCATTTGATCCAGTCGTGATGCTCTTAACCCTGATGGTATAACACGCTCACTGTATTTTTTAGCCATTATTTACCTCGTCTAATAAAATATATATAAAAAATAAGTCAGTATAATCGTATAGCAAAAAATATGATAGTCAAGAATTAGTCAAGAACTTGAAAATTTAGTTTTTCAAGTTCCTAACTAAAATTATATATCAAAAAAATTATTGCATTTACTTAACTGTAACTGTAGCACCTGCGGCTTCAAGTTTTGCTTTGATGTCAGCAGCTTCTTCTTTTTTGATCCCTTCTTTAACAGGTTGTGGTACATTATCAACTAAATCCTTTGCTTCTTTAAGTCCTAGCCCTGTGATAGCACGTACTTCCTTAAGAACGTTAATTTTGTTAGCGCCCACATTGTCAAGAATTACGTTAAATTCGGTCACTTCTTCAACTTCTTCGCCGCCTGCAGCTGGTGCTGCGCCTGCAACTGCCATTGCGACAGGTGCTGCAGAAACGCCAAATTTTTCTTCCATTTTTTTAACTAAATCTGCTGCTTCTAATAGTGTTAAATTTTGTATCTTTTCAAGAATTTCTTCTACTACTGGCATTTTTTACTTCTCCTTTTGTTTTCTTACTTCTTCCATTGCTATTACTAATTTTTGCATTACACCATTAACAGCATATACAATGCCGCTTGCAGGTGAACTTATGCTTCCTAACATCTTCGCATAGAGTTCTTCTTTGCTTGGCAGGTTTGAAAGATCACGAACCTGGTCACTGCTTAAAGCTCTACCATCAAGAATTCCGCCTCTGATTTCGGTTTTCTTCTTTTCTTTAATGAATTTTGTGAGTACTTTTGCGGGTGAAACCTGATCTTCGAATCCGAATGCAATAGCTGACGGTCCTTTTAAGAATTCTTCAATTCCTTCTAACCCTGTGCCTTTAAATGCTATTTTGGCTAACGTATTCTTAATTACGGTATAATCACCTTTTTCTGCCTGAAGTCTTCTTCTTAGATCTGTGATTTCAAATACAGTTAAGCCTCTATAATCACTTACTATCGCAACTTTAGCCTTTGATGCGGTTTCTCTGATTTCTTGAATTTTTTCTTGTTTATAAGCTTTTGTTGCCAATTTTTTAGCCTCCGTTAATAACGAAAAAGTTCTGTGAATAACCACAGAACATCAAATAGGTAATAGTTTTACCTTATTTTGACCTCGGTAGGATATTAAGGGTTTCCCCGCCTACTGTCTGTGGCCAGTAATTATAAATTTATCATGAAGATTTTTTAAGTCAAATGTAAAAATTATTTATTATTGTTGGTTATTTTTGTCAACTTTTATTTTTATGGGTTTTATATTGATGTGTCTAATAAATTATATAAAGAGGAAACTATATGATTAATACCATCAATTCAGCGGGAAAAAACGTTTCATTTGGGACGTTGAGGTTAACAGGCTACAAATGTCAAGAAGAATGTCCTCTAAATGACTTATTTAATGACGAAGAGACAAATGAATGTTTTATAAAAGAAGATGTCGGTGATGCAATATATATAACATCTTATGAGGATAATGAGATGCTTGCAGAGCAGGAAGAATTAGAATTAAAGAAGAAGATTACTGGTAATTGCCTTATATGTGATCATAATTTAATGCAAGAGTGCACAGGAATGAAAATAGATCACTTAGACCCTGGCAGTGAAGCAGAAGAAGTTTTAAGATGGCACGATAATCGTACAATAGGCCATGCATAATCTAATAAAATAATAAAAACTGCTTCTTTTTTTATCGGTTTGTGTATAATCTATTAAAATGGACACAATTTTATCAAAAACTATAGGACTAATAGCCGGAGACGGAGAGCTGCCTGTAAAGCATGCACAGAGTGCGCAGGCGCAAGGTTTTGATGTCTTTACAATTTCCTATTCGCCAGATAATAGAAAACTACTGGAAAAATACAGCAAAAAGGTTTTTACCTGCGGCCCTGGTGAGGTACAAAAGGCAATTGATTTAATGAAGGGTGAAGGCGTTAACCAGATTACATTTATTGGAAAAGTAAGCAAAGGCCTGCTTTTTAGAAATCCCAGACTAGATTCCAGAGCTGTAAGAATGATAAAAGAAGCTACACGTCTGAATGACGATGCTGTAATGCTCTACGTAATTGACGATCTTGCAAAAGAGGGGATCAGCGTTCTTGACCAGACATTATTTCTAAAAGATTTTTTCCCTAAAAAAGGCATAATAGGAGCGAAACAACCTGATGAAAGTCAGTGGGCAGATATTGAATATGGCTTTCAGATAGCTAAGGAAATAGGAAGGCTTGATTTGGGGCAGTCTGTTGTAGCACAAAACAAAATGATCCTTGCTGTAGAAACAATAGAAGGCACTGACAAAACCATAGAAAGAGGCTGCAAAATGGGCGACGGCAAAGCAACAGTGGTAAAGGTCAGTAAGCCAAATCAGGATAGAAGGTTTGACATGCCCGCTGTTGGAATGAGGACTTTACAAACAATGAAAAAATATGGTGCAACTGTTCTGGCTATTGAAGCAGGTGAAACTTTTGCAGTTGAAATTGATAAAATGATTGATTTTGTAAATAAGAATAATATGATATTTGTGGCGGTATAAGTTAATGACAGCAAATAAGAAACTATTTATAATAACCGGCGAGCATTCTGGCGATGTACATGCCTCTTTTATAGTAAAGGAACTGAAAAAATTAAATCCAAATGTCCAGATTGAGGCAGTAGGCGGAAAAAATCTTGAAGCAGAAGGTGTAAAATTATTTAGTGACCACAGTAAAATGGCGGTTGTGGGGCTTGATGCAATAAAAAGCATATTTTCTCATATTAAATTAGGAAAAAAGCTTGTAGATTATCTAAAAGATGAGTATAAACCCGACCTGGTACTGCTTATAGACTATGGCGGCTTTAATCTCAGGATGGCAAAAGAGCTTAAAAAGCGCGGTATAGAGATTTTTTACTATATTTCCCCGCAGGTGTGGGCTACGAGAAAAGGTAGAATAAACACAGTTAAGAAATATATTTCAAAAATGATGCTTATACTGCCATTTGAAGAGAAAATTTACAAAGAAAAAGACGTTGATGCAGAATATGTAGGCCATCCGTTGATTTCACAGCTTCCTCAATGTTGTGATAAAGAGGATTTTATAAAACAAAATAATCTTGATCCTTATCGGAAAATTGTTGGCATATTTCCCGGCAGCAGGAAAATGGAAATTAATAACCTAATGCCGATATTTTTAGATTCTATGCGCGAAATAACCCGGCATTCCAAGAAAGTGCAGTTCTGTATAGCACAGGCGCCAAATCTTGATGATAAATTAATAAATAAACATATTGAAAATATTAGTAATGCAGAAATAAAAGTACTAAAAAATCAGAACCACGCTCTTCTGGCAAATTCTGATGTTGTTATCGCAGCATCTGGCACTATCTCACTGGAAGCTGCGCTGTATAATACTCCGGTTGTAATAAGTTATAAGGGCCCCTATATAGCTTACCTGGTCTACCTTTTAATAAGGTATATAAAGTTTGTGGCGCTGCCCAATATAATTGCAGATAAAGAAATAGTTAAAGAGTTCATACAGCATAGGGCAAAACCTGATCTCATTGCCAATGAAGTTCTTTCCCTTCTGCATAATGAAACTAAAAGAAATAAAATGATACAGGATTTGGGGCAAATCAGGAATAAACTTGGCGATAAAGTTGCCTCACAGGAAGTAGCAAGGATTATAAACGATCGTTTAAAATGAGAAGTCCAAAAGAAAATTTTAAAATTTCAGTAATTTCTTTTATAGGTTCAATAGTACAAAAAATTTTATTGTTTACCTGGAAATATAAACATCATAATTTTAAACCTGAAATTACTCCAGCAATATACGCAATATGGCACGGCTGGCAATTTAATCTGGGTGGTATCATTCCAAGAAAGAAATTAAACATACTTATAAGCCAAAGTAATGACGGAGAAATAATTGCACGGGTTGTGGAAAGCCTGGGATTTTCTACGATCAGGGGTTCTCAGGGCAGAGGAGGAATGAAAGCCACAAGAGAAATACTAAAAGCACTTAAAGATGGTAAAAATATTGCTTATACGGTTGATGGGCCCAAGGGGCCGGGCTTCGAGGTTAAGGAAGGAATTATAAGGATAGCCCAGATGTCAGGAAAACCCATAATTCCGGTATTTGGTGATGCAAATTTCAGATTTGAAGTAGATTCCTGGGATAAATATCAGATATCATTACCATTCGCCCATATACCGTTAAGGTTTGGTGACCCGATTTATGTGCCGAAAGGTGAAGAATTCGTTGAAGAATACAGGTTACAGTTGGAAAATGAACTGCTAAAATTTAAAAATGAATCCCGGAAGAAGAAAGCTAAATTAAAATAGTTATACAAGTATCGCCATATTTTTTTGTTTTATAAACCTCAAAATCCGACTTAATAGTGGTTTTACAGTTATGCTCGACTACAATAAATCCGCCTTCGTTCAATATTCCGTTTTCTTTGATTTTATTTAAAACAGGCTCGTATAGGCCGGATTCGTATGGAGGGTCAATAAAGATAAAGTCAAATTTGTCCACCCTGTCCAGAATTTTTAATGAATCTCCGACAATAAGAGTCGCTCCCGCTTCAGCAATTTCAAGGTTTTGTTTTAAGATTTTTACTACTTCAAAACTTTTTTCTACGCAAATAACTTCTTTTGCACTCCTGCTGAGGGCTTCCAATCCCATAATTCCGCTTCCTGCGAACAGGTCAAGTACACGCATTTCTTCCACATTAATCATATTGAAAATGCTTTCCCTGACTTTTGAAGAAGAGGGTCTTGTGTGAGTTTTGGGAGCTTTTAGCTTTCTTCCCTTGTATTTTCCTGCGGTAATTATCATTATATTAATATTTTATAACAAATGCGCCTGACGCGATTCGAACGCGTGACCTACGGCTTCGGAGGCCGTCACTCTATCCAGCTGAGCTACAGGCGCATGGTGTGTTCTAAATATAAACTAATCTTAATAAATTTACAAATTACATATTTTTCAATAATATAAAAGTATGACAGATGATATAAATAAAAAAATTATAAATATTTTCTCTGCACATAAGAAAGCTAGGCCGTGCAGCGGAAATCAGGTCTGTGAGAGCGCTGAAGGTTACTCTTATGTGACAATCAAAGCAGACGATAATGGCAGGCATTTTGATGAGGAAAAACTGCTAAAAAACGCCAGCAGTTTTTATTATATTGTAAAAGTTATGGTCAAAGAGGGTAAACATCCCTATATTAATAATTTTAAAATCTCAGGGGATAAAGTATTGGATTTTGTTAAAATGTACACCGATGGAAAAGGTGAAGGCCAAATTATAGAGATTGATAAATTTTATCCTGAAGATTGGGCATAAATGGGTTATTTCAGAAGAATATTTTTTTTATGTGTCGGCGTAATTCTGGTGGCTATAGGGCTTGAACAGTTTCTTGTACCGAATAATATCATAGATGGAGGTATAGTCGGGATATCTATTATAACAAGTTATGTGACTAAACTGCCTCTGGGTATGTTTATTATTCTTTTTAACCTGCCGTTTTTATTTTTTGGTTATAAACACTTAGGCAAAACCTTCCTTTTCTCGTCTTTATTTTCTATTGGGTTTTTATCCATAGCTGTAACGTTTTTGCATCATTTCCCGAAAGTAACAGGAGATTTGCTTTTGTCGTGTATATTCGGGGGAATAATAATCGGCATTGGACTTGGGATAATTTTCAGGAATAGCGGCTCACTGGACGGCACAGAAATCGTCGCTATGACTATTTCCAAGAAAATAAGCTTCTCTGTAGGCGAAATAATAATGTTTTTCAATATATTTATACTTGGCAGCGCTGGCGTGGTTTTTGGATGGGACAGGGCGATGTACTCCCTGATTGCGTTTTTTATTATATTTAAAACTATTGATATGGTGCTTGAAGGACTAGACGAATCCAAATCAATAATAATCGTGTCTGATTATTATGAAGAGATTGCGAGTGCGATAATGACCCATTTGGAAAGAGGCGTGACTTTTATTGAAGGGCAAGGAGGTTATACAAAAGAGCCCAAAAAGATCATTTTCTGTGTAATAACCAGGCTTGAGTTAGCAGAAATGAAGCATCTGGTGTCAGAAATTGACCCGAAAGCATTTATGGCAATTGAGAATGTCCATGAAGTCTCCGGCGGAAGGCTACATAAAACAAATCAATTGTTAAAATTTACCCAGAAAAAGCTTTTTAAAGCAAAATAAGATTTTTACCAATCCCCTGGAACAACTCATTAATCATTTCGGGCGGAACATTATAACGTCCATCAGCAGGTGTAATACGCACATGAGTTAATTTTTCCTGCGATGGTAATAAAAATATAAATAATTCCTTACCTGATGACAGCCGTGCCCTAATCTGGCCGCGCCCGCTGTCATAATCAACAGGTGTTATATTAAGTTGCACAAGCGTGTTTAATGTGGAGGAAAAAGTTCTTTTATAATCGTATTCATAATTTCTGATGAAATTAATCAGGGATACGTTTGTGATTACAGGTTCTTTAAGTCTTATATATGTAATAGGTGCCATTGTTATAGGTTCTTCTACAGAAGGCAAGTTATTTTTGTCTACTGAAAAAGATTTTGGCAACATATAGACTTCAGCATTTGCCGCATTACAAAAGAAGATTAAAATTAAAAATAAGATCGACCTCATATTAATTTACTATAAATCTCGTTTGCGAGATTGTCTAGTTTTTTGAAAGCTTCTTCTCCGGGTAATCCTTTAACAAATACAGGGCTAAGCATTTCCGCCCTTAATGCAGGCATAAGTGCCTTGATTGGTTCGTCCATCTTCTCTCCAAGCTGCGTTGCCCAGCCATACGAACCTATTACTGACAGGTATTTTGCTTTTGGTTTAAGTGCATTAGTGATTGCAGCAGCATAAACAGCAACAGGATGCGGCCCGGCCAGCACCATTGACGTACCCAAAACTATCACAGCTGCATCAACTAGCGCAACAGCAAGTTCGCCAAGGTCAGTTTCTATAAGATTAAACGGTGTGACTTTAATGCCTTTTTCCATAAGCTTGTCTACAAGATGGTTCACCATTTTGCCCGTACTCTCATACATTGTTACGTATGGAATGACAACTTCCGGCTTCGGGGTATCAGATGCCCAGTCTGTGTATGCGTCAATAATAAATGCTGGTCTGTTATGCAGTGGGCCATGGCTTGGCGCTATCAGGTCAATTTCTCCATTTAAGGCCATATTTTTGACCTGCTCGGTGTATTTTTTAACCTGTGGCCTGAACGGCATCATTATTTCAGCGTAATAACGCTTGGCAGCCTCATAAACAGCTCCCTCATTTACTGAATAAAGGTCACTTGTTGCCATATGTGAACCCATAAAATCGCAGGTAAAGAGGATTTTATCTTCCGGCAAGTGCGTAAACATTGTATCGGGCCAGTGTACCCAGGGCGAAATCATAAATTTTAGTGTTCTATTGCCGAGAGAAATCTCTGTTGAGTTATCTACCGTTATAAATTTGTCATCCAGTATCTGCAAGTGAGCTTGTAAAAGCTCTTTGCATTTTGCATTGGTTAAAACCCTCGCAAACGGGTACATTTGCAGTATTGCAGGTAAAGATCCTGAATGGTCAGGCTCAGCATGATTTGCAACAATATAGTCGAGCCTTTCAATTTGTAGTTTTTCCTTCAAATTTAACACTAATTCTTCTAGTTTGGGCGTATAAACTGTGTCAATTAAAGCAGTTTTTTCACTGCCTTTAATCAGGTAGGAATTATAGCTGGTACCGTGCGGAAGTGGAATTAACTCGTCGAACAACCGTCTATCCCAGTCTATTACACCAACTGAGAATACATTATCTTTAATTTGTAAAACTGCCATTTGGAATCTCCTTTGCAAATAAACTTTTTGGCGCAAGACATGGCGGACAAACCCAATCTTCCGGCAATTCTTCAAATGTGGTTCCGGGTTCTATCCCATGTTCAGGATCACCTTTTTCCGGGTTATAAAAGTAGCTGCAAATCGAACAAATATAGCGTTCCATTGACTCTCCTATTCTTTTTCAAACATATCTTTTGTTGCGCCACATGGTGGGCATACCCAGTCCTCAGAAACATCAGCAAAAGTTGTGCCTGGTTTTACGCCGTTTTCAGGGTCGCCTTCTACGGGATCATACACATATCCACAAACTGTACAAACATATCTATCCATTTTTATCTCCCTTTTTTATTCAACCTTAAACATCTTACCAAAAATTTTTGGTAAAGGTTCCAGATTTAAACAATTTATTAATATTTTTATATAACCCCGCCCACTCCTGTTCCAAACAGGGCAAAATCGTATTTTACAGGATCATCAGGATCAAAGCATTTTAAATTGTTAGTTATCTCTTCTGCGGTGCGCCAGTCATCGGCTTTTCTCTCTGTTAGTCCCCACATCCGAGAAATCTGAGCCACATGGGTATCAAGAGGTATCACTAACTTGCTTGTAGGTATATTTTCCCACACACCCAGGTCAACTGGCCCGCCCCTTACCATCCATTTGAGGAAAAGGTTAAGCCTTTTGCATGCGCTGCCGTTTTCTGGGCTGGGAACAAGGCCATTAACAGGTAAGTATTCCCTGAATAGGTTTACGAATGCTATTAACCCTTCTTTTACATTGTAATGGTCAGGCGAGAATCCTGTCATAAATGCGTTTTCCAGAGAGCCGTACTGTTTAAATATCTGGCTCATGGCGTTTATTAACATAACAACTTCTTTTTCCTGATAGAACCTATATTTGAATCCGGTTAAAAGTATTGCATCCCTGTCCATATCAAAGTTAACCACGAATTCAAACGGGTCAGGATTTATTATTTCATGTATTAATTCAAGGTTTTCAATGATTTTTTTTCTGTTTCCAAAGGCGAATACAGAGGACAGGAAGCCTGATACTTCTATATCCAGTTTCCCTTCATACTGATGCGGAAATTGAACCGGGTCGTCCTTAATGAATTCCGGGATTTCAAACTTTCTTACAAGTGTATCAAGATGTCTTTTTGAAACTTTGATTTCAGTCATGTATAAAACTATACAATGAAATTTTTCAGGTTACATTGCGCAGGTCGCTAATTAATCCCTAACACCTTCAATCCATTCACAGAAAATAGGGTGGGCTTCAGCCCACCAAAAACCCACCAAAAGGTAATGACTATTACTATACTCTATTCATAATCTAAATCTAATATATCCGAAACCTCATTTTCTGAACCCCAATTAATATCGTAAAATCCCAATTTTACCATTTTAAAGAAAGTTGAATGCTTCCAATCCTTCACATTTTCCACGTATCTATGTTTTACCGGGTTGTAATGGATATAATTAAAATGATTTTCAAAATCCTTCTCGTCCCATATAACATGCGCCCAATACCGCCTTTGCCAAATTCCCTTTTCTCGTTTATTAATCTGACTTTTCGTTAATTGCATAGTGTTATTTATATTTCGTGAAAATGTTGCTTTAAATAATGAAATAATTTTGGGGTAGTCATCCATATTTTTAGGCTTTATAAGCATATGTATATGATTTGGCAAAATCACCATTCCCATATTCTCAAATGGGTATTTTTCGAGGGTAGATTTATAGCTGTTTTTTAACAAATCAATATTATTGATTAATATTGATATTCGATTAAAAGTTACAATTGTTATGAAAACAAATTTATTTTGTTCGTAACATCTTTTATAATTTGGCATTTATTTATTATATCAAATAAATAGGGTGGGCTTTAGCCCACCAAAAGTGCTGGTGGGCTAAAGCCCACCCTATAAGTTTTTGATTGTATTTATATTATCCCCGGTACTTGGTCAATAAAAATTTACTCCAGATTCTTGCGAAGGAACTCTAATTAATCCCAAGTACCTTCAACCCATTCACGGTCGAAATATTTACTAATTCGTCTATATTGTAGAACCGGCAGCTCTCAAGCAGGAACCTGACTTCTGTCCACATATCACCATCGGTAAACGGCTTTAATATGTCCGCAATATTATCTGTGCCGATAGCAACCGGAATCCCGGCCGGGATCATTTCATCAACAGGAGTCACCGAATTGTGGGTTGGTGCCATTTCTTCATTTCTCTTCCCATCAATCCATGCTGTCGGGCAGCATATTACGTTTAATTCAGCTTTTCTTATTAACTTATAAAGCTCTTGCCTGTATTCTTGCTGATGTGCGCCGATTGATATGCCGTGTATAGCTGTTACTTTGCCGTGGAGTCCGTGTTGAATTGTTTTTCTGGCTAAGAGTTCTGTTTCTTTTTCTTTTGCGGAGTTGAACTGGTCAACGTGAACATGCACAGGCTTATTGTATTTTTTAGCGGTTTCCATAAGGATGTCCAGGTGTTCTTCTTCGTGTCCAGCGTCTTTTGCAGGGAGTCCGCCTATAATATCCACGAACTGTGAGCCAAGATCAAACCATTTTCTGGCCTGTGGATCCATAACACCTTTTAATGTCTGATTAACAAACCTGATTTGAATGTCAGAGGCTGCTTGTTCCTTTAATAACTGTGCTGCACGTATGCATTTATCTTCAACGACTTCATCTATATCAATAAAAGTACCTACCGCCTGCACATTCTGCTCGATCATTCTTTCAAGAGCGTAGGCCATTCTGTCATATATTTGGTAAACTGTAGAATTTCTTTTGATTGAGTCAACAAGGAACCATTTTTCTTTTAAGGTAGCATTAGCAAGGTGAAGGTTTTCCAGGCTGATTGTGTAGGCTCTGTCCAGATGAGAATGAGTGTTAACGTAGCCGCCTTTTCTGTTAATGCCACTAATAATAGCGTCTTTTAGTACGTTTTCTCTTCTTGGCGCTTCTTTAATTAAAGGCGCTATGCTGTTTTTGAGGACTTCTATGGTTTTTGTTGCGGTGTGTTGCTGGACTGCCATGTTAACTTATCTCCCTTGCTACTCTACGACTCACTTGTTTACGATTGCATAAAAAAAATCCGAACATCATGTTCGGATTTAAAAATGGAAATTTATAAAAAAAAGAGAGGAAATAAAAAGCCTCTCTTTTTTTTAAATCTAGTATATAATTTTGAATTGCTCGCTTCATTGTGTTTCCTATATTGGTCAAATTTTTACTAATTTACACCGATTTTGACATGATGTCAAGTAGCAAAAAAACGATATTCTTTTTTATATATTTCATGTGCTCGCTCTCTTAAATTTTCATACCCTTTAACATTCGTAATATTGAATTCTAATTCTCCGTTTTTTTTTGCTAGTTCTTCTTGTGTCTGTTTTATCCAGGTATTTTTTTGATCAAGATTTTTGTGTAAAGGAAGATTTCTTGAGTATCTTTTAACATAATCGTCAAGAGGTTTTAATGATTCCGGCCATCTTTTAAAACCTAACTTTTCATAAAAATTTATTGCATTATTTTTTGATTCAAGAACTACGTCAGTGTAACGTCCCTTTACGGAGTTTAAAAGCAGATCGATAAATTTTTTACCCAAACCATTTTTTTGATATTCAGATTTAATGCAACAAGAGGTTATACGACCTACTCCATCTAGTTTTAGATCATTATAATAATCAGCTTTTCCCATTACAGCAACACCAACAAGCTCATTTTGTGGTGTTCTGGCAGTTAAAACAGTTGCATTTCCATCTTTTTGATTGAAAATAGTTTTTAAATAAATTTCCTCGCCTGCTCTCCTCCTCGCTAGTTTTTCAAAATCAATTTCAATTTCATCAGGCCAAAATTCGTTTTCTATCAACTTTGCAATCTCAGGTATTTCTTTTTTTCCTGCTTCCTGAATGGTAACAGGCCCTCTTGGGGTTATAAATGATTGTTTAGGAATAGGGCAGTTTTTTGACCCGAATGCTATGTGTTGCAGCATAATTTAGTCTCATATAGTTAACTTTATTAACATAAAACATGTGAATTCAAAAAAGTGCTAAAATTTCTAAATGAACAAGAATTTTATAAAGCCTATAATCGCTATAATCTTTGTCATTGTTTTTTCCTGGGTTCTCTTTTTAAGGAATGTATTGTCGGATATTGAAACTATTACTTATGATTGGCGCGCGAAGATAGCAACTGAAAATAATTCCCTCTCTCATCATGATCCTAACGTAGTACTGCTTGCAGCTAACGACGATACCACTAAAATCCTTGAAAATTACCCTGAAGCCAACCCGGGCAGGTGGCCATGGCAACGAAATGTCTGGGGGGATGTGGTTAATTTTGTAAGTAAGGGAAAGCCAAAAGCAATAATTTTTGACCTTAAATTTGAGGGAGAGGAGGATAAAAAGTCTGATAAATATTTTGCAGATGCTATTAAAAATAAAAATGTGGTTATAGGAACTGCCCTGTCAATTCCCAGAAATTCTGAACAAATAGAAGTAATTATAGAAGACTTGAACGAGGAATTGCAAAAACACGATAAAAATATTAATGACCAGCCTAATGAAGCAATTGATAATTATATTTCCTCAATTTACAGTGTTGTATATAAAAGAAGCTCACTGGGTAAAAGGCTGTCATTAACTCCTGAATCTGATTATTGTCAGGGACTAACATACGGCGACCAGCATGCCCGGCAATTTTTAAATAATATAACTTTTTATGAAAAATCTTCAATATACGATGACCTGGTCACAAATGCGGCATACCTAGGCGTTATAAACTTAAAAAGCAGTGAAAATACTATTTTTAGATATCACGTTCCATTGTACAGGCTCGTAACTCCGCAGGGAATCAGCTATATACCTTCTTTACCCCTTGCCGCAGTCCTTTCAGTTATACCTGATAAGGAAAAATCTCCCTTTATAATTACTAAAAATAACTTAATTATCGGTAAAAGAGTTATCCCTGTTGATAACAGCGGAAGGATACTGCTTAACTGGCATGGGCCAGGATCTACATATGAAAATATCCCGGTTGCAAAAGTCATCCTGAGCAGTGCTCTTGAGCAGGGAAAAATCAAAGAAATTAATAAATACCATAAAATATCCTCGGATTATTTTAAGAATAAAATAGTGGTGATCGGACAAACCTCTGCTGGCACTGACATTCACCCTACGCCCATGTCTTCTATTTATCCCGGGCCGGAAATTATCACCACAGCTATAGATAATCTCCTGAATGATGCAGATGTAACTAGTTCTCACCGAAGAAAATTTATCCTGAAATCATCCCCGGCAATTGATATACCTTTAACGCTGGTATTGTGCCTTATTATCGGGTATGCCATGCTCCGTGCCAAGTCTAATTTTAACAAATTTCAGACATTCATTTTTGCTGTAATGCTGTATGTTGCGCTGGCAACCTGTGCTTTTATCCACCCACAGGTTAGGATATGGCTAAATATGACCTATCCTTTAACATTTATGTTTTTAACAGGGATCAGCACTTATGCTTATATGACCTTCAGGGAAAACAAGGAAAGGAAGCAGATTGAACAGTTGTTTGGCAAATTTGTGTCACCTCAGATACTTGAAAAACTGCTTGCGGACAAGACAGGAATATCTTCCCGTGGGCAAAGAAAAGTGATGACGGTGCTTTTTTCCGATATACGAGGGTTTACCACTCTTTCTGAAAAGTACCCGCCGCATGAGGTAATTGAGATACTAAACGAATACATAACAGAAATGGTTGAAATCATACTCGACCATAATGGCACTCTGGACAAGTATATTGGGGATGCTATTATGGCATTCTATAATGACCCGGTAGAAATGGAAGACCATGCCCTGCGTGCAGTCCAAACCGCTGTGACAATGCGGGAAAAACTTGCTGAACTCAACGAAAAATGGGTAAAAGAAGGAAAAGAACCCCTTAAAATCGGTATAGGTATAAATACCGGGGAAATGATTGTTGGGCATATAGGCTCACCAAGGCTTGTGGATTATACTGTAATTGGCGATAATGTAAACCTTGCTTCCAGGGTGGAAGCTTTGACCAAAGATTATAATGTTACTATACTAATAAGCGAATCCACATATAATGAGGTAAAAGATATAATTCACACTGAATACGTTGATGAAGTAGTAGTAAAAGGGAAAAGAAACGCTGTAAAAATCTATGAAGTTAAATGATAAGCAAAAATTTAGTTTTATTGGCCTGTCATTAGGGACAGATTCCTCTGCAGAGTCAGGCATTGTAGTTATTGACAGGGATTTGAACCTTATAAAAAGTGATAAAGCCTACCAGCTGAGCGAACTTAAAACAATCATATCAAACTTTTCTCAACTTGCTCCTCCGCAGCACACTATCTTATGTGTTGACCTGCCAAAAAACGTGATGATGCTAACGGGGAAGTGGAGGATTGAGTCTAAGCAGACGCAGATACTGACCATGACCAGTACGCCTGCTGAAGGGAAAAAATCTCCCTGGAAAACCAGATTCAGCGACAGAGGTACAGACCTGTGTAATCATTTTCTGGAGCAGGGTATGGATGTATACAGGTATAATTCGTACTTCACCATAAATATGCTCAGATTAAACCCGCCATACAAGACCAGAGTGCCGGCAGGGTGTAAATTTTTGCAGTCTATTATAGAAGAGAAGCTGGGAATAAAAGGTATTCCGTCAAACTTACTCCCTCTTCCTGCTTTATTAGGGCTTGTCGGGGCTTTTACGGGCTGGAAAATTGCGCATAGTGAGGAAAATGTCGGGTATAAACAAATTGGGGTTTATAAACACATACCGGTAGTAAGTGCGCTTAATATTTAAAATTATTTATACACTTTCTTAATCTCAATCTCATATCCGAGGATTTCAGTTATAATTTCCACCTCGTTGAAAGATAGTGTTCCTCTGAGCATTCGGTGGGAAATGCTTTGTAAAGAATATTTATTACCAGTTTTTTCAGATAAAAGTCTGGCCAACTCTTTCATTGTAATATTTTCTTGAGCAAGTAATGCTTTTATGCGTTCTCTAACAGGCATTTTACTTTCCTAACCTTCACCCTGAACCCAAATTGTCACCCCGGACTTGATCCGGGGTCTAGTCAAGTAGCTACTGTAAGTCTTGATCTACTTTATTAAAATTATACTTTTATAGATAAAAGTTGACATTTATAAACATTATTCAGATAATAATATTTATAAACATCAATAAATATTTATGACAGGAAAATAATATGCAACAAAACTTAACAGATAAAATATACCTTGAACTCGATATGATCCGCTTTTTATCAAGAATAACCCGCTTTGCTATAACAAATAAGACTGAAAATTTGCAGGAAGATAGCCTGCCCTTGGTTTTTGACGATATTGAAAAACGCTGCTGGCAAATTTCCGAAATGGTTGAAAAACTTGATAATACTCCCTAAGTATTTGAACCAACACTGCTCAAATTAAGCTCCCTGACCTCATCAATCTCAGGATAAAACCGTTTGCCCGCCTCACGGAACATCTCAGGGTTTGAACTTGCGAAAAACTGCCTGGTACCGTATTTTTCGTTGTTAAGTAGTTCCTGCTGGAACAGCGTATCTGCTATATCTTCCGCAAGGTGTTTGGCTGGATCAATAAGCATTTCATTATCGCCTGTGATTTCATTGATTACAGACCGTAAATATGGGTAATGGGTACAGCCCAAAATAATCCTCTCCACTCCCTGCTCAAGGAACGGCACTACGTACTTTATTATAAGCCTTCTTGCTTCCTGGGTTTCTGTTTTATTGCTTTCCACCAGCTCTACGAGTCCCGGGCAGGCTCTTTCCAGCACGATCTTTGCAGGATCGAGTTTTTTAATACTGTTGCTGTATGCGTGGGAATTTACTGTTGCAGACGTGGCTAAAACACCTATTTTACTGACATTCAGGTATGACACATATCTTGCTGTGGGTTCAATTAAGCTGAATACCGGGAAATCATAATCATCTTTGATTATTTCATACGTTACAGCCGAGCTTGTATTGCAGGCCATAACTACAGCTTTAACTTTATTTGATTTGAACCATTCCATAATCTCCCGGACAAATCTTAAGAGATGCTCAGGAGTCTTTTCTCCGTAAGGAACTCTGGCTGTATCGCCAAAATATATGAAATTTTCCCCAGGCAGCATCATATCTAACTGTTTTAAAACAGTTAAGCCTCCTACGCCTGAATCAAATACTCCTATGGGTCGGTTGTCCATTTATTTATAAACCTCCAGGTTTAGAACTCGGGAAAGATGAACATGGATAAATTATACCTGATAATTATAATGTTAACTATAAAGCAAGTAAAGGAATGTATATGGCTATCTTATTATCAAAAAAAATTTCCGAGCCTATCAGCAATAAAAAATCATTAAACAGTTTTAAAACAAGGCATATGAATAGAATATTTCTCTATTATTACCTTAACAAGACATTAGTAAGTCGTTAAGAGCAAACAGACAGGAGTAAAGGAGTAAAAACTATGGATTTTTCGAATTCTCCGGTAAACAAAGATGAACAGATAAAAAAAATAATTGAAGATACAGAAGAAATTATCAGTAATTTTAGACAGATATCTTCAATTATAGTTGAAAATCTTGAAAATAAAGACAATGCAATGTATAACCTGGGAAGAAAACTGGTAAATTATAAAGAAGAACAGAATAATTCCGAAGATAACCTTGACAGCGATCAGACAAATGTAAGTTAAGCTTTTTTAACTGAATAAAAATGCCAGAAATCAGGATGGAGCATAACTAGAAACGGGATGAGTTCAAGCCTGCCCACCAGCATATCAAGACAAAATATAAGCTTTGTAACTATTGAAAGACTATTAAAATTTGACATAGGCCCCAGCGCTCCAAAGCCCGGGCCTATGTTGCCTAGAGTTGCGGCTGTGCCACTGATTCCGATAAGTGCATCATTCTCTATAATTGATACAACAATCGTGGAAAGTATCAAAATAGTGAAATAAAAAATTATAAAACCAAGTATCTGCTTTAAAACATCGTGCTGCACCACTGTGCGATCAAGTTTGATTTGCAAGACAGCCTTGGGGTGGAGAGTTTGGGCTATTTCCCTGAGCATATATTTAAATCCAAGAAGGATTCTGACTACTTTTACGCCGCCGCCGGCGGAACCTGCACAACCGCCTATCATCATCATGGCAAAAATTACTACTTTAGCCCTGGTATCCCAGGCTTCAAAGTCCTGGCTTGCAAAGCCTGTAGTGGTAATTATGGAAATTATCTGGAAAAATCCGTGCCTCACGCCATCAAAAAGCGAATAACCGTTTAAAAAACTTATAATAAATGCCAAAAGCAGCGAGGAGATTAAAACTATATTGAAATAAGTTTTAAATTCAGAATCTTTAGATAAAAGCTTAAATTTCCCGCTGGAAATAACTTTATACTGTAAAACAAAGTTAGCACCTGCAAGAAACATAAAAACAGTGACTATTATATCAATATAATTGCTCTTATACCCCATTATGCTTTCAGGATGAGGTGAAAACCCTCCCGCAGCAAGTGTGGAAAACGAGTTACAAATGGCGTCAAAAGCAGGCATCCCCGCAATCATAAGAAAAGTTATTTCAAGAAATGTAAGCAGGATATATATGCCCCATAAAGCTTTGGCAGTTGACCTTATACGTGGGGTAATTTTTTCTTCAATTGGTCCCGGAGCTTCAGCAAAAAACATCTGCCTTCCCGCTACTGCCAGCTGGGGAAGAATTGCTATAAAAAGAACTATAATACCCATCCCGCCCAACCACTGGCTCATACTTCGCCAAAAGAAAAATGCCTTTGGATAAAGGGAAAAGTCAGTTAATATTGTTGCCCCTGTAGTAGTGACGCCGGATATTGCTTCGAAAAGCGCATTTGCAGGCGATAATCCGTAAAATAAATACGGTATTGCTGTTATTATAGATCCAATAGTCCAGGCTGACACAACAATAAGCAGGCCTTCCCTATTTTTCATATCATTGTAGGTTTCAGGCGCTTTAAATATTTTTCTTAAAAAGAAGCCTGACGAAACAGATATTACCGCTGCGCTCAGGAACGGAATTATCGAGTAATAGTCCTCATAAATCAGGGCAACAATAATGGGCACCAGTATAATGAACCCGAAGTAAAAAAGAATAAGTCCCAGAGCGTTTGTAATGTAGTTTATTCTCATAATGTTATTTCATTTCTACCCATTCACAACCTGGACTTTGTCAAGGTTAACATTACGTTTTGCCTGCGCTAAATCATACTGTATCTGCATATTAATCCAGAATTCAGGCGTAGTTTTGAAGGCTTTTCCCAACTTTAAAGCCATTTCAACAGAAATACCCGCTTTTTGGTTAATTATTCTTGACAGAATCTGTCTTGAAACGCCCAGTTTAAAAGCAAACTCAGTTACACTTATACCAAGGGTGTCAATATTATCTTTAATTAATATTCCGGGATGCACAGGATTTTTCATTGGCATAGTATCACCTCCATCTTCGCCATGCTGAACTTGTTTCAGCATCTTTCCAGCTTTCATTATATGCCTATCATTTGTCAATTGGTTTATTCTCATTTAAAAAACTCTTTGGCTTTCGTAGCGCACTGCATAGTAGTAAATATCATTAAATCATCGTTCGCCCGTATATATGTGTTGCCTTTAGGGATAAGTATTTTATTTCCTCTTTTTATAGCGCCGATTATTGTCTTGCATGGAATATGCAAATCCATTATCTTAGTATCCTGAAAGCCCTGTGGTATAGTGATTTCAATTACTTCCCCCTGGCCTTTTTCCACCAGAGCAAGAATATTAACTCCTTTTTCCAGCAGTTTGTTCCTTATTTCCTTTAGTGCAGCCTCAATAGGGGACACAGCCACGTCTATACCGACTTTTTCAAAAAGATTTATGTTTCTTGCTTTGCTGACTCTGGTAATTACTCTTTTAACTCCCAATTGCTTGGCTAAAAGCGAACATAACAGGTTTTTTTCGTCATTATTTGTAACAGAAACAATCACCTCGCTGTTGCCTATGTCTTCTGATTCCAGAAGCTCCAGGTCAGTCCCATCACCTTTAATAACAAGTGTTTTCTTAAGGTTGTCCGACAAGAAATCGCACCGATCAGCGTCAACTTCTATAATCTTGGTTCTTATGCCTATATTTTCGAGGTTCTGCGCAAGCATAAACCCTACATTTCCGCCGCCAATTATTGTTGTGCTGGTAGTGCTTCTTTTTCTCTTCTCAAAAAACTGCGCTGCAAGGTTATTGAGCCCGTCTTCGCTCCCCATAAATATAACCTTGTCGTTCATTGTGAGTTCAGTGTTCCCATCAGGAATAAACAATTCTTCCTCTCTGGTAATCCCTACTATAAGGGAGTCTTCCGGGAAATAGCAGTCCTTTATCTTTTTATTAAGCATTGAAGACTCTTCTTTAATTCTGTATTCAAGCAGCCTGGCCTTACCGCCTGCGAAAATCTCCACGTCGATTGCTTCCGGCACGAGTATAATCCTGAAGATTTCTTGCATAAGCAGTTGTTCCGGCCAGATCATATGGTCAATTCCCGACTCAATTTTTTGGCCATTTGGGGATGATTTGCCTAATGTTTCAAGATATTCCTGTTTTGTGACAAAGCATACAGTTTCTACTTCGCTGACTTTTTTAGCGGTCCAGCTTGCCACAATATTTGTTTCCTCAATTTTTGAGCAGGCGATAAAAACATCAGCTTTTTTTATTCCTGCTGTTTCCAGCGTTCCAATACTGGTTCCGCTGCCTGAAATATAGCTGATATCGAGCTTGTTAAACTCCTCCGGCATCTCTTCTTCACCGCCAATAACTGTGACGTCGTGTACTGAGTATAATTCTTTTGCAATAAGTGAGGCTATTTCTGAAGTGCCGTATATTATAACTTTCATTAATCTTACTCTATAACATCTACTACTAACGGAGTTGGTTCCGTGGGGTTTTTAGATAACTTGAACGCCTGCACAAGTATTTCCCTTGATTTATTGCCCTGTTCTATTGAATTCGCGAATATTTTCGCCAGAATATCGCCTTTATACACTTTATCCCCAATTTTTTTATTTAAAAGAACCCCGGCTCTGTAGTCAATCGGGTCATCTTTTTTATCCCTGCCTGTGCCAAGCATTTTGGCTGCTTTTGCGGCTGTCAGAGCATCAAGGCTCTGCACGTATCCTGCCTCCTCAGCCACAACTTCAAAAGCAAACTGTGTTTCTGATAGCCTCTGAGGGTTTTCTATGTATTCAACATCCCCGCCCTGATATTTCACGATTTCCACAAATTTTTCATAAGCTTTGCCATTTTGCAGGAATTTTTCCAGGTAATTTTTTCCTTCATTTATATTTCTGGCTTTTTTTGCTTTAACAAGGCCCATTGCGCTCAAATACAGGCATAATTCCTTCAAATCCTGTGGACCCTCATTTTTCAATACCTGCACGCACTCAGCAACTTCAATTCCATTGCCTATAGTGTTGCCAAGTGGCTGATCCATTGATGTAATAACTGCGCACATTGTTTTTCCAGCCCGTTTTCCTATTTCCACCATAGTTTTGGCAAGTTCACGCGCTTCATCAGCTGTTTTCATGAACGCACCGCTGCCGCATTTAACGTCCAGCACAATCACATTAGCGCCTGCGGCAATTTTTTTGGACACAACCGAGGATGCAATAAGCGGAATACTGTTCACTGTGGCGGTGACATCACGCAGTTCATACATTTTTTTATCAGCAGGCGTAAAATTCGCAGTCTGGGAAGCTATTGCAGCTCCAATATTCTTTATTTGCGATAAAAATTCTTCAGTAGAAAGCGCTGTCCTGAAGCCCGGGATAGCCTCGAGTTTATCAATTGTTCCGCCGGTAAATCCAAGCCCCCTGCCGGAAAATTTAGCAACAGGGCAGCCAGCAGCAGCTAAAAGTGGGACAACGATGAGAGTCGTTTTATCTCCAACGCCGCCTGTGCTGTGCTTATCAATTATACAATCACCAAGGCAGCTTAAATCAAGCATATCGCCAGATTTTGCCATCTCCATGGTAAGTATTGCGCTTTCATCAAATGTCATACCCTGAAAGCACACACTCATGAGCCAGGCTGAGAGCTGGTAGTCGGGGATGGTGCCGTCCAGCATCCCGTTAATCAGGAAGCTTATTTCTTCCTGTGTGTGAGCTTCACCGCATTTCTTTTTGTTTATTAAATCCACCATTCGCATATGGATTATTATACATTTAAAGTTAGAAATTGTGATATTATTCACTTTTTTTGCAATCTGCGATACCTCTAAGTAATTCTAAACCATTGATCTTTCCACCGTTTGGATCAAATGGATTTGGGATTTCATCCAACTGCTCAGTAAGAGCCTCAGCAGAAATGCTTTTTTTGTTATCAAATTGGTCTGTTACTTCTAAAGTGCCGCTTTCGCAATTGTAAGAAATATTTTTTAAAGGTAGCTGAGTGGCTTTTACTATTTCATCAACTTGTGCAGTCGGTTTAACTGTTTCTTTACCGTTGGCTTTTTCACATTGAGCCATAAGAAGAAGTATGGCAAGCGCTATAGGCTGAATAAGTGACATTCCTATGCTGACCCCTCTATCAATTTTTTTATTTTTTCTTTCCTCTTCCGGGGTCAGATCATCCCATCTTGCACTAAATGCAAGAGGTTTCGCTCTATAATCGTAATTTGGAACGCTTCCTATTCTACTGATCATATTATTTCCTTTCAGGGTTTTTATGTACTAATCATACAAAAGCCCTGAAAACAAAAATTTGACATTAAAATTAAAAAATTAACATTTTTGGTAGTGGCATAAGTTAAAGTGACGGATTAAAAATTTCATAAAATCTGTTTTCCTTGAGAAAGGAGGACAGATAAATGAGAGAATTTCTAGGACTTTGTACAAAATGCGGAAGCGAAAAAATAATTAAAAACGGTCATAATGGCTCAGGACAACAACAATATTTCTGTAAAGACTGTAAAGCTCGCAGAATCCTTGAATCAGAAAAACGTTATAC
>Ga0209417_1001171_pt1 | contig 50303 bp, 44 predicted proteins | sample RifGroF2_FD_184002 | JGI IMG/M metagenome (GOLD analysis project Ga0209417, IMG submission 184002) | Groundwater microbial communities from Rifle, Colorado, USA - Groundwater F2 (SPAdes) (version 2) | ecosystem: Environmental > Aquatic > Deep subsurface > Groundwater | place: Rifle, Colorado...
TACAGGCGCGCATACTCCCGCCCGGCCTGCATTTCCTTATACCTTTCCTTTACCGCGTGGAGAAGCACCCCATGGTGGATATCGGCGAGAACGAAGTGGGGCTGGTAGAATCCATCGACGGCGTACCCGTTGAGCCGGGCAAGATCTTCGGCCCGGTCACCGAAGGGCACGATCTCTTCCAGGAAGGCGAGCTGTTCCTGCGCAATAACGGCAGCAAGGGCCCGCAGGTGCAGATCCTGCCCCCCGGTCTTTACCGGATTAACCCGTACCTGTTCAAAGTGCTCAAGACGCCGCTGATCCGCATCCCCAACAACCAGATCGGCATCGTGGTGGCCACCGACGGCCAGCCGATAGCCCCCGGCAGGCTGCTGGGTAAAAAAGTGGAAGGGCACAACAACTTCCAGAACGGCCAGGGCTTCCTGGAAAAAGGCGGGCAGAAAGGGCCGCAGATAGACATCCTGCTGCCCGGCTCCTACCGCGTGAACTCCAAGCTTTTCAACGTGGTGCTCAGGGAGGCCACCGTGATCCCCACCAAGAAGGTGGGCCTTGTCACCGCGCGCGACGGCGCCCCGCTGCCCATGGGCGAATACGTGGCCCGCAGCATAGAGAGCACCGGCGAATTCCAGGACTCGGCCGCTTTCCTGTCCAACCTGGGCCAGCGCGGCCCGCAGTTCGACTTCCTCAAGCCGGGCACTTATTACATCAACCCGATGATGTTCGACGTCAGCCTCGACGAGGTGCTGTTCGTGCAGCGCGGCGAGGTGGCGGTAATAGTCTCCAACGTGGGCAAGGACCCGGTGTCCGTAATGCCCAAGCCCACTTCAGACGGGACCGTCTCGCCCGAAATCGTGAAGATGGGCGTGGAGCGCTACGTGGTGGAGCCCGGCTATCGCGGTATCCAGCGCGAGGTGCTCGGGCCCGGTACTTATTACCTTAATAAGCTGGCCTTCACGCCCCACATCATCCCCACCACCAATATCACCATAGACTGGGCGGAGCAGAAGACGGAAGGCAATATGCCGCTGGTCTTCAACCCGCTGGCCATCGTGTCGAAGGACGGCTTCGAGATGACCGTAGAGGTGAAGGTGATCCTGCGCGTGCAGCCGCAGCAGGCGCCGCATATGGTGGCCCGCATCGGCACCATCCAGAACCTGATAGAGGCCGTCATCCACCCGCTGGTGGACAGCTCGTTCCGAAACCAGGCCTCCTCGTCGGAAGCCATGATGTTCATGCAGGACCGGCACGAGCAGCAGCGCAAGGCCGAGCAGCACGTGGTGGAGGAGCTGGAGAAGTACCACGTGGAATGCGTCAGCGTCCTTATCTGCCAGATCAAGCTGCCCGAGCGCCTGATGCAGACGCTGACCAATAAGGTGGTGGCCACGCAACAGAAATCCATGTACGACGCGCAGCAGGAGGCCGAAGGCCGCCGCCGCGAGATGGAAAAGACCAAGGCGCAGGCCGACCTGCAGCCCAGCCTGGTGAAGGCCGAGATAGACGTGCAGATAGCCACCCAGCAGAAGCAGCAGACCATCACGCTGGCCGAAGGTAAGGGCGCCAGCACCAAGCTGGAGCAGGAGGGTATCGCCGCCGGTATCGAGGCCGTAGGCCGCGCCGAAGGCGAAAAGATCCGCGCCATCGGCCAGGCTACCGCCGAGGCCTATACCAAGCAGGCGCAGGCCCTGGGCCAGGCGCCGCTCTCCATGATCGAGATCATGAAGCGCGTCTCGGAAGGCAGGATCAAGATAACGCCCGATGTCGTGGTGAACGGCGGCGGCGCGGACGGCGGCAATAACATGCTGTCGGCTTTCATCGCCAGCCTGATGGCCAACGGCATGAAGCTGGTAAAGGAAGACCCGCCCGCGGCCAAGAAATAACCCGCGCCAATAAGTTAACGAAGACCCGGCCCCCAAGCCGGGTCTTTGCTTTTGGGGTCAGACCCCAGGGTCAGACCCCAGGGTCAGACCCCAGGGTCAGACCCCAGGGTCAGACCCCAGGGTCAGACCCCAGGGTCTGACCCCAAAGGCTGGAAAAGGACCCGGGGGCTTCTGGGTCTTTTGGCCCTTAACGAATGGCGGCGGGCAAGATACAATGTATTGCACTGTTTTAGCAATGCGGCACGCGGGATAGCGCGGAGAGCGGAGAAAAATATGACGAAAAACCTGATAATAGCGGCGGCGATGTTGATAACCCTGGGAGCGGTGTCCGTACAGGCCGCCCCCGCGGCTCCCGCCTATGAAGCAAGGCTGGCCGGCTCCGCGGTCTATTCCGACCCCGGCTTCCAGGATTTCGTGGAAACCTCCTACGGCTACCTCAGCCCCCGCAGCAGCCTCACCCTCAGGGACGCGGCAGCGGCGCCCGCCCCCGTTAAGCCCGCGGTTAAGGCCCCTAAATACGTTTTCGTCAGCATCATGGTGAAAAGAGGTAATTATGCGGGTTTCCTGAGCAGGCTCGGCGCTTCCGCCGGCTTTAAAATGTCGGGTGAGAGGGTCTGCCGCTACAAGAATGCCAAGACCACCTGCCTGCTGGGCTGGGTGCGCGCCGACAGGCTGTGCCAGGTGCGCAAGAGCCCGATGGTGACCAAAGTGGCGGTAGAAAAAGCCGCGCTCTAAGATCTAAAGCCGCCCGTCGCAGTCTGTATCGCCGGCCCTCCTGTAAGATGCTGTTCCCGGCCCGAAGTCCCGCCTGCCTGCCGCTTGCTAAAAGACTTTCTCTACCGCTATAATAACCAAAGCGGCCCTTCGTGAAAAGAATATGGGGCACGGCTACCGCTGTGAACTGATGAAAAAAACAATATTATTCCTCGCGTTGATAGTGTGTGTCTGCTCGGGTGGGCCGGGTATTCTGTCCGCCAGCGGCGACGGCCCTCCCGATCAGGAGGGCGGCGGGTGGCAGGATGAAGCGGGGGAGAGGGACGACTCCGGTGGCGGCTATGAGCGGGGAGAAGGCGCAGGCGAAGGAGAGGGAGAAGGGCCGGGACCGGGAGAGAGGAGCGGCCCCCCCGGGGGGGGCAGGGGGCCCTACGGTCCTCCTCCAGGCAAAAGAGCGTCCATGCCGGTGTATAAGGACTGCGTGGCGCGCGGGGAGAAGGCTATCTCCCTGAAAAAATATTCAAGCGCAATGAAGGAATTTACTAAGGCCCTGGTGCCTCTAAAAGGGGAAGACGCCCGCAAAATATATGTATACGAGCGGCTGGGCTGGCTGAATATAAAGTTGAACGACATCGACAGCGCGCAGGGATATTATCTTACAGCCACCTACCAGGCTGAAAAGCTGGAACTTTTTGGTAAAGAGGCGCTGAACTCTTATCGCGGCGCGGCATATTGTTTTGAAAAGCGGGGGGATAACGCCTCTGCCGCGGAGAACTACGAAAAAGCTTTAAAGATAAGCAGGGACGAGGCGGTAAGGCGCGAGATACAAAAAAAGCTGAAGCTGCTGAAGCCGGTTCGAAAAATAAATGTCGGGAAATAGCGTCCTGTCAAAGCCCCGAGGTGTCCGGGGCCGCGGCCTTAAGCAGGTACAGGAAAAATCCCGCGCCGGAAACGGCCAGGGCCGCGCCAAGCTTTAAGAGGAAAGAAGCAGAGTTGGCCGTGCCCGCCACGTAGTCGGCGTGTGCCACGTCCGAAACCTTTTCAACTCCCTGCCCGAAGAAGCACATCATCGAGGAGCCTTCTTCTCCGGCTTCAAGCTTAAGCAGCTGCTCCAGGAAAGCCGCCGGGATATCCAGCCCGGAATTGCCGCGCATGTACCGCATAAAATCGCTGAGCGGGCGCGGCCTCCCGAGAACGGTCACCGTTTCGCCTTCATTTATCACGCTTTCCGTCCTGGTCATGCTGCCGTCGGTATCGATAAGACTGTCGTCCTTGACCGTCTCGGGTTTGTTCAGGTCTAGCGTCCCGTAGTGCGGAACTACCAGCGCGGAGCCCGAGCCGTCCTTGACGAAGAACCCGCCATAGGCTTTTTCGGAAACACGTGATTTGTGGTTATGTCCCATAGAGCCGCTTCTTCCTCCGTGGTCGCGGTGCACCCTGTCCACCACCTCGAGGTAGAAAACGCAGGATTCGCCGGACACCGGCGCCCTGGTATGCACCGGAGAGGTGGCGGTCCCGGTAATGAAGGCGCGTTCTTCATCCCTGAGCCCCGTGATCGGGGAGCAGGGTATGGCTTTATATTCGTTGGCGCTGCCGCGCTTTATAAGGCCGAAGATTATCAGGACTATACCGACGAGCAGGGCGCCTAAAGGTATAAGAGGGTTCATTCCCAGATTGTAGTAAATATTCCGGGCGCAGGTTCGCCGCGATACGGCGCGTTTTTTATACAATCTGAACAGGCCTATGGATGAAAAAGATACCGAGCTTATAGAAAAAGCGAAAGCCGGCGATACCGCCAGTTTCGAACTGCTGGTGAAGAAATACCAGGAGAAGATCTACGGCCTGGCGCATTATGTCTGCGCCGGCCTGCGGTCCGAGGCCGACGACGTTTACCAGGAGACTTTTATCTCGGCCTTCAAGAACATCTCCAAGTTCAAGGGCAACGCCGCTTTCGGCACCTGGCTGTACCGCATAGCGGCCAACAACTGCTGGATGAAGTTCCGCAAGAAGAAAGCCGAGAAACTGGTAAGCATCGAGGACCTGCGCGAACTGGGTGATATGGCGCACCCGGACGAATTCGCGAAAAAAGAGCTTTCGGACAGCGTCGCGAAGGCCCTTTCAAAACTTTCAGTGGATTTCCGCCTGGCCATCACCCTGGCCGACCTGCAGGGCCTCAGCATGGAAGAGGCGGCCAAAGTGCTGAAGATCACCGTGCCAGCCTTCAAGACCCGCCTCTTCCGCGCCCGCGCCGCCCTTAAAAAAGACTTCTAAGGGACGCTGGTAAGTATTTAAGTTTTTATCAACAGTGACTGTAATTGTTAGTAATTCCTTAAATACTTACCAGCGTCCCCTGTATCTAACGTCCCCCTGACCTTAGCCGGCTATTGACGCCAGGACGGCGGCGAGCATGGCGGATTCCGGTTGCGCGCCGATTAGCTCGGTCTTCTCATTCACCACTATCTTAGGCACGCCTTCCACGCGGTATTTAGTCGCCATCGCCGGGAATTCCGTGGCTTCCACCATCTCCGCCGTTATATTGGGCGAGGCCAGCGCCAGCCTGTGCGCCAGCACCACGGCCGCCGGGCAATAAGGACAGGTGGGAGTTACGAATACCTTTATATTCACAGGCTTCGTTATGCCCGCCAGGGCGGCCAGGGTTTCCGGTGAGAGCTCCTGCGCCGCCGCGGCTGAATTCTTCAGGCCTTCCAGCAGCGAGACGAATTCATAGCCGGAGGGTATGCCCAGGAACCTCACCCGGGCGCCGTTCGGGCCTTCCAGCACCGCGGAAGGGCTCTCGGTGATGCCGTAAGCCGCGGCCTTCTCCGTGTCGATGACGCGGTTGTAGACCTCCAGCTTCAGTTTTGGGGACAAAGAAGCCAGTTCTTTGTAAAAGTCTTCGGCGGTGCCGCAGGTCTGGCAGACCACCATCTCCTTGAAGAACACTATCTTCACCTCCGAGGCGAGCGCCTCGAGGCGGATCTTTACTTCCTTAGCGGTTTCCTCGTTCATGAAAGTCATATAGCCTCCCCGTTGCTTCATTATATATTAGATGTCCGGCGGACCCCAAAGGTTTCACCGCGCCCCGGAAACTGACAGGCGGGCGGGCCTTGACAACTGGTTTAGAATATGCTAAACTACTATACATGAACAAAACCATGCTCGCAAAAGCCGACGGGATAGCCGGGATGCTGTCCTGCATCGCCCACCCTTTCAGGCTGATGATAATCTGCATGCTGCTCAAGCGCGAAATGTTCGTGCATGAGCTGATAGAAAAGCTCGGGACGACCAAGGGGAACATCTCCCAGCACCTGCGCGTGCTGGCCGACCGGGGCCTGATCCAGAAGCGCCGGGACGGCAACCGCATCTTCTACAGCATAAAAGACCCCAACCTGGCCGACCTTATAGGACGTATAAAGAAGCTTTATTGCCCCAATTTGGAATTTTAGGAGGAAACTATGGACCTTACCCAGATAAAAGCTGCAAAAACGGTGGACGCGCGCTCGATGGCCTGCCCGGGGCCGCTGCTGGAAGCCAAGAAAGGCATAGCCGGCGTTCCCGTAGGCGGCGTGCTGGAAATACAGTCCGGCGATAAGGGCAGCCGCGAAGATATCCCCGCCTGGTGCGGCAAAGTCGGCCACGAATACCTGGGCGTGCTCGAGCGCGACGGCTATGACAGCCTCTTCGTCACCCGCAAAAAGTAAGTTCTGGTCGAGCGGCCCGGCGGGGGGATATGGGCCCGGCGGGCACGCTATCGGCCACACCGTGGCCGCGCTCCCTCTCGGCCTCGGCGCTACGCAAGCCTCGGCCTGCGAGACGGCCCGCCGAACCCATATCCCTCCGTCGGGCCTAGCGGGCACTTGATAACTTTTAGCGTATGACTCACCGAAAAATATTAATTATCACCACTAACCACAGCTCTTACCCCGGGGCGGACGCCGTGGGACAGGCCAGGATGGGGTACGACGCCAATACCTATATCATACGCGTCCCGGACCCCGTCATGTTCCCGGAGGATTTCTACCTCAACGCTTTCGACAAAGGCATAGGCGGCATCATCATCATGTCCTCCGGCTCCGACTGCCCCTACGAAGGTGCCTATGAGCGGCTGTCCAAACGCGTAGCGCGCGTCTACGAGCAGATGAAGGCCAAAGGCATTGCGGCCAACCGGCTCAAGCTCACCACCATCTGCACCGTCTGCCGCGCCGCCTTCCTTAAAGAGATCTCCGAAATGCAAAAGGCGGTGGCCTCGGTATGAGCGATATAGAGAGAATTGAAGCGGACGCGCTCGTGGTGGGCTCCGGCATAGCCGGCCTGCAGGCCGCGCTGGACCTGGCCGACCAGGGTTACAGCGTGGCCATCGTGGAAAAAGCGCCCAGCATCGGCGGCAAGATGATAAGCCTCAGTAAGGTGTTTCCCACGCTGGACTGCGCCAGCTGCATCACCACCCCGCGCATGGCCTCGGTGTCTCATCACCCGCGCATAACGACCCTCACCTACAGCACCGTGGACGCCATCAAGCGCGAGGGTAAAACTTTCACCGCCGCCGTCACCCGCAAACCGCGCTATATCGACGAAAAAGAATGTATCTCCTGCAAGCGCTGTGAAGAGGCTTGCCCCGTTTTCCTGCCCGACGAGTACGAACAGGGCCTGGGCGCCAAGAAGACCATCTCCATCCCCTTTACCAACGCCATTCCCCAGCTGCCCGTGATGCATCCCGAGCACTGCATACGCTGCGGCGCCTGCGCCCGCGCCTGCCCCAAGGACTGCATAGAATTCCTGCAGGAGCCGGCCCCGGTAGAGATCAAAGCCAAGGCCGTGATCCTCGCCACCGGATACGAGACCACGCCGATGACCGCCAAGAAGCAGTACGGCCTGGGCAACCTCCCCAATGTCATTTCACCCATGGCCGCCGAGCGCTTGCTGGCGCCGCACGGTCCCTATGGCCGCGTGCTGCGCCCGTCCGACGGCAAAGTGCCCGGCTCCATCGCCTACGTGCAGTGCGCCGGCTCGCGCGACAAAAGCATCGGCGTGCCGTACTGCAGCCGCGTCTGCTGCATGTACGCCATCAAGCAGGCCATCCTGCTGTCCGGCTCGCTGCCCATAGCGGACATCACCATCTATTACATGGACATCCGCGCCTTCGGCAAAGGCTACGAACAGTTCTACAACAACGCCAGGGCCATGGGTATCAGCTTTGTTAAAGCCAAAGTGGCGCGCGTCACCGAGGACGCGGAGCACAACCCGGTAGTGCGCATAGAGCGCCAGGAGGGGACCTCCGCCCCCGAGGAAGTGAAGCACGACCTGGTGGTGCTCTCCCAGGGCCTGCTGCCCGGCTGCGACGTGACGAAGTTCTCTCTGGGAGTGGAACTCAACGATTTCGGCTTCGTGCAGCTCTCCGACGAGACCATCTCTTCCGCCGTCACCGCCGGTGCGGGCGTGTTCGCCGCCGGCGTGGTCAAAGGCCCGCGCGACATCCCTGACTCGGTGGTGGACGCGGGTTCCGCCGCCATGGAAGCCGCGGCGTATATAAGGAAACTGTGATGGAAGATAAAATAAAAGAAGAAGCTTCCAGGGACAATTACCGGCAGGAGCCGAAGGTCGGGGTGTACGTCTGCCATTGCGGCGGCAACATCTCCGACATCATCGACGTCAAAGCCGTGGCCGCCGCGCTGGCCAAGTACCCCGGCGTGGTCGTGGCTCGCGAGTACGCCTTTATGTGCTCCTCCAACGGGCAGGACCTGATAGCCGACGACATAAAGAACCTGGGCGTAAACCGCACCGTAGTGGCCGCCTGCTCGCCCAGCCTGCACGAACTCACTTTCCGCGGCGTGCTGCAGCGCGCCGGCGTTAACCCCTACCTGCACGAGCACATCAATATCCGCGAGCAGGCCAGTTGGGTGCACAAGGCCGACCATGCCGGCGCCACCGCTAAAGCCATCAAGCTGGCGCAGGCCGGCGTAGAAAAAGTTCTCCGCAAGGACGCGCTCAACGCCATCCGCGTGGCGGCCGAGCAGCGCGTGGCCGTGATAGGCGGCGGCGTGGCCGGGATGCGCGCGGCACTGTCAGCCGCCGGCAAGGGGCTGGAAGCCGTTATCCTGGAGAAGGCGCCGCGCCTGGGCGGCAAGCTGCTGGAGCTCGGGAAGATGTACCCGTCCGGGGAAGAGGGCCCGGCGGTAGCGGCTAAGCTGGAAGCCCTGGTGCGCGCGGAGAAAAAGATCACCGTGCATACCGGCGCGGGGATAGAATTCGTCAGCGGCTTCGTAGGGAATTTCGTGGTAAATTTCAAAAACCCCGACGGCCGGATGGAACAGGTGAAGGCCGGCGCCATCGTCATGGCCACAGGCTACGAGCATTATAAGCCCCATAACGGAGAGTTCGGCTACGGCGAGGCCGCCAACGTGGTCACCCTGCCAGAATTCCTCGCGTTGATGAAGAAATCTCCCGCCGGCAGGCTGGCGCTGGCCGGCCAGGAGATAAAGAGCCTGGCCCTGATACACTGCGTGGGCTCGCGGCAGGTGGAGGGCGTGCATAAGCCGCAGGCGGACGGCAAGGTGAACGATTACTGCTCGCGCGTCTGCTGCTCCTCCGCGCTTTACGCCGCCAACCAGGTGAAAGAAAAATACCCCGGCGTGCGCATCTACGACATCTACCGGGACATCCGCACCTACGGCATGCAGCATGAGGAGTACTACGACAAGGCCTCGAAAGACGGCGTGCTGTTCTTGCGCCACAACGAGGCCGATCAGCCGGTAGTGACCTCCGACCGCACCGGCCACTTGGTGAAGGTGAAGGACGTACTGACGTGGGGAGAGGAGCTGGAGCTGAAGGCCGACCTGATCGTGCTGGTCACCGGCATGATGCCCTCCGATATTTCCCTCATAAGATCCCAGATGAAGCTGCCGGCCAGCGCCGATCGTTTTCTGCAGGAAGTGCATCCTAAGCTGCGCCCCGTGGAGCTGGCCAATTCCGGCATCTTCGTGGCCGGCACCGCCCAGTACCCCATGGACGTGCCCGAGGCCATGGCCTCCGCCGGCACCGCCGCCGCCAAGGCGGCCATCCTGCTGGCAGAGCCGGATATCCCGCTGGAGCCTTTCGTGGCCGTGGTGGACGAGCATAAATGCACCGGCTGCGGCCTGTGCCCCGCCGAGTGTTCCTACGACGGCGCGCTTATGATGACGGAGAAGAACGGAAAAAAACTCGCCCAGGTGAATCCAGCTTTGTGTAAAGGCTGCGGCGCCTGCGTGGCGGTCTGCCCTACCCGCGCCATCAACGTGGCAGGCTGGACGCTGGACCAGTTCGACGCCATGGTAGCGGCGATAGCCAAGGAATGATATGGCAAATACAGCTAAACTCGCCGAACAATTAAAGAAGCTTAACGAGCTGCGCGGCCCGGTGCCGCAGGCTTTGCGCGACCGGGTGGCCGCGCAGAACAAGGCGCAGAAAGCCATCCTGGACGCGCTCAAAGAAGGCCCCAAAACGGCGCCGGAGCTGGCGGCGGCCGCGGGCCTGCCGCAGGACAAGGCGCTCTGGTACGTGGCCGCCCTGCGTAAATACGGCAAACTCTCCGACGTGGCGGGCCGGGGCGAGTACCCCAAGTATGAGCTGAAGGCCGGGGAGGGGAAACAATGAAGGTGAACCCGGAACTCATAGACGAGATAAAAAAATACGGCGCCTTCGACATTTCCGCGTGCTTTAACTGCGGCAATTGCACCGCCGTCTGCCCGCTGTCGAAAGAAGACGCCTCCTTTCCGCGCAAACTGATCCGCGCCGGGCACGTGGGTATGGAAGAGAAGATCGCTTCCGCCATAGAGCCCTGGCACTGCTACTACTGCGGCGAATGCTCTGCCACCTGCCCGCGCGAGGCCCAGCCCGGCGAGTACATGATGGCCCTGCGCCGCTACCTGATAGCCAAGTACGACATTACCGGCCTGTCCGCGATCTTTTACAAGAACGGCTGGCTGCAGAGCTGGCTGGCCCTGGGCCTGCTGGCGGCGTTCTACTGGCTCTACAGCTCCTACACCGGGGATTTCGGAGCGCTGGCCGGCAAGATAGAGCTGGCCTTCCCGGTCTACGTCACCATCGCGCTGGGCGGATACGTGCTGAACATGTACCGCTACGCGATAGTAAAACCGCTGGGCGGCATCAAGGCCTCGCTCAAGCCGGCGCATATTTACGAGACCTTCGTGCACGGCTTCACGCAGAAGAACTTCAACGGCTGCGAGGAAACCGACTGGACCCGCTGGATAGCGCATTTGCTCGTCATGAGCGGCTATGTGCTGACCCTCCTTATCTCCAACCTGCACCTGCTCGAACCGCTGAATAAACAATACACGCCGTTCGGTCCCGTAAGCCTGCTGGTGTGGTACGCCGGCCTCGCCATTATCGTGGGCGGCGGCGTCATGTCGCTGCGCCGGGTGTTCAAGAGCGCGGAGTCGTCCAAATTCTCGCACCCCAGCGACTGGCTGTTCGTGATCACCATGTTCCTGATAGGCGCCAGCCTGCTGTTCACTCATTATCTGAACGTGGCCTACGGTCCCGCCGACCCGCTGCTCGACAAAGTGTACCGCCTCAACATCGCCATCGAGACGGTGTGGATCCTGCTCATCGTGCCGTTCACCAAGTGGATCCACATCTTCTTCCGCCCGCTGGCGGCCTATTTTCAATACGTAAAAAAGGAGGCTGAGGCCGGCACGGCTTTCAGTCTGCAGCTTGGAGGAACGAAATGAAAAAAGCCGGAATAATACGCTGTCAGCAGACCGAGGATATCTGCCCGGGCACTACGGACTTCAAGTTCGCACAGCTGGGCAAGGGCGCTTTCGCGGAGACCGGGCCGGTGGAGATAACCGCTTTCGTTTCCTGCGGCGGCTGTCCCGGCAAGCGGGCGGTCGTCCGCGCGGAGGAGATGGTTTCGCGCGGGGTTGAGATTATCGCCCTGGCCTCGTGCATCAAGAACGGCAATCCTCTGGGCTTCCCCTGCCCGCACGCGGAAGTAATGAAGGCCGCGATAATAAAGAAGGTCGGCGACAAAGTGAAGATACTCGATTACACGCACTAAGGAGACCATATGGCAGACATTAAAGAACTGGAAGCGCAGGTGGCGGCCCTGAAGGCCGACGTGGAGAGCCTGAAGGCCAACGCGCCGCAGGACAAGCTTTCGATGGTGGTGATGAGCGGGGACATGGATAAGCTCCTGGCTTCTTTCATTATCGCCACCGGCGCGGCGGCGATGTACGAGAAGGTGGTGATGTTCTTTACGTTCTGGGCCATCCCGGCGCTGAAAGACCCGAATAAGACCGTCTCAAAAGACGTCGTGTCCAAGATGTTCGAGCTGATGCTGCCCAACGGCGAGGGCGGCACCAAGCTGAGCAAGATGCACATGGGCGGCATGGGCAAGGCCATGATCAAGTCCATCATGAAGAAGCACAACGTGATGAGCCTGGGCCAGCTTATGAAGACCGCGGCCGACTCCGGCGTGGAGATCTACGTCTGCCAGATGAGCATGGACCTGATGGGCTACAAGATGGAAGAGATGATAGATTACCCGAACCTCAAGAGCGCCGGCGTGGGCAAGTTCCTGGCCGAGGCCGGCAGCAGCAAAGCGTCGCTGTTTATATAGTGTCTCACGAAAAACCCTAATCCCGGCCACAAGCCGGTTAGTTAGGCCAGGAGCCGCTCGGTCTCCAGCAGGAGGGCGTCCAGATCAAATGGCTTCCCGAAGCATTTCTCGAATTTCATTCTCTTAGAGGATGAAATAAGGCTTTCATGTTCAGGGTAACTGGTCACAACTATTACACTCGGGCAGTTCCCGCTCTTGTCCGGTAATCTTGAGAAATCTTCCCCGGTGCCATCCCGCAGCTGGAATTCCGTGATGATAAGGGAGTACGAGGCGGAAACCAGGAACTGCTTCGCCTCAGCGACGCCCGCGGCAATGTCGAAAGCATAACCGTGCCGCGAAAAAAGATCGTCATACATGCACTGCAGGAACTCGTCGTCCTCGACTATCAGTATCCTTTGCATAATGCTTCCCTTTGCGTACTTTACGGGTTTCCGCCCGCGGAACGCCGCTTTCATGCTAGCAGCCCTTTTACTGTCTCAAGGAGGGATTCAGGGTTGAAGGGCTTGCCAAAACACCGGTCCAGGTTGTATTTTTCGGCGAAAAGCGGGGCTTCCCAGGGCTCGATAGACCCGGAGATTAGGATGAGTTTGGTGGTGCTGCTCTTTTCCGACGCCGCAGCTATGATCTCGGTTCCCGCCCCGTCCTCGAGCACCAGGTCGGTTATCAGCAGGCTGTAGGAATTGGAAGACAGCAGTTCCCGTGCTTCGGCGACGCTGGCGGCCAGGGTGAACGAATATTCCGCGCCGGAAAAAACGCGGTGGTACAAGTCCCGCATATGTTCCTCATCGTCCACGATCAGCAGTGTTTTTGTCATAAAACCTCCGGCTGCCGCTATCGCCCCCAAATACAGACGCGCTGAACCGCAGAAAGGTTTAGCCGGATTCTTTAATATAATTGGTCTGGGATAAACCTTTTGCCGGGTTTGGGCGTCAAGAATAGAGTGGAAGAAATAATTGAGATGGAAAAAAAAGAAACCCGCTCCGCCGCGGAGTTTCCCGACGAGATCTCGTTCTCCCGGGTAATAGAGGAGCACCAGCGGCAGGTGTATGCGCTGGCGCTGCGCCTGACCGGCAACGCCGCGGCGGCGGACGACCTAACCCAGGAAACCTTTATTTCCGCCTGGAAACATCTCAAGAATTTCCGCGGGGACAGCTCTTTGAAGACCTGGCTGCTGCGCATAGCGGCCAACAAGGTGCGCTCCTACTGGCGTTGGAAAAAATTGCGGGCCTGGGTAGGGTTGGGACGCAGGGATGAAGACGGGGAAGAGCCCGCGCTGGAGGAAATTTTGCCCGACGCCCCTTCGGGCCGGCCCGAGCAGGCGGCGCTGGCGGCGGACCTGGAGCGCCGCGTCCAGGCCGCCATAAGCGCGCTGCCGCCGCGCCAGCGGGAAGTGGCGGCGCTGAAAGCGCAGGGTTTGAGCGGGGAGGAGATAGCGGGTGTGCTGGGAATGGCGGAAGGAACGGTAAAGGCGCATTGGTTCGAGGCCAGGAAGAAGCTTGAGGCCTCACTTGGGGAATATTTATGAACGACGATGAGAAAGACAAGAAGCTGCTTTCCCTTCTCGCCGCGCCGCAAAGCGAGGCGTTCTGGACCAGGCAGAAAGAGGCGATAATAGCGGCGACCAGGAGAAAGAGCGGCCCGGCCCGGGCCTGGCTGCTTGTTCCCGCCGCCGGGCTGGCCGCGCTGCTGGTGGCCGTTTTCGGAAGCCAACTTCAGGGCCCGCGCAGCGACGCCCCGCAGGCGGTAAGCACCGCGTTCCTCGAGCACCTGGACCTGCTGGACGATATGGACGTGCTGGAAGCGATACCGGAGGAAGAACTATGAGAAGAAAGTTTTTAGCTTTAGGGCTCTGCGCCGGGCTGGCCGCCGTTGCGCTCGCCGCGGTGTCGGCGCCGGCAGAGGTCCTGAACAATCTTGATTTCTTCAGCGACTTCGAGATGCTGGTTAACCTTGAAATATTGGAAGACGAGACGGCCGCGGACAGCCTGGTGGCGGTCTCTACCGCTCCGGCGGTTTCAACCGCGCCCGCAGCGGTCACGATCTCCACGGCAATGGTAAAAATTTCTACTTCCACCAGGAGGGCTTATGAAAAGCGTTAAATTAATATTGCTGGCTTTCCTTATGGCGACTGCCGCCGCGCCGGCTGTTGTCACGGCAGAAAATCCTGAAGCCGCGAAGCAGGCCGCGTGGAATAAACTGCCCGAGGCTGAAAAAGCCAAGGTGCTGGCCAACTATGAAAAATGGAAAGGACTGGACGCGGCCAAGAAAGAGGAGATAAAGAAAAAATTCGAGACTTTCCGCGCCCTGCCCGGTGAAAGACAGGCGGAACTGCGCTCGCGCTGGGCCCGCTTCCAGGCCATGCCCGAAGCCGCCAGGGAAAAACTTCTGAAAAAGTTTAAAAAATGGCAGAAACTTTCCCAGGAGCGCCGCGCGGAGCTGCGCCGCGAATACCAGCAGGACAGGCGGTCGGAACGGCGCCCGGATGCCGGCGGCGGCAGGGGCGGAAGACGCTGAACCGCGGCTAATCCTTTGTCGGGGCAGCCGCGTCAGTATCTAAAGCGGCAGAAAGCCGTCTCGACAAGGAGGAGTTATGAAGAACATGATAATGCGTATAGCCGCCCTGGGCCTGGTTTCGGTTTTCTTTTCAGCGGCCGACATAAAGGCCGGAGATGAGCTGAAGGAACAGAATAGGCTTCAGGCACAGGACAAGGCCGCGTCCGGAGAGAAGATCCAGGTCCGGGAGCAGGCGGGCGGGCAGGACAAGGCGGGATCCGGGGATAAGCTCCAGGTAAAGGAGCAGCTCCGCCTGAAGGAAGGGAAAAGCTCCGAAAAAGCCGGCGAAGGAGAAAAGGCGGGCGTGAAACTGCAGGAGAAGGCCCGGACCATGGAGGGGGCGGATAACGCCAAGGGCGAAGCCGTCAGGGAGAAGACCGGGAACGCCGGTGAGGAAAAGGCCCTTAAGAACCAGGAAAAGGCCGCTGTCGGCGGAAAGGCGGGGGTGAAGGGCGAAGAAGCCAAAAAAGAAAGGAAGTCCGCCAGGGAAGCCCGCCGCGAGATGAAAGCCGAACGCCGCGAGGCCCGCTCCGAAAAGCGCGCCTCTAAAAGCGGGAAAAAGTAAGGCCGCCGTTTGACGCCGCCGCGCTCCGCGGCGGCGAAAAGGGGAATAGCTTATGCGTTTACAGCCGCTGGCTGTTTTTGTTCTTTTGTGTTTAACGAGTGCTGCCGGAGCCTATACCGATATCGGCTCACGCGCCACCTCCGGCCCCGGCTATACGGGGTTCAATATTTTCGGCGAAGCCGGCAACGATAGTTTTTATCTCAGGCCTTCTTTTAATACCTATAAAAGCGACGGCGCGGACAGGCGCTCCTCTTATTCCCTGGGGGCCGGGCTGGACGGAGCTTCATTGAGCCTGGGCGCGGAATTCTCCGTTACACCTGAAACCGGCGGTTACAAGAATTCCTCAGGCTATGCGGACCTTACCTGGAATCCCTTGGGAAGGGCAGAAGAAGACGCCTTGTTCGAGGATATGGGCCTGGGGCTCTTTGGTTCAATAACTGCGCACGAGGACGCATATTCACTTTCCACTACGACCGTTTCTGGTAGCGGCGGGGGCGGGGGTGGCGGGGGCGGGGGCGGAGGAGGCGGCAGCGGCGGAAGCATCGTTTCTGTTGCCACGCTCGATGAGTCTTTTAAACTTAAGCAGACCGATTACGGCGTTTCCGCTTCGGTGAAGATCTACGGCCTGAGGGCCAGCGGCCGCTACGCCAGGACGGTTTACGATAAAGATGTGACGGCCGAGGTCCGCCAGTTACCCGTGGATATCGGCGGGATAGGCACCAGCGGGTTCCCGTACACCGCCCTGTCCGCGAGGCTTAGCTGCCCCGGCCTGCCCCTTTCTCCGCGGGCCGGCTACTCCAGGACCACCTACCTGCTGGACCAGCCCGCTTCGGAAACCGTCAGCGCCGGCCTTTCGGTGAAAACGGGCCCGGCCGAATTTTCCGCCGGCTGGGAGAACTTCAACCCCGGCGGCGGGGCCCCCAAAAGCGATTATTACTCGCTCGGGCTGACATTCTCGTTCTAGGCCGTACCGGGTAAAGAAAAACTCCGGGAGGCCGGGGTTTTTCTTTTGTGCGCTGTTCATACTTTAATGTAATATAGTATGAATATGAAAAATACCTCCCTTGACCGTTTCACGGTCTGCCTCGAGAAAGGCCTGCTGGCCCGGCTGGACAAGATCTCCGCGGAGCGCGGCTATCCCAGCCGCTCGCAGGCCATGGCGGACTTCATCCGCCGCGCCATCGTCAGGAAAGACTGGAAAGGCGGGCGCGACTGCGCGGGCACCGTTTCCGTATCCTATCCTCCTTCCGACCCGCGGCCGTGCCGGGCCATCGAAAAGCTGCTTTTCGCCAATGCCCGCAGCGTGGCCGCCGCGCAGACCGTGCTGCTCAGGAACGGCCGCTCCATGCTAACCGTCTCCGTCACCGGCAGGCCCGCGGAACTGGAGCGCCTGGCCGACGCCCTCCGCGCCGTCAAAGGCGTCACACACGGGGCTTTCTCCATCGTCGCGCCGCTCTGAATTGTCGTTGTGCTCCCTGCGCTGCCAGTTCTGAACTTATGGCGTCACCTCGTGACAACAGGCTTCTCTGGCGCAAGGCCGCCGTGCTGGGCAGCCTCTGGGCGGCTTCCGAGATCGTGCTGGGCAGTTTCCTGCATAACGCGCGCGTCCCGTTCAAAGGCCTGCTGCTTACCGGCATAGGCATAGCCGTGATGGCTGCGGGGCACCGCCTGTGGCCCGAGCGCGGGCTGCTTTGGCGGACGGGGCTTGTCTGCGCCCATCACGGCTCGGTTTCTCCCAGCGCGGTAATTTTCGGGCCCATGATAGCCATCTTCATGGAAGGCCTGCTGGCGGAAACGGCCCTGCGGCTGCTGGGCTTTAACGCCGCGGGGTACCTGCTGGCCGGCGGCCTGGCCATGGTCTGGCCGCTGGCGCATAAAATAGGGAACCTGCTGATCTTTTACGGCCCGGACACCCTGGCCGTTTACGCGCGCGGGCTGCAATGGCTGCGGGACCGGGCCGGCATAGGCCCGGAAAATATCTGGCTGCCCGTCATCGTTCTCCTCTGCCTGCATTTTCTACTGGGTCTTCCCTGGGCCGTGCTCGGCCTCAGGGCCGCCAGGCCGGGCCCGCTCCTGCCGCCGGCGAAAGAGCGCGCCGGGGGGATCTTTAAGGGCGGAGGGACAGGGGGGAAGCGCTGGGCGCCGGCCATTTTCATCCACATTCTCCTTCTTGCCGCGGTACTGTCCGCCAACAAGGCGCTGCCGCCGGCCGGCCTGGCCGCCGCCGCCGTTCTTTACGGCGCCATCTGCGCCCGGCGCTACCCGCGGGCCGCGAAACTGCTGGGCCGGGCCGGGGTCTGGGGCGGGGTACTGGGCTTCTCCCTTCTGGCCGGCTTCGTCCTGAAGGACCCGCTGGCCGGCTTCTACATGGCCGCCCGGGCTTTCCTGGTCACCATGGGCTTTGCGGCGCTGGGCGAAGAGCTGCTGAACCCGGCCGTGCGCGGCTTCCTAGAAAAAAAATGCGGGACGGCGCTCTTCGAAACGCTGGAATACGCTTTCGCCTCCCTGCCGCGGATACTTTCCTCGCTGCCTGCCGGCCGCGACATGCTGCGCCGGCCCGCGGCCTCGCTGCGCTCGGCGGTAGCGCGCGCGCCCGGGCTGCTTAAAGAACGGGACGGGGCGCCGGTCTTCTTTATTACGGGCAAGCACGGGTGCGGCAAAAGCGAGCTGGTGCTGCGCCTGGCGGAAGGGCTGCGCAAGGCGGGGCTCAGGACGGGGGGCATCTGCGCCCGCGGCTTCTGGGCTCAGGGCGTGCGTTCAGGCTTCGATATCGCGGATCTTTCCACGGGGCGGGAAGTCCCGCTCTGCCGCCGCGGCCTTGAAACGGAAATAAAAGCCGGGGAATTCGGGTTTTTCAAAGAAGGAGTGGCCGCCGGGCTGGGCGCTCTTTCGGCGGAAGCGCTGGCCGACGCCGACGCGGTGTTCATAGACGAGGCCGGGTTCCTGGAACTAGAGGGCGGCGGCTGGGCGGGGCCGCTGGAAAGGCTGCTGGGCGAAAAGCGCGTGCCCCTGGTCATAGTCGTCAGGGATTACCTGCTCGCAAAAGCCCGGCAGCGCTGGGGGCTGGAGCAAGCTGCCGCCTGGGACGCCGGGGAGGCCGCCTCCTTCGGGGCGCTGCTGACCGCGCTTGACCCGGACCGCCCAAGTTGTTAAGATAGTTATTGGCATAAGCCAATAACTATGACCAGGCCTCTCAAACTAAGAAAAGTCTCCGCCAGGCCGCGCGCCTATTACTTCAAGCCGCGGGCGATCCCGTTGTGCGAACTTATGGAGGTAGCGCTGCAGCTCGACGAGTTCCAGGCGCTCAAATACTCCGAGCTCGACGGGAAAGACCAGGCCGCGGGCGCTGCCGCCATGAAGATCTCCAGGCAGACTTTCGGGAACATACTCGCTTCCGCCAGGCGGAAGCTGGCCGACGCCGTCGTCAACGGCAAAGCCCTTAAAATAGAAGGCGGCCCGGTGGAGCTCAGCCGGCCGTATTGCGGAGGAGAGAAAAAATGAACATCTGCGTACCTGTAGAGAACAATGACGGCCAGAAATCCAAGGTTTACGGCCATTTCGGCAGCGCCCCGTTCTTCGCCATCTGCGAAGTCGAAAGCGGCAAGGTCGAGTTCCTCGACAACGGCAACCAGCACCACGAACACGGGCAGTGCAACCCGCTGGGCGCCATAGCGGGCAAAGCTGTAAGCGCCATACTGGTGGGGGGCATAGGCGCTCGCGCCCTGCAGCACCTCAACGCCGGCGGCATAAAGGCCTACCGCGCGCCCGAGGGCCCGCTGTCCCAGGCCGTGGAAATGTTCAAGAAACGGGAGCTGCCGGAGATACTGCCTTCGGACTGCTGCCAGGGACATGGCTGCCATTAGCCACACCCTTCACAGCCGCTGCATCGCCTGCGGGCAGGATAATCCCGCGGGCCTGCGGCTGAAATTTAAAAAACAGGCCGACGGCACGGTGAAAGCCGCGGCGTTCTGTTTCGGCGAGCTTTCCGGTTACGACGGGCTTCTGCACGGCGGCGTGGCGGCGCTCATGCTCGACAGCGCCATGGCCAATTGCCTCTTCGCCTCCGGGATCACCGCCCTTACGGCGGAAATGAAGGTGCGGTACAAGTCGCCGGTGCGGATAGGCCGCGCGGTGGAGCTGAGCGCCAGGCTAGACGCCGACCACGACCCGCTTTTCCTCCTGCAGTCGGAACTCCGGCAGGACGGGCAGCTCAAGGTACTGGCTGAGGCGAAATTCATGAGGACGGTAGGCTGAAATGGACGATAGAACCATGTTCTTAGAGGAGGCCGTTAAGAAGTATTCCGGCCGTCTTAACGATCCCGACGCCTCCGCTTCTGTTACCGGCGCCTGCGGTGATACGATGGAATTTTACCTTAACATCGGCGACAATACGGTAAAAGAAGTTAAGTTCCACGCGGACGGCTGCGGCTACACCTCGGCCTGCGGGGCGGTAGCGGCGTTCTACGCCGACGGGCGCGTGCTGGAGGAGGCCCTTTATGTGTCCCCCGGCCTTATCCTGAAAACCCTGGGCAATGTCCCGGAGGACCACCGGCACTGCGCCATCCTGGCGGCCACCACGCTCTATAAAGCGTTAGCTGACCACCTGCTGAAAGATTAGCCCCGGCTGGTGCGGGCAAAGCCGGGGAAATTGTATAGTATTTTCGTGAAACGACCAGACCTCCATAATCTGATGCTCCGCCTTGCGGCGGCCGCCCTGGTGGGCGGCGCCTGGACGTTCCATGTGGCCGAAGTCCGCCATGCGGCTTCGGAAGACGGCTGTCTCGTCTGCGCCGTTTCGGTTTCTCCCGAATTAAATTCCGACTGCGGCTGTAGCCTGCTGGCCCAGCCCGAAAGTTTCGTTCTGAAAGCCGCGGCCCTCCCCGGGCCGCTCCCGGAGTCGTACGAAATACCGGCCTTCCTCGGCCGCGCTCCCCCCGCAGCTTAACCCGGACAACAAGGCGCCAGGCGCTTTTTACTATTCCGCCGGATGGAAGCTATCCTTTCGGCGGCGGGTCATATGCGATAGGGGAGAATTATGAAGAAACTACTATTATTGAGCGCGGCGGTTTTAGTATTCGCCGCGGGAGCTAACGCGCAGGAGTCGGCAGGCACGCCGCCGCAGGGGATGCGCGGGACGCCGGCAAACCTGCCGGATGTGAGCGCTTTGGGGAATATCACGGGTTACCTCAGCGATGACAGAGCCGATACCGGGCGCAACGAGCTGGGCATAAACGAAGTGGAAACCGCTTTTCAGGGGTACATATACCCCGAAATGCGCGCTGATCTCATCCTGGCCATCCACAAGCATGACGGCAAGTATGAAAGCGAGATCTGCGAGGCCAAGGCGAGCTTCCTCAGGCTGGCCGAGGGCTTGTCGGGGGAAATGGGGAAGATCCACCTCGACTTCGGCCGCATCAACAAACTGCACTCGCACCACCTGCCAATGGCGGACAGGCCGCAGGTCCTGGCGAACTTCTTCGGGGACCATGAACTGGCCGGGCAGGGAGGCACGCTGAAGTACCTGCTGCCTTTTATCCCTTTCTATACCCAGGTGCAGGCCGGTTTCTGGACCATGGCCGGGCATGAACACGGCGTCAGCGCGGATAATACCGCCGACGTGCTCGATACCAGCCTGTCCACGGTTACCGTCCCCGCTTTGATCCATGAGGACGCGGATTTTTCCCCGGCCGGGAAAGTATACACGGCGCGGCTGAATTCCTCTTTCGAGCTGGCGGATAAAACCGAGCTGGAGCTGGGCTTGAGCGGCCTTAAAGGACGCGGCGCTCATTACGAGGAGCATATGGACAATGTGGAAGTTACCGGCGTAGACCTTACCCTGCGTCTTTGGCCGTCCGCCTATAAAAGGCTTACCTTCCAGAACGAATGGCTGCATCTTAAAAGGGAGGTGCCGGCCGGCACCCTCAACCGGGACGGTTTCTATTCCTTCCTGAATTACCGCGCGGACAAGTACTGGGACTTCGGGGCGCGTTTCGATTACGCCGAGAACGCCTGGCCGGGGATAAGCTACGAGCGCGCTCTTTCCGGCATCGTCACCCGGCATCTTACTGAAACCTCCTACTGGCGCCTCCAATACAAGCACCGTAACCTGGACGGAAAGAATATAAACGAGGGCTGGCTGCAGGTCTCGTTCGGCATCGGCCCGCACAGTCATGAGCTGGAATAAGGCATAACCATGAAAAAATTAATATTAGCCTCCGCCGCGCTCGCCTTCTGGGCCGGCGCGGCGCGGGCGGAAATAAAAGTGGTCACCGCCTCCAGCGACCTGAGATACATCTGTGAGCGCGTGGGGGGCGCGGAAGTTAAGGTGGAAAGTCTTTCCTCCGGCGATCAGGACCTGCACATGGTGGAGCCGCGGCCCAGCATGGTGTTCAAGCTGAAGAAAGCTGATATGGTGGTGCGCGTGGGGCTGGACCTGGATATGTGGATGGACAGCCTGATAAACGCGGCGAAGAACGGGCGGTTGTTCTACGGGCAGCCCGGCTATGTGGACGCCTCGGCGGGGGTGCCGCTGCTGGAGAAGCCCGAAGGCAAGGTGGACGCCTCCATGGGGGATATCCACATCTACGGCAACCCGCATTACTGGCTGGACCCGGCGAACTCAAAAATAATGGCGGGGAATATCCTGGCGGGCCTCAAGCGGGCCGCGCCGGAAAAAGCCGCCGTCTTCGACGCCAACTACGGCGCCTTCGTGCGGGAGCTGGACGTGAAATTGGCCGGTTGGGAAGCCCGCATGGCGAAATATAAGGGGCTGAAGGTGATAACCTATCACAGTTCCTGGCCCTACTTCGCCAGGCGCTTCGGCCTGGACGTGGCCGGCCACGTGGAGCCCAAACCCGGTATTCCGCCTTCCGCCTCCCACCTGGACGGCCTAATGAAAAAGATGAAGGCTGAGAACATAAAGGTGATACTGACGGAGAGCTACTACCCGCGCAAAGGCCCGGACTTCCTGGCCGGCAAGACTGGCGCGGCGGTGGTGACCGCGGCGGTCAGCGCCGGAGGGGCCAAAGACGTTAAGACCTACTTCGACGTGTTCGACAGGGTTATAGAAGGGTTGGAAAAAGCCGCAGGTAAGTAAGAAAGGAACGCCCCCGGGGCGGCTGGTCCGCCCCGGGGCGCTTCAAAGGAATTTATGCTTGAAATAATGCTTCCCGCTTTTGCCGCGGCGGTAATACTTGTGGGCATACACGCCTACTTGGGCATACACATACTCGCCCGCGGGGTGATCTTTGTGGACCTGGCCCTGGCGCAGATAGCCGCGCTGGGCGCCATAACCGGGGTGCTGTTCGGCCTGCAAATGCACACCACCGGCTCCTACCTGGCTTCGCTCTGCGCCACGTTCGTGGGCGCGGGCGTGTTCGCTCTGACGCGCGGCAAAAAAACCTCCGGCGCCATGCAGGAGGCCGCCATCGGCATAGTGTACGTGGTGTCGGCGGCCATGGCCGTTATGGTGCTGGACCGCCTCCCCGGCGAGGCCGAGCACCTGAAGGGGATGCTGGTGGGCAATATCCTGTTCGTCACGTGGTCGCAGGTGGGTAAGACCGCCTTGCTGTACGCGGGGGTGGGCCTGGCGCATTACCTGCTGCGCGCGCGCTTTACCGCCATCTCTTTCTGTCCGGCCTCGGCGGCCGATTGCGGCGTGAACGCGCGGTTCTGGGACTTCCTGTTCTACGCCTTGTTCGGCTTTGTGGTTACCAGTTCCGTGGAATTGGCCGGCGTGCTGCTGGTGTTCACCTTCCTTATAATTCCGGCCGTGTCCGCCGGCCATTTCGCCTCCACGCTCAAGGGGCGTATCTGGCTTGGCTGGGCGCTGGGGGTGATCACCAGCCTGGCGGGCATAGCCGCCTCTGCCGCCTGGGACCTGCCGACCGGGCCGGCCATAGTCTGCGCCTTCGGGCTGCTGGCGCTGGGCTCCTTCTCGCTGTCGCGCGTCCGGGGTTATTTGCGGTAGTCCGTCGGGCAGGAAAGGCCGCCCACGCCGAGCTTGGTCAGCCGCCGCAGCAGCAACAGCCCGAACCACAGGAGTTCTCGTCTTCGCCGCAGCCCGCGCTTTTGGCTTCGGCGGCTGCCTTATCCGCCGGCTTTTCCGCCTTGCCTGTTTCCGCGGCGGATACAGGTTTTACGGTTTTGTTCTCTTTGTCGTTTTTCTCGTTTTTCATAATGCCTCCGTTATCAGCAATCTTTAAGCCCCAGCTTCCTGAAAGCCCATATGGCCGGGCACCACTTGGTGAAGGCCGACTGCAGCAGGTTCGCGCCGACGAAAGCCGTCAGCCACAGGAACCGGGAGTCCACATAAACCGCAAGCCCTACGCTGGCCAGGGTTATAAGCCCGGCCAATAATCTCAACCCGTCGTTAACGTTCATAGCTTCTCCTTATTCCCCGGTATAGCCCAGCAGCTCTTCGCTCTCGCCGGCCGGCGCGGCCTTGCGCGCGCGGATCTCGTGCGCCTTGTCCTTGAAGGCCAGGAAATACAGCACAGGCACCGCCACGCGCGACAAGAGCGTGGCCGCTATCTGCCCCGAGATCAGCGAGATGGCCAGCCCCTGGAAGATGGGGTCGAACAGGATCACCCCTGCCCCGACGATAACGGCCAGGGCGGTGAGCAGCATGGGCCGGAACCGGACCACGCCGGCCTCTATCACGGCCTCGCGCAGTTCCATGCCCTCGCGCACCTTCAAGTTGATGAAGTCCACCAGTATGATCGAGTTCCTGACCACGATGCCGGCCGAGGCGATGAAGCCTATCATCGACGTGGCGGTAAAGAACGCGTTCATGCCCCAGTGCGCCGGGATTATGCCGATGAGCGCCATGGGGATGGCCGCCATGATGATGAACGGCGTAATGAAGTCCTCGAACCAGGCCACTACGAGGATATAAATGAGCAACAACACCATGGCGAAAGCCAGGCCCAGGTCGCGGAACACCTCGTAGGTGATATGCCACTCGCCGTCCCACTTTATGGCGGTTTCGGCTGAGCCGGCGGGCTGGCGCGTGAAATACTGGTTGATCTTCACGCCGCGCGCGGCGGCCAGGGCGTCTATGTCCTTTTTTAGGTCGAGCACCGCGTACACGGGGCTTTCGGTGCCTCCGGCGATGTCGGCCGTAACGTAAATAACGCGCTGCAGGTTCTTGTGGTAGATGGGCTGATTCTCAAGGCCGGTCTCCGCCCGCACGAAGCTGGCCATGGGGATGGCCGTGCCGTTGGGCGAGAAGAACTTGATCTCCTTGAGCGTGGAGAGCGCGCGGCGCTTCTCCGGCGACAACCGCAGGCGGATGTCCACCGCCTCGCTCTCTTCCTCTACGTGGGCCGAGTCGATGTCGGCGCCGGACAGCGACAACGCCGCGGTCTGCACTATCTCCGCGGCCGCCACGCCGTTGAGCGTGGCTTTCTGCCGGTCCAGCACCAGGCGGGTGATGGGCTGGTCCCCGGGAATGTAGGAGTCCACGTCCACTATGCCCTCCGTCTTGGACAGCAGCGTCTTGATGTCCTCGGCCAGGGCCTTCTGGTTCCTGGGATTGGGGTCGAACACCTCTATGAGCATGGTGGCCATCACCGGCGGGCCAGGGGGCACTTCGGCCACCTGCACGCGGGCCTTATAGCTGTCGGCTATCTTTTTGAGCGGCCCGCGCACGGCCAGGGCTATGTCGTGGCTCTGGCGCTTGCGGTCGTGCTTGTCGGAGAGGTTCACCTGGATGTCGGCCTGGTACGGCGCCTGGCGCAGGAAGTAATGGCGCACCAGCCCGTTGAAGTTGTACGGGGCGCTGGCGCCGGCGTAGACCTGCAGGTCGCGCACCTCGGGCACGGTGGCCAGGAAGGCCGCCATCTCGCCGGCCGCGCGCTCGGTGCGGGTTATCGACGAGCTTTCCGGCATGTTGATGACCACCTGGAACTCGTTCTTGTTGTCGAAAGGCAGGGTTTTGAAGATCACCAGCCGCCCGGCCACCATGGCCAGCACGGCCGCCAGCAGGCCGGCGGTGAACAGCAGGAACTTTTTGCCGTTGGCGGGCTCGTAGATGAGCTTCTTCATCAGCGCGCGGTAGAGGCTGTCCAGGCGCCCTTCCTTGTCGTGGGGGCAATGCTCCGGCGGAAAGCGCTTTACCACTTTGGCGTACAGCCAGGGCGTGAAGGCGAAGGCCACGCCGAGCGAGAACAGCATGGCCACGGACGCGCCTATGGGGATAGGGCGCATATACGGGCCCATCATGCCGCTGACGAAGGCCATCGGCAGGATGGAGGCGATGACGGTCCAGGTGGCGAGTATCGTCGGGTTGCCTACTTCGTCCACGGCGTTGAGGATATTGCGCAGCAGCGACCTGTTGCCGTTGAGCATGCAGTGGCGGTTGATGTTCTCTACTACCACGATGGCGTCGTCGACGAGGATGCCGATGGAGAAGATGAGGGCGAACAGGGTGATGCGGTTAAGCGTGTAGCCGTAGAGGTAGTAGACCAGCATGGTCAGGGCCAGCGTAACGGGGATGGCCACCAGCACCACGGCCGCTTCGCGCAGCCCCAGCGTCAGGGCGATGAGCAGCGTCACCGACAGCGTGGCCAGCAGCATGTGGTAGATGAGCTCGTCGGATTTTGCCTTGGCCGTTTCGCCGTAGTTGCGGGTGACGGTGAGGTTAATGCCGTCGGGGATCTCGTGCCCTGTCATAGCCTCCACCTTGGCCAGCACGGCGCGGGAAACTTCGGTGGCGTTGGCGCCGCGGCGCTTGGCCACGGACAGCGTGACCGCGGGGTTCTCGCCGGCGGCTTTTACCGCCGAGGCGGGGCCGCTCATCATCCGGACGGAGCGCTCCTCCTCGTCGGGGCCGTCCTTTACCTTGGCCACTTCGGAGAGCCTTACGGGGCGGCCGTCGTAAACGCCCACCACGATGTTCTCCAGGTCCTGCGCGGTGCGGATAAAGGCGTCGGTCTCGGCCAGCAGCTTGGTGTCGCCGTCGTTGTACTGCCCGGCCGGCAGGCGGGCGTTGGACATCTTTATCATGCCGGCCAGCATCTGCGGCGTCAGGCGGTGGCGCGCGAGGGCGCCCGGGTCGAAATGCACGATGAACTGGCGCTTGTGGCCGCCGATGATGCGCGTCTCGGAGACGTCCTGCACGGCGTTGAGCTCGGTCTGGATGCGGGCGGCGGCGCGGCGCAGGCCGTAGGCGTCCCTGCCCTCGCCCCACAGGGTAAGCGCCAGCACCGGCACGTCGTCGATGGCGCGGAACTTTATCAGCGGTTCGCCGGCCCCGCGCGGGAAGATGTCCTTGTTGTCCAGCGTCTTGGTGTAGATGCGGTTGGCGGCGGCCTCGGGCTCAGTGCCCACCTTGAAGCGCACGGTGAACATGGCGAAGTTGGGCTGGGCCATGGAATAGATAAATTCCACGCCGGGGATCTCCCAGAGTTTGCGCTCGCCCACTTCCACCAGGTGCTTCTCGATTTCCTGCGGGGTGGCGCCGTAGAACGGCACCATGATGTCGAACATGGGCACGTTTATCTGCGGTTCTTCCTCGCGCGGCAGCTTTATGGTGGAGAAGACCCCCAGCAGGATAAAGGTGATGATTAATATCGGCGTTAGGCGGGAATTGATGAAGGCTTCGGCCATCCTGCCGGCCATCCCGTATTTTCTGATCTTTTCATTAGTCATCGGTCTTCACGTCCTTTCGGGTTATTTTAAAGCGAGCTTGGCGGACATTTCCGCCACGGCATTCTCGTCCAGCAGTTCGGCGGCCAGCAGGGCCTGCGCGTGGTAGAGGTGGAGCTTGTAGAGGGTCTCGTAATAGGCCGCTTCGGCCTGCAGCACCGAGGCTTCGGCGCGCAGCACTTCCAGCACGCTCTGGCGGCCCTGCCTGTAGAGGGGCCGGAACAGCTCCAGGGACTGGCTGGCTTTTTCCAGGGTCTCTTTGGCAACCGGCAGGCTTTCCTTGGCGGCCAGGTAGCCGCTTGCGGCCTCCAGCGCTTCGGTGTCCGCCCGGCGGCGGGCCTCGTCCAGCCGGCTCCTGGCCATGGCCGACCGTGCGGAGGCCGCGTCCTTCTTCGCGAAATAGGCCGGGTCGCCCAGCAAGACGGTAAGCTTTATCCCCACCAGCCGGCTGCCCCTGAAATCCGACAGGCTTTCAGAATTGGTCTCCCAGCTGCCAAAGGCTTCCACCACCGGCAGGTACGAGCCCGACTGGACCTTTTCCTCTACTGCGCTTAACTCGGTCATTTTCTGCATGGCCTTTATGTCGAGCCTGGCATCCCTGACCTCCGAACCTGACGGCAACTCGGTATAGTCCGACTCGGCCAACTTGCCGGCGGCTTCCGGGGCGGCGGAGGGATCCTGCCCCAGCAGCAGGGCCAGCTTTTCCTTTTCCAGCTTCAGGGCGCTGTCCCAGTTCAGGCTGTAGCCCCTGAGCGTGGAGAGAATAGCCTCCGCGCCGTAATAGTCGGAGCCCAGCACCATGCCCTTGTCCTTTAGCATCTGCGCCGTTTTGAGCTCTTTGCGGGCCGAGGCCTCGCTGGCGGCGGCAGCGCGCGCCAGTTCCGAACGCAGCAGGACGGTGAGCCACTGGTAAACCAGTTTAAAGGTGATGCCCGAGCGCGCCCTGCCGCGGCCCGCTTCGGCCGCTGCTACGCCGAGGCCGCCCATCTTTATGGCGCCCGCCAGGGAGCCGCCGGTGTACAGGGGAATGCCTGCCTCAATGCCGCCCATGTAATTGCGGGCGGGTCCGGGATCGTTTATGGAGGCCATCGAGGCCATGCTGAAGGTGCCCTGCTTCATGGCCGTGGCGAAGGCATAGACCGGGTCGGTGCCGTCGGTATACATGCCTTTGAGCTTCAGCCCGCCGAACCGCGACAGCTTCGCGGCGGCCAGCCCGGCTTGGGCGCCTGTGACGCGCTCGGCCTCTTCTTTAAGGATATTGTCTTCTTTAAGTCCGGCCTGCACGGCCTGCTCGAGGCTTACCGTGGCCGCCTGCAGCGGTTGGGCCAGCAGCAAAGCTAAAAATATCAGGGTGTTTCTATTGTCCATTTGGGTCCTCCGTTAATGAGATGCAGGAAACCCCGAAAAGTTTCAGGGGTATACTTACCAGCGTCCCCTGTAATAAGTAGAATAATCAGGCGTCCACTGTATGTCCAAGATGAAAATAGCTGTGATCCCTGCCGCCTATGGCGCGGCCCGGCCGCTACTTATGTCCACCAGTGGATCCTTTCGGGAAAGAGCAGCCGCCTGGCTGGCGAACCCCCACGCGAGGTATCTCGCCGCCGCTTTCCTGGCGGGCGCGGCGTTGCGTTTCTGGGAAGTTGGCGGCGCCATCCTCATCGACGACGAGTTCCATGCCATAGGCGCGGCCCAGAGCTATACTTTCCTGGGCCTTTTCACTCACTTCGGCGAGGCCGACCACTGCATCCCCCTGGCCATGTGGTATAAGTTCCTTATCCCCTGGGCCGGCCTGGGCGACTGGAGCGTCAGGCTGCCGATGCTGTTGTCCTCCCTGGTTTTCTGCGCGGCCGTGCCCCTGCTCGTCTATCCCGCCGTCCGCAGTTCGGCCCTGGGCTGGCTTATCGCCATAGCGCCGTACCACATCTTCTATTCCCGCTATGCGCGTCCCTACAGCATCGCTTTCCTGCTCGGCTTCCTGTCGGTGCTTGCCTTGTGGCGCGCCATCCGCTCCGCGGACAGGCGCTGGTTCTGCCTGGCGGCGCCCTGCGCGATACTGGCGCCCTGGTTCAGCCTGTCTTTCCTGCCGCCCCTCGCCGCGGCCGGCGCGGCCGTTTCCGTTTGGGCGTGCACGGCGCGCGGCAGGGCCCTGCGCGCGGCCTGGGCCGCCTCTTTCTTCACCGTGCTGGGCGGTTGGTGCGTGCTGCTGCTGCCGCCCCTGCTTACGGACAGCGCCGCTTTATATGTGAAAGCCGGTCCCAAGCTGGTGGTGGCGGCGGCGCTGCCCTGGCTGATGGAGCTGTTTACCGGCGTGTGCGATCTGCGCCTCGGGGTCCTTCTTGTTGCCGCGGCGGCTTTCGGCCTGTTCGTGCTGCTGCGCCGGGAACCGTGGCTGGGGCTGCTGCTGACGCTGGCCGCCGGCGCGCAATTCACCGCCTCGCTGGCGACCCACCCGGACAACATCGTTACCGCCGCCATGTTGGGCCGCTACACGCTGTTCATCCACGCTTTGTTCCTGGTATCGCTGGCCGCCGCGGCCGCGCGGGCGGTGGAGGCGTGCACTGGCCGGCTCAGGAAGCCGGCGGTGGCCGCGTTGGCCCTGCTGTGTCTGGGGTTGTTCCGGGCCGGGCCGCTGCCGCGCCTGCTGGAGCTGCGGCCCGAGTGGCGCAGCCATGGCGCCTTCCAGGGCGGTTATGCCTGGGCGAAAGAAGGCGACTTCAGCCGCTACGGCGAAAAATTCAGGTTGAAAGGCTTTCCGCCCTTTTATTCGGCGCTGAAAAAGCTGCCGCCCGGCTCGGTCAAGCTGCTGGAGGCCCCGTGGCATTACGCGTCCTGGCTCAATCCGCTGCCTTTCTACCAGGCTTATCACCGGCAGAAGAACGCCATAGCCTTCGTAGGGAAAGTCGCCGGGCGCGGGCGGGGCGGAGAGTGGCCGCTGGAGAACATCAACTCCCGGTTCAGTTATTTTGAAGAGCTGGGGAGCGCGGGGTTCAATACCCGCGCCCGCGCGGACCTGTTGGTGATACACAAGTCCTGGCCGGCCGAACAGCCCGACATGCCAGGGCTGGCAGGCGAGAGCGAGGATATGACCCGGGTGCTTTCGTTCTGCCGCGCGCGGTACGGCCCGCCTTCGTACGAGGACGCCCTGCTCTCCGTATTCCCGCTGACCGCCGCCGCCCGGGCCCTGCCGCTCGCCCCTTGAGGCGCAAAGCGGACGCTCGGCTGCGCCGGGCAATAACACAACGGCAGATATAATTTCCTTAAGTCAGGGATGGAGGCGTCCGCCGTGACGGCGGGGTGCCGCTACTTGCCGGCCAGCTGGCCGCAGGCGCCGGCTATGTCGTCGCCCAGGCTCTTGCGGATGGTGACTTCCACGCCCAGGTTGCCCAGGAGTTCCGCGAAGATGGCGACGCGCTCGCGGGCGGGCGCCCTGTACGGGCCGCCGGTGCGGTTGTAGGTTATCAGGTTGACCGTGAAATATTTGGGCGCGGCCACGGAGCGCAGCCAGGAGTTGAGCTTGGGGGCCATGCTGCGGCTGTTGTTGATGCCTTCGAGCATGACGTATTCCACGAAGACGCGGCGCTTGGTGGTGGTGATATAGTCCTTGAGGGCCTTGACCAGCTGGCTGAGCGGGTAGGTGTTGTTGAGCGGCACCAGGTCCGAGCGCAGCTTGTCGTCCACCGCGTGCAAGGAGATGGCCAGGTTGCACTGCGGGAAATCCTGGGCGAAGCGGCGGATGCCGGGCACGTGGCCGGCGGTGGAAACGGAAACGTGGCGCTGGCCCAGGCCTATCAGCTCGGCGTCGGTTATGGTCCTGATGGCCTCGGCTAAGGAATCGTAGTTGAGGAACGGCTCGCCCATGCCCATGAAGATGACGCTGGAGATCTTCTGCTGCCGGGTGGTCTTTAAATAATGGGCGGCGGCCAGGAACTGGTCGGTGATCTCGTCGGGGGAAAGGTTGCGCTTGAGGCCTTTGCGGCCGGTGGCGCAGAACGGGCAGCGCACCGGGCAGCCGGCCTGCGTGGAAAGGCAGAGGCTCCACTTCTCCGGCATGAGGTTGAGGAGCACGGACTCTATCTTCAGGCCGCCCTTGATCTCGAAGCAGAATTTTATGGCGTCGCCCTTTTTGGAGACCTGGGTCTCCAGCGTGTCCAGCGAGTGGATGCGGAATTCCCGCACCAGCTTGTCGCGCAGCGGCGCCGGCAGCACGGGGATCTCGTCCCAGGTGGCGGCGTAATTCTTGTAAACGGCCTCGCGCACCTGCTTCAGGCGGAAGGCGGGCACGCCGTTCTCTTTCAGGAAAACGGCGAGTTTTTTAAGGTCCATAGGGCTTTGTAGCGGCGGTTATTTCGCCGACGGTTCTTTGAATTCCACTACCTGCGGGGCCAGTACCGGGGCGAAGACGGGGATGTAGATCTCTTTCTCCAGGGATTTCAGGAAGGCCCGGTAATCGTAGAAATAGGAACCGTGCCAGGCGCCGATGCTGCGTATGGTCAGCAGGTCTTTGCGGGCGAGCTTCTTCAGCGGCTTGCTGTGCAGGATCAGGTTTATCAGCTGCGGTTCCAGCTCGGCCACCTGGGTATCCACCTGGGTGTTGCTGTCGGCCGCTTTTATCTCGTTGGACATCATGTCGCGCTCGGCCCAGATATTGCGCCACTGCGCCGCTATGCAGGGCTTGGAGACCACTTTCTCCAGGTGTTCTTTTTTTATGCCGAGCTTTACGAACATCTTCACCACGATATTGCCGGGCATCAGCGGCGAGCCCATGGTTATCCAGCGCCCTATCTTCACGTCGGGGCGGCTGCGGCCCAGCTGGTGCAGCGCGGTATGGGAGAGCACGGTGCCCCAGCTGTGCGCCAGGATGTATACCGGCCTGCCCGAATCTTTATAGGTATCGTAAACTTCGGCGATCTTGGCGGCCAGTTCCGGGATGACGGTCTCGCTGTCGTCCGGGTCGCGGGACCAGCGGAAAGGGATGACCGTGATCTTATGGTCGGCGTAGCCGGGCAGCTCTTTAAGCTTTTCCTCTATATAATTGTCGGGAACGCGCAGGGCGCGCCCGGCCGGCAGCGTTTCGCCGTCCTCAAGCATGAAATATTCCTGGTTCATCTCTTCAATGCCGGCGTCCAGGGCGGGTTCGTTCACGTTCTTCTTGGGGAAAAGGAGCTTGAGCAGCTTGAGGATATACTTGAACTCCAGGGGATCGGGGCCGATTTCGGCGAAGCTCAGGCCGGGCACGGTTATCACTACCGGGTCCGGGCCGGGGTTGTCCAGGAGGGCGTCCGTCATGGCTTTCACTACAGGCACGGGCATGTCGGCGGTCAGGGCCGGGATGTCGGCCGCCGTCACGGCGTTAAGTTCCAGGGCGTACACGGCGGTGTTGAGGGTGAAAATCGCAAAAACGGCGGTAAAGACGGTTTTTATCATTTTCATAAATAGGTAGAATCATTATATCAACTTTTGAGGCGTTTTGACTTCTATCAACCATGGCGGATAAAAAAACGGGTTTTAAGCGGCTGGCGGCCTTCCTGGGGCTGAACTTCTGCCTTTCGCTGCTTATCTGTTCCATCTTCGTCTTCTTTGCCGGCGGCCATCCCCTGGAACTGCTCTATGTCGGCGCCGCGCTGGTCTCCAATACGGTTATCTTGTATCTCGTCCTGGCCCTGCCGGCCGCGCTGCTGTTCATGTACGCCCCCGGCCGCGCCGTGCTGGCCGTCCTTCTTACCTCTTTCCAGATGGTATTGATAACCGACGTGGCGGTGTTCAAGATCTTCAAGTTCCACCTCAATTCGATGGTGCTCAATATCCTGACCACCCCCGGCGGCTTCGAATCGCTGGGGCAGACCGCGGCCATGAAGGCTTTCGCCGCCTTCCTGCTGCTGCTGGTGGCGGCCGCGCAGTGGTTCTTCCTGAAAAAATACGCCGCGCTGGCTGAAAAACTGACCGGCCGGCGCCTGAAACTGGCGGCGGCGCTGCTGCTGGCCTTCGTACTAACCGACAAAGGGTTGTCGGCCTGGGGCACGCTTTACGATTCGGTCTACATAACGCGCAACCAGCAGCTTTTCCCGCTTTACCGGCCGCTGAGCATACGCGGCTTCGCCAGGAAGCATTTTGGGATGAAGCTGGACGAAGAACTAAAGGGCGGCATATACCTGAAATATTCCATGCTGACCTACCCGCGCGCGCCGCTGGCGGTGGAGCCCCCGGCGCGGCCGCTCAATTTCGTGGTCATAGTGATAGATTCCATGCGCGCCGATACGTTCAACGCAGAAAACGCCCCGGAGACCTGGGCCTTTTCCCGGAACGCGGCCGTCTTCAACAGGCATTACAGCGGCGGCAACTGCACGCGCTTCGGCATTTTTTCGGTGTTCTACGGGATCTACGGCAATTACTGGTTCGGCATGCTGGGCGAGAACCGGGGGCCGCTGCTGCTGGACGTGCTCAAGCAGCAGGGCTACGACCTGCGGCTTTTCGCCAGCACCAGGCTGACCTTCCCGGAGTTCAACAAGACCTGTTTCGTGAACGTGCCGCGGGAGGGCATCTACGACCAGCCCAAAGCGGAACAGATAGACGAGCGGGACAAGGAAATAGCGGGAAAGCTTATAGATTATATCCGCGGCCGCAAGCCGGGCAAGCCCTATTTCGCCTTCCTGTTCTACGACACGGCGCACGGCAACTACCTTTACCCGCCCGGGTTCGACAGGTTCAAGCCGGTGGAGGATCCCAGCCGGCTGAACCTGACGCTGAAAAACAGCCGGGGGCTCTTCAACAAGTACCGCAATTCCGTGTATTATGACGATTACCTTACCGGCGGCATACTTAAAGCCATAAAGGAAACCGGCGGCCTGAAAGATACCGTTGTGCTGGTGCTGGGCGACCACGGCGAGGCGTTCATGGAGCGGGGGCGCTACGGGCACAACCAGACCTATACGCCCGAGGAAGTGCGCGTGCCGCTGGTGCTGTACGTGCCGGGCCGCGGGCATTCTTCCACGGACGAGCTTACCAGCCACCTGGACATCGTCCCCACGCTGATGCCGCTGGCCGGGGTGAAGAACCCCTCAGCTGATTATTCCAGCGGCCGCGGCCTGTTCGGGAAAGAGCCGCGGCCTTTTGTGGCTTCGTTCTCCTGGGATACGGCCGCTATAATAAGGAAGGACGGGACGCTGGTCATGCCCATGGAGGCCTACAAGGGCGGGGTTAAAGCCTATGACGGCGAATTCCGGGAGCTGGACAAGAAAGCGGCGGCGTCTTACGCCCCGCTGATAGCCGATTTCCAGAAAGAGGCGGGGAAGTTCAGCAAATAGCGGAACACTTGCGCAGCGCATATCGCTGCGGGCGACCGCGGCGCGGACGCGACAGGGAGCAGGATGAAGGGAACTTTGGGCCGGGACCTCCCGGCGGGAAAGAGGTTGACCGGGTTATTCGCTTCAAAATGGGCCATGGCGGCCCTGCCCCTGCTGCTGGGGGCCGGCTTCTGCCTGCTCAATTTACGCGGAGCGGAAGCGATAGCGGACTATATCGCCGGCATGGACCTGGAGAGTTCCAGGAGCTTTCTGCTGGCCGGCGTGCCGGGCTGCACGGCCATCAACCTGCCCCTGTTCGGTACCGTCCTGTCCGCGGCCCTCAACCTGGGCCTTACCCCCGGAGCCATCTTCGTCATTTCCCACCTGCTGCTCTTCGCGCTCGTTTTTTTCTTCGGCTGCCTGCTGCGCGGCTATTGGGCCGGCATCTTTTCCCTTGCGGCGGCCGGGCTGCTGGGCGCCGCCGGCGCGTATAAATACGATCCCGAACAGTCGTTCTACGCCTTCTTCCTGCTGCTGGCCATGGCGTTGCTGTTTTTCAGGGAGAGGGAAAAAACGCTGAAGGCTGACCTCCTGGCCGGCCTGGCGATAGGCGCGTCCCTGCTGGTGCGCTCGCCGCTGTTCCTGTTCCCGCCCGTGCTGGTGGCCTGCGGCTGGTTTTGGGGCGAGCGCTCCCGGGCGTTCGCCGTGCGGTCCCTGGTTTTCCTGGCGGCTTCCTATGTGCTGCTCGTTCCCTGGGGCGTTTTCAGCTATTCGGTGGCGGGGCATTTCGATCTCTTCGATTCCAAGAGGGCGGAAGACAATCTTATCAGCGCCGCCCTGGGCAGCGTCTATACCATGGAGGGGGACGCCCGGCGCCTGGCCGGTTTGCGGGAGGGCGAGGACGCGCTGGGGTTTTATGTCCGGGAGGCGGCCAGGGCCCCGTTCGCCTATATCGCCACCGTCCTTAAAAGGCTCTGGCATATTTTCCGGTTCGACCCGCTGCTGCCGGGGCTTTTCCTGCTCGCCCTTTTTCTGAACAAGGACAAGGGCCGGCGGTTCGTCCTGGCCCTGCCGGTCTACCTGGTCTTTACCCACTCCCTGCTGTCCATAGAAAAACGCTATTTCTACCCGCTACTGTATATCCTGCCGCCCGTCATAGCCTGGAACCTGTTCCCGCGCCGCGCGGAGGGGGCAGCCGCCCGCCGAAATTTTTCAGGGAAGGCGGTGGCCGGGCTCTTCTTCCTGTCGCTGCTGACCGTCGCGGCCATGGAGGCCCTGATAGCGGCCTATCCTTTCAGGGCCGCGCGCAACGGCAGCGGCGAAGGCGCGCTCCTGCCGGCTTTGGAACGTTTTCCTAAAGACAAGACCCTGCAGGAGCTGAAATGCCGGAAGCTGCTGGAGCTGGCGGACTTCTCGGACGACAGCCGGTACAAGGGCGATTATTCCGGGTACTATAAATGCCGCGCCGGCTATGCGGCGGCGTTCGGCGACGATTTCAATAAATACTTCGTGCAGCTGTCGGCGTCCCGCGCGCCGGAGAAGCTGGCTTTCCCGCCGGGAGAGCAGTGGCAGGTCAAGAGCTGCCTGATAGCGAAAATGCTCAGGGAGTACGAGCTGGGGGATACAGCCGCGGCCCTGCGCGCTTACGGCGAGGCTTACGCGCTTTACAGCGCCGGCTGGAACCTGCTGCGCGGGACGCCCTACGAGAAAGACAGAAAATTGCAGGTCCGGCTGAAGCAGGAGACCGGCCGCTTCTGGGTGGTGCATGTCAGCGTGGTGCTCAGGATGTGGCCGCTGGCGCGCAGGGCGGCCATACTGTCCCGGCTGGAAAAAAATTTCGAGCTGCCGCTGGAATTTAAAAAGCTTGTGAACCCCCCGGCGTATTCCGGGGGCGATAGATTGATATAATTGTGTCAACACAAAGGCGGTACCATGTCTAAATATCTCATCACCAGCGCTCTGCCCTACGCCAACGGGCCCATCCATTTCGGGCACATAGCCGGCGCCTACCTGCCGGCGGATATTTTCAACAGGTTCCTGCGCCAGAACGGCGAGGACGTCATCTACATCTGCGGCACCGACGAGTACGGCGTGGCCATAACCATCAACGCCGAGAAGGCGGGGATCCCTTACAAGGAATACGTGGACAAGCACCATGCCACCATCAAGGCGTTCTTCGACAAGCTCAATATCCGCTTCGACCATTTTTCCCGCACCACCATCGAGGAGCATAAGCCCATCTCGCAGGAGTTCTTCCTGACGCTGCACAAGAAAGGTTTCATCCAGGCGGCCGTGGAACCGCAGTTCTACTGCGCCAAGTGCGCCCGCTTCCTGGCCGACCGCTACGTGTCCGGCTCCTGCCCCAAGTGCGGCGCCGACAACGTGCGCGGCGACGAGTGCACCAAGTGCGGCGAATGGCTGGACCCGTCGAAGATAGTGAACCCCAGTTGCAAGGTCTGCGGCAGCAAGCCGGAGGTCAAAGATACCACGCAGTACTTCATGGACCTGAAGGCCTTTGCGCCGCAGCTCAAGGCCTGGCTGGAGACCAAGACCGACTGGAAGCCCAACGTTAAGAACAAGGCGCTGTCTCTCATCGAGGAAGGCCTGGTGAAGCGCTCCATCACCCGCGACATCAGCTGGGGCGTGCCGGTGCCGCTCGACGAGGCCAAGGGCAAGGTGCTCTATGTCTGGTTCGAAGCGCCCATAGGTTATATTTCGGCCACTATGGAGTGGGCCAAGCAGAACGGCAAGCCCGAGGCCTGGAAGGACTGGTGGTTCGACAAGGAAACCAAGCTGGTGCATTTTATCGGCAAGGACAATATTATTTTCCACACCATCATCTGGCCGGCCATGCTGATGGGCCAGGACAAGCCGTATATCCTGCCCGACAATGTGCCGGGCAACGAGTTCTACAACCTGGAGGGCAGGCAGTTCTCCAAGTCGGACGGCTGGTACATCGACACGGACGATTTCTTCACCAAGTACGGCGTGGACGCGCTGCGCTACGCCATCGCCTCCAACTCGCCGGAGACGTCGGACTCGCAGTTCACCTGGGAAGATTTCGCGGCCCGCAATAACGAGATAGCCGACACGCTGGGCAATTTGGTGAACAGGTGTTTCTCGTTCATGAAGAAGAACTTCGAGGGAAAGATCCCGGCCGCGGGCGAGCTTAAGCCCGAGGACAAGGCGCTGCTCGACAGCTTCGCGCCGGTGTTCGCCGAGGTGGGTAAGTCCTACCGCGCCTACCGGGTGCGCCAGGCGCTTACGCAGACCATGGCGCTGGCCATCACGGCCAACAAGTACGTCAACGACACCGCCCCCTGGACGCTGCGCAAGACGGACATAGTTCGCTGCGGCACGGTGCTTAACGTGGCCTCGCGCGCCATCATCGACCTGGCCATCCTGCTTTACCCGGTCATCCCGGAGACGGCGCTGAAGATCCTGGAGAAGGCCGGGCTGGCGCAGGACGGTAAAGCCCCGGCGTTCAAACCTTACGAAGGCAGTCTGGACAACCAGGCCCTGGGCGCCGACAACACCCTGCTCTTCGCCAAGATCCTCCCCGAGCAGGTCAAAGCCGAAGTCGAAAAACTCAAGTCCCTCTCCCAAGAAGTAAAATAGCCAGCCACAAAACAAGAAGAGCGCGTCCCCAAAGGGCGCGCTCTTTTTTGCTATGGCCGTTGCTGGAGGGGACGCTGATTACTATTTGACTATTTATCAACAATTGGCGGTATTTGCTGGTGGTAAAGGATAAGGCCATCAGGGAATTAACGATATGACGCCGATGCAATGCGTACTCGATTCCCTGGCTTTGACCCCTGAAAAGTTCAATATGTTGCGATATTCTACAGGGTGTCCAGCGTGTTTATGTCCGGCCCCGCGGGGAATGTGATCAATTGGGCCTTCGATCCTCCGGCCGGCAGCACCCGGACTTCCCTTGCCGAGATGCCTGTCGGGGATTACTCCGCCAGGGTGGTGAACGCGGCGGGCAACACTACGGCGGCCTCGTTTAACATCGCCAGCCTGAGTATTGAGGTTTCCACGCCGGGTTCCCGGGAAACTTTCACCGCTACGGAGCCCTTTCTGTTCGATGCGGCCGCTCTCCGGCTGAATGTGCGCGCCGAGGGCAGCAACGACCTTGAGCACGTAGAGTTCCGCGGCGCCGACGGCGTGCTGATCGGCAGCAGGCCCGTCAGCGGGCAGGCCGGGGAGGCCTTATTCACGCTTCCGGCTGTGCCGTTAAGCGCGCCGCTGTTCTCGCTGTTCAACTTTCCTATAGTTCAGATCTCTTATCCGTACACCGTTGATGCCTATGATAAAAAGGGCAATAAACGGCGCAGTACCGGCGGACTCGCCATGGCCTATGACCTTTTTGCGGAGACGGTGACGCCGTACGCCAGTGATTCGCAGGAGTTCAAAGGGGAGATAACCGACCTGTATTCGGCCGGCTTCATAACAGGCGCGTTGCTGTCGAATTATACCGTCCAGGACTCCATTGTTTATAAGCACACCGCGGGCTGCTCGGCGCACGCGGTGCCGGCGGGCGCAGGCGGGCTGACCAGCACAAAGCATCTGGGTAGTATTACCGCCAAAGTGTACACCGGCGACGCGCCGGACCTCTCGGACGCCGTCGAGAGCCAGGTGGCCGCGGCGGAACCGGTAGGATAACCTAATGGATTAGGCCTGGTCAGTAGGCCTTGCCTGCTTTTGGTTTGTCTGCTATAACTTGATGGGGACTGTAACTTGTGATACACAACATGGTAAGGCAACGGATATGCTTGCGGCGCAGCGGCGCTTCGGATTAAATTTGGGTGCGGCAGTTAAGGTGGAACTATGAAAAAAGCAATATCAGCGGGTTTTATAACGGTTTTAATCTTTGCGGGATTGGCTTATGCTCAAAAGGACAGCGTCCAAGCGGAAACCCCGAAGGCTAAGGCACAAATCGAAGAGATGCTGGCTACGGCTGAACGCAACATGCGGGAGCCATATAAATTGAATGATGCTATTCACGCATTAAGACGAAGAATCCCAAATAGGGACGTCGGGGCAGAAACGCGCCGGGAAGCGACAAAGCGGCTTGTTAAAATTTTCTACTCCATTGATGATTCACTGGCAAACCCCGCAAACAAGGAGCGAATCCTGGAAATTGTCGGTTTTTTTGATAACAGCCCGGAAGCTCACGAGTTTTTCCTGAAAGTTTTAAGTTCCGGTAACGCGAAACACCGCAAAATGGCACTGCGGACTATTAGTCCACATGGAGTGCACGGCGATGATCTGTACGCGAAAATAAAGTCATTAGAAAGAGAAGGGGTTCTCTCACATGTGGGAAGCCTATTGAATCTTGCAAGAGCTAATCCCGCAAGAGCCGTGGAGGAGATGAAAAGCTTTTTAAAAACCACGCAAAATTTAAAAGAGTTTGTTGTTATCGGATTAGATTTGCCGGAGGGTTACTACGACGACCCTGATGTTTTGGATATTATCGTTGATAGGTATGCTGAGTTTAAGGCCAAGCCAATTCCCCACGAGTATGAAGGATACACGCCGGAAGGCGCCATTGCTTCTGAATATCTTTGGAAATATATAGATGTGCGGGAAGGAGAAAAACTTAAAAAAGCAATGAGAATTATGCAGGCTAAAGGGGTCTCTTATAGCAAAGACCTGCCACTGCTTGCTAAAAAAATCAAAAGCAATAATCCCGTTACCCGTGAGGCTATAGTTGATTTTCTCGATAGTCAGGTAATCAGTGGGAATTTAAAGAAAGAGACAGTCGTCCCAATATTAGAGGAAGCAAAGAATAGTGAACATGATCAGCGAGTAAAGCTGAAATTAGAGGGAATACTCGGCAAACATAAAAAGGAGGCTGGGAAATGAAATTCGCAAATCTTTTCCTGATATCCTTTTTGCTTTTCAACCAGCCTGTTTTTGCGGCTGAGTATGGGAATCCTGGCGCCCAGGAAGTCGCGGATGTTGTCTTCCGGAAGTTGGATAAAGTTTTTGGCATATCTTTTAACAGCCACAGCGCAATTTATATCGGTCAGACTGATAAAACCGAGTCAATTCCTTCTGTGCCGTTTTTTCATAAGGTTATTCAAATGGAGGGAATAAAAAACTCCAGCAAAACCCCACCTTTTCCTGTGACGGAAGTTAAAGGAATAGATTTTGATAATTTTGGGGATTTTCAGAAATCTCATCCAGGATATTATGGCGCATTTACGCTTTCAAATGACATTGATGGTGTTGGCTTAGGTCAAAGAGTGTTAATTCTGGAATGTGCCCAAAAATTAAAAAACCGAGGGCTTGAAGGGGGGGAAACTCCGATTCAATACATCGTTAGCCTTGGAGAGTCCGCATTGAGGTTGGACGGCAACTACTTTGAAACAAGAGAAGACCTGAGCTATTATACAGGCGACTATCACCAAATTTATAGAATGCGCAGTGACGCTTTTGTTGAGTACTGCTATGCTGCGGCAGGGGCTCCTATCGCAAGGAGTCAAATAGATACGCCTTTAAACCTGGCGACAATGTATGGCGCAGCGACTTTGGTCGATATGGCCTACCGCGGAGAATTATACCCGAACACTCAAAAAGAGTGGATGGCTGCCGCTCAAACAGAAAATCCGACACTTATAGTAAAAGAGCGCACCACCGGCAACGAGGTCACAGATGTCGCGTACGAAACGACATTGGATTTTGAACTTCATGACCTGAAGTCAGGCCCTGGCCTGTTAAAGCTGCACAAAGATTCCTATGAATCCGAATACGGTATGGCGGATTTTTCATTCCCTATTGAATTACTACAGAATGGCAGCATCCTTACCGGCAATATTAACCCCGCAAAGACTTTTAAACTGTCCGCTGCGGACGGGCTTTCGTCCGGCTACTACCAGGCCGCCGTCTACGACCACGCAGGCAACAATTCCGCTTTCGGGTTTGCCATAGCTGGTTATCCGACTATCGGCGTGGAGTCCATAACCCCGCTGCTCGCCGGGGTAAAAGGTAATATCACCGTTGCCCCCAGCACGCTGGAGCGCAGCCACAATTTCGAGTTCGCCGATTCTATAGCCGGGGTGTCCAGCGTGTTTATGTCCGGCCCCGCGGGGAATGTGATCAATTGGGCCTTCGATCCTCCGGCCGGCAGCACCCGGACTTCCCTGGCCGAGATGCCTGTCGGGGATTACTCCGCCAGGGTGGTGAACGCGGCGGGCAACACTACGGCGGCCTCGTTTAACATCGCCAGCTTGAGCGTTGAGGTTTCCACGCCGGGCTCGCGTGAAACTTTCACCGCTACGGAACCTTTTCTGTTTGATGCGGCCAATATCCAGCTGAATCTGCGCGCGGAGGGGAGCAACGACCTTGAGCACGTGGAGTTGCGCGGCGCCGACGGCGTGCTGATCGGCAGCAGGCCCGTCAGCGGGCAGGCCGGGGAGGCCTTATTTACGCTTCCGGCTGTGCCGTTAAGCGCGCCGCTGTTCTCGCTGTTCAACACTGCTATCGTGCAGATCTCTTATCCGTACACCGTGGACGCCTATGATAAAAAGGGCAATAAACGGCGCAGCACCGGCGGACTCGCCATGGCCTATGACCTTTCTGCGGAGACGGTGACGCCGTATGCCGGTAATTCGCAGGAGTTCAAAGGGGAGATAACCGACCTGTACGCGGCCGGCTTCCTGACAGGGGCGTTGCTGTCGAATTATACCGTCCAGGACTCCATTGTTTATAAGCACACCGCGGGCTGCTCGGCGCACGCGGTGCCGGCGGGCGCAGGCGGGCTGACCAGCACAAAACATCTGGGTAGTATTACCGCCAAAGTGTACACAGGCGACGCGCCGGACCTCTCGGACGCCGTCGAGAGCCAGGTTACCACGGCGGAATTGTATTTTTCCACCTATCTCCCCGCTGGCGCTACGTACCGCGGCTCACTGCAGAATTATGACGGGAACATCTATTCCATAAATTCGGACGCGATATTTGTGAGCCCGCTGAAGCGCTATTACAGGACCGAAATTGACGTGGTCAATGTGTCCGGGGCGGGGCCGTTTGTTAATTGTATGGAATGGGAGACAGTTGAGGAGGGCCAGACTGCAAGTTGCGCGCAAGGTGTGGGAATGGAACTCTCCTGTTCATTTCGCCACCCGGTTGCCGGTGTCGGATTCGAGACCAACCATCTTGTCGATTCCACGCAATCGCAAGATACGGTCTATGAAGGCAACAATATCCGCCATGTCATGGCCGGCGGCGCGGTTTCGGTGGAGCTGGAGAGCGTTACCAGCCGCGGTGCAATGAGCGCGACCGTTACCGCTTCCAAGCCTCCCAATGGCATACTCACATCTCCGGCGGAGGCTGGGTACCGGATAGATAATCAGGGGGTTTCATTTACCGGGGCGGCTAAACTAACCTTAAAGTATGATGCGGCAAATCTGACCGCGGCGCAGGAAAGCGCGCTCAGGATATTCCGTGTCCAGAACCAGGCCACCGGGCGATATGATGATTTAGGCGGCGTTGTAAATACCGCAGAGAAAACTGTTTCAACCCTGATCACAGCGTTCAGCGAGTTTATTGTGGGCACCTATGAATACGGCAACCCGCAGAAAGTTGCGGCGCTTAATTCCGTCAATGGCGCGCCTGAAGCCGAATTTGTTTCCGGGAATCCCGCCTCAATAAGCCAATATGATCTGGGCGGCGGCACCGGGCAAACTATCCTTGCCGCATTAAAACAAGCAAACCAGGTGTTGGCCGGCAATGCTTATATGCTAGCTGCCGACACTGACACATTTGAGCCTGCCGCCGCAGTAAAGATGCGATACTCCGACGGCGTTATCTCGGGTATGGGGGTGGATGAAAATTCCCTGGCGATATACGCGTTTACCGACGCAGGAGATCTTTATAAGCTTCCATACGCCACCCTGGATGCGGAGAACAACGAACTTACAGCCAGGATGCCTGGCAGCCAGTATCCTCTTTTTGCGGTTTTAGCCAGCAGCCAGCAGGTGGAAAATATCCCGCCTTCCAGTTATCCCGACGGTATTGCGCCGGAAACAAGCCTGGCTTTCGACGGTTTTGCCCAATGGAGCAGCAGCGGCGCGATTGTGTCGACAAACACTAAAATAACTTTGTTTGCAAACGACCCGCAGTTCCCCGCCGTGCCGGCTTCCGGGGTGGAGTTTATTAATTACATGCTGGACCCCGATACCGGGACTGTAAATATCTCCACTTATACGCAGGCTTTCTCGTTAGCCGAGGGGGTTCATCAACTGTATTATTTCAGCGTGGATGCCGCGGGTAATTATGAGTTCCCAAAATCCACCGCCATCTATGTGGTGGCGAACGCGGGCGCGGCCGACACCCTGCCGCCGGCAACTGCGGTTTATGTAAACGGCGTGGCGGTGTCCTCCGGCGCGGCCGGGTATATCCGCCTCGGTTCGACGATAACGCTCGTCGCCGAAGACCCGCCGCAGGGCGGGGCTGGCAGCGGTGTGGCTTATAGCTCATACCGCTTAGAGGCGAACATAAACGGCTCCTGGGTCGAGATATCTTCGGGGATGTATTCCGGACCTATAATAGCGGGCGTGGAGGGCTCCTGTAATTTCCATTACCAGAGCGCGGACCTGGCCGGCAACCTGGAACCGCTTAACAGCCTGACAAGCCAGGTGGACGGGACGCCGCCGGCGACCATGGCTGCGGTTGGAGGGCAAGCGGTGGCGCCCGGCTCTGCCGCGTATATAACCGCGGCTGATGATATTACGTTTGACGCCACCGACCCGGTTGCCAACGGCGTTGCCTCCGGTGTGATGGGAACAGGTTGTTTTATCGATATTTCCCCGGCAGCCTGCGGCAATCTGGGTGTAATCGTTGCCACCGCGCCGTTCGGCAGCTGCCAGAACTATGCCTATACCGGCCCGTTTGCGCTGGCCGTGGGCACGCACACCGTTTATTACGCTTCGCAGGATAATGTAGGCAATCGTGAAAATATAAAAACGTTGAGCCTGTCCGTAGGTACAACTAATCAGGCTCAAGATAATACTCCCCCCGTAGTCAGCGCTTGGGCCAATGGCCTTGAGATCCCCGACGGCGGCGCGGTAAGTATCAGCACTTTTGCGCCCATAACTTTATCGGCCTCTGATGACGGTTTGGGCGTCGCTTATGTCTTTTACAGCCTTAATGTGCAGCTGTCCTCGCAAACGGCAATGGTCTACGGCAGTTCGTTCACGCTGGGCGCGGGCACGCACCTGCTGTACTACACCGCCCTGGATAAGGCAGGGCTAGCGGCCGATGTGCGCACGGCCACCATTACCGTAACGCAGGCAGCACAACCTCAGACAGCCACAATAGGCGGCCTGATATCCGCCCCCGGCCTCCCGGCTGGCACTTCGGTCATTGTGCTGGTCTCCAGCACTTATTACCGGTCTAGCATGCAGACCGCCGGCTTTACGTCGGACGGCAGCGGCAGCATCAGTTATAGTATCACTGTGCCCGCGCCTGGCGCATATTCCGTGGCCGCCATGAGCGGTTCGGGGCAGGGTGCGCTGATCGGCATTTATAATAATTACCAAATGGTCAGCGTGGCGGCCGGCGGCGCCTTGTCGAACGTGGATATTCCCATATCCATTGACTCTGAACCGCCCAATTCTGTGATCAATTCCGTAAATTCGGGCGTGGCCATTACCAACCTGCAGGCGATCGGCGGCCTGGCGGGCGACAATATCGGTGTGAATAATCTTGAAGCGGCAGTGCAGGACCAGGCTACGGGCCTGTGGTGGAACAACGGGCAGTGGATAACCAGCGGCAGCGGCCCCATCTTCGGCGACGCCCGCGCGGTTATGCAGGGCCAACCCAACAACCTTACCTGGACCCTGCCCGAGAACCCCGGCGACGGCGCGCTGGCTGGTATAACACAGAATCTGTCCGCGGGTGGCGCGTACCGGCTGTACCTGCGCGCGGTGGACTTTAACGGCAACGTCCAGCAGCAGCCTGTTACGCTGGACTTCACCTGGAACGGCGGGCAGACGCCGGGCGGAACGGCGACGATAAGCGGTACGGTGTACCTGCCGGCTGTTGCGGCGGGGACGTCTGTAACAGTGTTGGTGTCGTCCACCTATTTCCGCGGCGGGATGCAAAGCGTCAATTTCACGTCGGACGGCAGCGGCGCCGTCAGTTATACAATAACGGTCCCGGCGCCAGGGGCATATTCGGTGGCCGCCATGAGCGGCTCCGGTCAGGGCTCGCTGATCGGCATTTATAATAATTTTGCGCAGGTGGGCGTAGGGCCTGGCGCAGCCGTTACGAACATTAATTTCGCTATAGCACCTGACAGCGAGCCGCCCAACTCTTCGATAACCTCCATCGCGTCCGGGGCTACCATCCCCGGGCTACAGGCCATCGGCGGCCAGGCAGGCGATAATATCGGCGTTAACCTGCTGGAAGCCGCCGTGGAAGATGTTTCCACCGGCCTGTGGTGGAGCGCCCAGGGCGCCCAGTGGCTGCAAAGCACTACCGGCCCCATCTTCGGCGACGCGCGCGCGGCTTTGCAGGGCCCGCCCAATAATCTTACCTGGACCCTGCCCGAAACCCCCGGCGAAGGCGCGTTGGCGGGCCTTGCGCAGAATATGACAGGCGGCCGGCAGTACCGGTTATACATCCGCGCCCGCGACTTCAGCGGCAACATGCAGAACGGCTTTGCGGATGTGCAATTCACTTGGGGCAGTGGGCAGCCTCCGACGGGCGCAACTTATTACGTGGACGGACTGGCCGGGAATGATAGTAGTTCCGGCGATTCGCCGGCCTCAGCCTTCCGCAGTATTAACAGGGCCTTATCGTCGGCTCAGGCTGGCTCGGTAATGATAATATCCAGCGGCATCTACCACGAAAGCGTCTTCATTAACGTCGAGAATATTACCCTGCTTGGCCAGCCTGACGCTATGCTCGACGGCGACACTAACGGCGACGGCGCTTCCGATATGCAGGCCGGCATTATGATCAACGGCGCCTCCGGCGCGCGTATTGAGGGCCTGGCTTTCCGTAACTACCAAAGCGGCCTGATAGCCGGCAGCGCCGCCGGGCTGAGCGTTTCCAGTTGTGTGTTCACCGCCAACAGCATGGCCGCCATGCAGATTAACGGTTCCCAGAGTGTAACCATTGCGTGGAATACTATGGGCGGCAGCCAGCAGGGCATCTGGGCCGAGGGCGACAATATTAGTATCCGCAACAACACGGTTTACTCCAACACCGGCGCGGGCATCTACATCAGCGCCCAGACCGCCTACGAACTAAAAAACAACATCGTGACCGGAAACCAGTGGGGGATCCTTGTCAACAAAGCCTCGACCATAGACTACAACGACGTGTGGGGCAACAGCGACAACAACTACGGCTTGTCCGTGGCAAGCAGTATTATCCCGTCAAGCGGCATCAAAGGCCAGAATGATATTTCCGTAGATCCCGACTTTGTGAACGTTGCGGGCAACGACGTGCGGCTTTATCAGGGTTCCCCGTGCCTGGGCGTGGGCGAAGGCGGCGTGAATATGGGGTCTTATCAGGGCGCCGGCGTGGTCTATACTTCGCAGGCGCTGGTGGTGGAACATCTACGCAACATTGGCGGCTGGGGCATAGAGGCAGGCCGGTTCAGCGCGCCTACGGACGTTTCCGTGGCCCGCTGGGGCAGCGCCATCTACGTGACCGATTCGCTCAACTTCCGGGTACAAAAACTTACAGTGGACGGGCGGCCGCTCGCCACGTTCGGCAGCTTCGGCTCGGGCCCCGGCCAGTTTGCCGGGCCTATCCAGACCGCCGTGGGGACCAGCACAGGCCCCACCAGCGGCGACGTGCTTAAAGAAGACATCCTCTATGCGGCCGACCCGGGGAACTGGCGCGTGCAGGCGTTCATGGGTGGGAAATACATAACCAGCTTCGGCGCGCACGGCGCAGGCCCCGGCCAGTTCGAAGCTGTAAGCTGGGTGGCGGTGGCGCAGGCCAACAGCCAGGTCTACGTTAGCGACGAGTTTCTTGACCGCGTGCAGGTGTTCAGCGCCCTGGGAAATTACGAACTTACGATAGGCGCCGACATACTGGACGGCCCGCGCGCCATAGCGGTGCGCAGCCCGGCCACTAACAATTCAGTAGCCACGCTTTACGTGGTGGACGCGGGGCATAACCGTATAGCCGTGTTCACCGGCACGGCGCTGACCGCCAGTTGGTACGGCGACTTCACGCAGGCAGCGGGCCTGCACGTGGATGATGCGGGACGGGTGTACGTAAGCGACGCGCGCGGCTGGATCGCGGTCTACAGCGGCGCGGGGCATTACCTGGGCAAATTCGGCACTTCGGGCGTGGATGATCTCCATTTCCAGCAGCCCAAAGGCATGGCCACGGACCCGGCGGGTTATCTGTATATAGCAGATTCCATGAACGACCGTATTCAGAAAGTGCGGATAGCCGGTGACGACGTAACCGCGCCAGGGCCGGTAAACCCGGCGGCGGTTTATGTGTCGCCCTGGTACGCCATGCTGAACTTCAACGCCGCCGGCGACGACGGCGGGGCCGGCACGGCTACCTGGTACGACGTGCGCTACAGCTCGACGGGCGCGCTGACCACGCCGGAAGCGTTCGCGGCGGCTATGCCGTCCTACATCCCTTACCAGCCCAAGGCGGCCGGGTCTACTGAAATGATAATAGCCTCCGGCCTGGAGCCCGGCTATACCTACAGTATGGCCCTGCGGGTCTACGACGAAAGCGGCAACTATGTCCAAAGTTCCCCGCTGGCGTTCACCACACCGGTTAAGGTCCCGACTGGCCACCTGGTGCCTTATGCGGGCTTCGACGACAACTACGTGTTCCGCAACGACGGGGGTCCTGCGGTGACCGCCTGGCTGGGTGTGCCTGCGGGCCTGGCGGTGGACCAGCGCGATGATATGGGCACGCTGTATGCCGCCTCTGTGGCTGGCGAGGAAGACCACAGCCTGATCCGCGCCATAGATCCAAAGACGGACATCATAAATACTGTAGCCGGTTTCTACGGCGCGGGCTACTCGGGCGACGGCGGTGATGCCTGGCGGGCTACGTTAAATAACCCAAGGGGCGTGGCGGTGGACCCTGCTGGGAATCTGCTGATAGCCGATACCGGCAACAATCGTATACGTCGGGTGGACAAGCAAACCGGCGTGATAACCACGATAGCCGGCACCGGCGCGGCTGGTTATTCCGGCGACGGCGGGCAGGCTTTAAGCGCGGCGATCAACGCGCCAAGCGGGATAACCTCCGACAGTGCGGGGAATATCTACTTCGCCGACAGCGGCAATAACGTGGTGCGGAAAATTAATGCCGCCGGAGTGATAACCAAGTTGGCAGGCAACGGCACGGCTGGTTACAACGGCGAGAATATCGCCGCAACTGCTGCTATGTTGAGCGACCCACGCGAAGTGAAGCTCGATGCTGTGGGGAATCTGTATATTACGGAAGCGGCTGGCCAGCGTATACGCAGGATAAGTGCGCAATCCGGCGTGATAACCACCATCGCCGGCACCGGCGTGGCCGGTTCCTCCGCCGAGAACGTCCCCGCGCAGGGCGCGCAGGTTAACTTCCCGTCGGGCCTGGCCATTGATCCCAACGGTGTTGTTTACTTTGCCGAAGCGGGCGGCCACCGCGTACGGAAGATAGGCCTCGACGGTATTGTCAGGACCGTAGCAGGCACCGGCGTGGATGGTACGGCGCAGGAAGGTCCGTCCGCGCTGGCCTCGCAATTAAGTTCGCCTAAAGGCATTGCGGGCGACTGGGCGCGCGGCTTGCTTTATATAGCCGACGCCGAGCGCATCACGGCGCTGGGCGTAACCGTAGCGCCCGTTACGGCAGGTACTATCGAAGGCCCGCAGCTCAAGGCGTTCGGCCTTACGGTGATAAGCACCTATACGCCGGTAAGCCTAAGCGTGCCGGCCGGTTCCGGCGTGCAGGGAACCTATTACCAGCTTACCGACCTTAAGACTTCGGAAGCGGGCGCGGTAACCGTTTATTCTTCTTCATTCACGTTGGCGCAGGGCACCTGGCTGGTCAGGTACTGGAGCGTAGACGCCGACGGCAACGCGGAAGCCACCAAAGAACTGCGCGTGGCGGTAACGCCCTGGCTGGATACGGCCCTGCTAGCGGCCGGCACAATAACGGCCTCCGGTAATGCGGCCGTCACGGGTCCGGCAATAACCAACAACCTGGCAACCCTGAGCGGCAACACAGTAATAAACGGCCCGCTGACCGCGCTGGCCGCCGATATAGGCAGCAAAGCTTCAGTGAGCGGCCCTGTATCCACCGGAACAGCTACGGCGGACGCTTCCCCGCTTTACCTGCCTAACCTGCTAGCCGACAGCGCCGGGGCCAATAACAACGCGGCCATAAATAGTCACTTGTCCGACGGTGCCCTGACGCTGGCCGGAAGTAATAGCCTTGTGTTGTCCACCGGGGTCTATTATCTGAAGGGCCTGATCCTGAGCGGTTCTTCAAAGATAACCCTAACCGGTCCCGTGGAACTTATCGTAGACGGGGATATTAAGCTAAGCGGCAGCGCGGCTATCAATAAGGATGGTGCGGCCTCTAACCTGCTGGTATTTGTAAGCACTAACGGCAAAGTGGAGCTGGGCGGCAGCGCTGTGTTGTCGGCCTATGTGTACGCGCCGCAGGCAGCGCTAAGCCTGGGCGGCAATACGGCCTTGACCGGCCATTACTTCGCGGGCAGCGCCGCGCTGGCCGGCAGTGCGGTCCTTGCCGTGGCAGCGCCGCCTGGCAGAAGCAGGACCATGGCCGCGGCCGGGGTTTCCGGCTACGCCACGGTGCAGGCTATCGCCACCTTCCAGCCCGGCGAGTGGTACGCGTTCCCGAACCCGTCGAAAACGGGCGCGGTCACGTTCCACTTTGAATGCGGCGTGGCCGACCAGGCCGGGGTGGTGGTATCCGACATCAGCGGCCACAAGGTGCACGAAGCTAACATGGGCGCGGCTTCTATCATCAACGGCAAGTACGCCTACCGGCACATTTGGAACGTGAACAATACGGCCAGCGGGGTGTATATCTACATCTTG
>Ga0209417_1001177_pt1 | contig 50129 bp, 44 predicted proteins | sample RifGroF2_FD_184002 | JGI IMG/M metagenome (GOLD analysis project Ga0209417, IMG submission 184002) | Groundwater microbial communities from Rifle, Colorado, USA - Groundwater F2 (SPAdes) (version 2) | ecosystem: Environmental > Aquatic > Deep subsurface > Groundwater | place: Rifle, Colorado...
CTAATATACACATATCCTCCAATTTCAATTCCTGCAGGAATTTCTGTTGCGGGAATATCAGTAAGCACTAAATAGCTATCTATCTTCGTTCCTTTCAAAGCTTCAAGTGAAGTAAGTTGGTTATTCTCTCTAAGACTTAGAAACCCAAAAACTTTTCTTGAAATTCCATGAAGATCTTTTAATTCATTAAAAGCTAAATTCAAATCACCCATCACTTTCTCCGGCAATTCATAAAGAGAACGAATCTTGTTATATTCCAAACTTATACCTCTCCCAACCTCCTTCGGCATTCCTTGAAGAGAGGTAAGATTACTCTCATTACACCAAAAACTTCCTCCAACTTTTTTTGGATATCCGTTGAGTTTAAAAGAGGGATTTTCAGAAACATTAAGATCTCCTTTTACCTCCATCAAACCAATAGGAAGTTGTTTGATTTTTGTATTTCGTAAATTCAATTCTCCGTTTACAACTGTTGTTCCGTCTGGTTGAAATTTGAAGATTTCATCTACCCATGCTTCATCTTTTCCAAAATCTTCTGCCCATTCAATATATCTTTGACGTGACCAAAACGTTTCATTTTCCACTTCCTTTTGTTCTTTTCCACTCATGGAGATATCTGCAGGAGGAAGATCTTGTTGTGGTTCTGATTCACAAGGTTCCTCTTCTCCTAAGGCTTCTGTGAGTGCTTGTGTTGTAGCCGAATCTAAAAAACGACCTGTTAATTCAGATGGAGTTCCTGTTCTTTGATTAGGAGGATGAAATGGATTCTCAAGAGAATTGGGGGACATAGGAATGTATTATTTTTAAACAATTTCTATTTGATACCCTTTCGCTCGTGCATCAGCGATAAGATCTGTTTGAGAAGCATTAAGACAAATAACTCCTCTAATTTCTATTCCTGCAGGAATTTCTGTTGCGGGAATATCTCTAAGCGACAAATCTCGACCTATTTTTACTCCTCTTAAAACTTCGAGTGAAGTAAGTTGGTTATTCCCTGTAAGACTTAGATCCCCGGAAATTTCTTTTGAGATTCCGTCAAGATTTTCTAATTGATTATGAGACAAAGAAAGATCACCCATCAATTTATCCGGCAATCCAATAAGAGAAGTAAGATGACTACTTCTAAAACTGATATCTCCCACAATCTCTTCCGGCATTCCTTGAGGAGAGAGAATATTATTAGATCGACACAAAAAGCTTCCTCCAACTTTTTTCGGATATCCATTGAGTTTTAAAAAAGGATTATGAGAAATACCCAAACCACCTTTCACCTCTATAAGACCAACAGGAAGTTGTTTGATTCTCTTCCTTTCTAAAACCAAATCTCTCTCCACAATCGTCGTCCCGTCCGGTTGAAATTTGAACGTGTTATTTACCCAACTTTCATCTTCTCCAAAACTTTCTGCCCATTCAATATATCTTTGACGTGACCAAAACGTTTCATTTTCCACTTCTCTTTGTTCTTTTCCAGTCATGGAAATATCTGCAGGAGGAAGGTTTGGTTGTGGTTCTGATTTGGAAGGTTCATCTTCTCTTAAGGCTTCTGTGAGTGCTTGTGTTGTAGCCGAATCTAAAAAACGACCTGTTAATTCAGAAGGAATTCCTGTTTTTTGATCAGGAGGACGAAAGGGATTTTCAAGAGAGTTGGAGGACATAAAGAGAAATGACTAGAATCTTAAAAAATTTTTACTTGATACCCTTTTCTCTTTACATCAATGCTAAGGGTGGTTTGATATTCACGTATATAAATATTTCCTCCAATTTGAATTCCTACAGGAATCGTTGTTGCGGGAATATCAGTAAGCCACAAATCTCCGCCTATTTTTACTCCTTTCAAAGCTTCGAGTGAAGTAAGTTGGTTATTCCCTCCAAGATTTAAATTCCCGGAAATTACTTTTGAAATTCCATTAAGGTTTTCTAATTGATTATTAAACAAAGAAAGATTACCCATCATTTTTTTTGGCAATCCAATAAGAGAAGATATTTCATTAGATTCCAAATATATATTTCCACCAATTTCTTCCGGCATCCCTTCAAGAGATGAGAGATTGTTATGATTACACTCAAACCTTTCTCCAATCTTTTTTGGATACCCATTGAGTTTAAAAGAGTAATTTTGGGAAATATTCAAACCTCCTTTTACCTCCATCAAACCAACAGGGAGCTGTTCGATTTTTGTACCTCGTAAAAGCAAAACTCCCTCCACAATTGTTGTTCCATCTTCTTGAAACTCAAATGTTTTGTCTACCCAATTTTCATTTCTCCCAAATTCTTGTGCCCATTCAATATATCTTTGACGTGACCAAAACGTTTCATTTTCCACTTCCTTTTGTTCTTTTCCACTCATGGAGATATCTGCAGGAGGAAGGTCTTGTTGTGGTTCTGATTTAGAAGGTTCATCTTCTCCTAAAGCTTCTGTGAGTGCTTGTGTTGTAGCCGAATCTAAAAAACGACCTGTTAATTCAGAAGGAGTTCCTGTTCTTTGATCAGGAGGATGAAAGGGATTTTCAAGAGAGTTGGGGGACATAAGGAGGAATATATGTGATGAGATGGAGTGAACGGAAAAAAATAGGATACAAAAAAATCATTATAAACTCCCTATTTCTTTTAAAGCCAGCTCGTATACTTTCAAAGCAACTCTGATTTGTGATGATGAAAGACTCGCATGCAAATCATGAACCAATTGATTGCGAAGTTTATGTGCCCACCACACTTCTTTCAAACGATGATATTTATTTTGTGCAAATCGAAGACGTTCCGCGAATGTGGATCCTGGCATGGACATAGAAACCAAAATTTCTCCAAGTAATTTATCCGCTTCAATCAAAGCCAAATGTTGACTGTCTTTATTTGAACGCAAAAACATGGTCTGAATTGCTTCCCATCTGCGTTCGACACCTTCACGAGTCAGCACACTTTTTCGCGACCAAAAAAAACGACAAACCATGTGCCGAAGACGAGAGTAAATGAACCAAAACAATGTGCAAACAAGGATGACAACACCGACACCCATCACCATTTGAACAAACCATTCCGTATCAACGGTAAAAGTGAGAGATGATCCATTCAAAGATATCGGACTTGGCATACAAATGATTTCAAATAAGCTGCCTCGGGAAAATACACAGACAACGGATGATCCGGACTTTGATGCACGACTTGCAGGACATCCAATTGCACCCCTGCCTGTAACGAAGCGCGGCGTAAAATAAAAGCAAAATCCTCTTCGGAAAGATAATGGGAACAACTGGAAGTGATAAAAACTCCCTTTTCTTTGACAAGCCGCATGGCTGCACGATTCAAAAAATGATAAGCCTTTTTTCCTTCTTCTGAATCCTTTCGCGATTTGATAAGCGCAGGAGGATCAACAATAACCATGTCATATTCAGGTTCACGATGCGCTCCAAGCCATGCAAAAACATCTGCTTGTTCGGTTGAAAAAACATTGGTTTTCATTTTATTCAATGATGCGTGTTCTTTACACCATTCAAGGGCTTGTTCAGATGCATCAATATTATGTACTTGGTTTGCCCCTCCTTGCATGGCTACAATTCCAGCTGCTCCTGAATACGAAAAAAGATTCAATATATTTCTTCCAGAAGCCATGCGCTTAATACGTTGATGCAAATCTTTTTGATCAAGAAAAAAACCTGTTTTTTGACCATGAAGAACATGAGCCAAAAATTGAAATCCATGACTTTGAAATGTCACAGAACCTGGATCATCTCCATATAACACATCTGTTTTTTCTTCCAACCCTTCTTCTTTTCGCACAGGCATGTCGCTACGTTCAATGACGGCTTTTGGTTTAAATGTTTTTACAAGAGCTGCAACAATCTCCTCACGAAGATGATCTAAACCGGCTGTTGCTATTTGGATCACAAACACATCGCGATACCGATCCACAATCAACCCAGGGATTCCATCTGATTCCCCAAACAAAAGACGATACCCATCTGTTTCTGTATCCAAACCATATCCAAGAAGATGGCGCCGTGCATCTGCTTCTTGAAATCGGCGCGCAAACCAAGCTCGATCAATAACACGTTCTTGAAAATCCAAAAGACGAACCGCAATCGAAGAAGAGGAAGAATAAGTTCCAACCCCAAGCAACCGACCATTTGGATCTTTCACAGAAACAAGTGAACCGTGCTGAATGCCATTTTCCATTCGAGCAATGGCCCCAGAAAAAATCCATGGATGACGAAAAATAGCATTTGCAGCCTTATCAGCACGAACCATGACTGAAGGATAGGACATAACGATATTTTTTTACTCTTTATCTGGTCGCTCGATTTTCTGATTTTTGTCCGAAAGGATATCTTTATAATCTTTGACTTGCCGACGCATTTCATCTTTAACCAAATCAATGGATTCGTACAAATCTTCGGCAAGTTGCGTGGCGCGCAACACTTCTCCGGGAATATGAAGAGTCATTTCCGCATAAAAGAACGGTCCTTTGGCATGATGATTACTTGTTTTTCCGATTTCGATGGCAATTTCTGCGACCGGTTCAAAATCCTGAGTCAATTTTTCAATCGCTTCCAACTTTGATTCAACATAGGCTGAAATGGCATCTGTTAATTCCATGTTCGTTGCTTTGAGAGAAATAAGGCGCATACATGACAAAAAAATAAAAAAATCTTACTTTCAGTATAGAGGAAAGGTAGTAGACATGAAAGAAGAGTTATACTAATCGAACCTGATACCCTTTTCTCTTTGCATCAGCGATAAGGTCTGTTTGAGAAGATTCAATATAAATACATCCTCCAATTTCAATTCCTGCAGGAATTTTTGTTGCAGGGATATCCCAAAGGTATAAATCAAAACCAATTTTTGTTCCAACTAAATCATCCAGTAAACCAAGAGGATTTTTTTGAAGTAATAAACTTCCTTGAATCTCTTTTGAAAGATCTTTTAAATGTACTAGTTTATTACCAAACAAATCAAGATCTCCATTTACTTTTTCTGACAATCCAACAAGAGAATGGAGATTGTTACTTCCAAAACTGATACCTCCTCCAACTTCCTTCGGCATTCCTTCAAGAGTAGATAACCCATTATTTGAACAATAAAAATCTCCTTCAACCTTTTTTGGATATCCATTGAGTTTTAAAGAAGGATTATATGAAATACTAAGACCTTCTTTCGCTTCTATCAGACCGATAGGAAGTTGTTTGATTTTTGTATTTCGTAAATTCAATTCTCCGTTTACAACTGTTGTTCCGTCTGGTTGAAATTTGAAGGTTTCATCTACCCATGCTTCATCTTTTCCAAAATCTTCTGCCCATTCAATGTATTGATCTTTTGTCCAATATGGTTCTTTTTCCACTTCCTTTTGTTCTTTTCCACTCATGGAGATATCTGCAGGAGGAAGATCTTGTTGTGGTTCTGATTTAGAAGGTTCCTCTTCTCCTAAGGCTTCTGCGAGTGCTTGGGCATCAGCTGAAGGTAGAAGATGGCGTGTTAATTCAGAAGGAGTTCCTGTTCTTTGATCAGGAGGATGAAAGGGATTACGGAGAGAGTCAGGGGACATAAAAAAAGAAATGACTAATACTCTAAAACTTCAACCTGATACCCTTTCGCTCGTGCATCAACAATAAGAGTTGTTTGAGAATTTAAAATATAAATTACTCCTCTAATTTGAATTCCTCCAGGAATGGTTGTTGCAGGAATATCTCTAAGCCACAAATCTCGACCTATTTTTACTCCTCTTAAAACTTCGAGTGAAGTAAGTTGGTTATTCCCTGTAAGACTTAGATCCCCGGAAATTTCTTTTGAGATTCCGTCAAGATTTTCTAATTGATTAAAAGGTAAAGTAAGATCACCCATCACTTTATCCGGCAATCCATCAAGAGAAGTAAGATGACTGCTTCTAAAACTGATATCTCCCACAATCTCTTCCGGCATTCCTTGAGGACAAGGAATGTTATTCTTCCCACATCGAAAATATCCACTAACTTTTTTTGGATACCCGTTGAGTTTTAAAAAGGGATTTTCAGAAACATTAAGATCTCCTTTTACCTCCATCAAACCAATAGGAAGTTGTTCGATTTTTGTATGTAGTAAATACAAGTCTCCCTCCACAATCGTCGTTCCATCCTTTTGAAACTCAAATGTTTTGTCTACCCAATTTTTATCTCTTTCAAAACTTTCTGCCCATTCAATGTATTGTTCTCGAGTCCAATACGATTCTTTTTCCACTTCCTTTTGTTCTTTTCCACTCATGGAGATATCTGCAGGAGGAAGGTCTTGTTGTGGTTCTATTTTAGGAGGTTTATCTTCTTCTCCTAAGGCTTCTGCGAGTGCTTGTGTTGTAGCCGAATCTAAAAAACGACCTGTTAATTCAGAAGAAGTTCCTTTGTTTGGTTCAGGAGGATGAAAGGGATTGCGGAGAGAGTCAGGGGACATAGAAAGAGATGACTAGGACTTTAAGAGATTTCTACTTGATACCCTTTTCTTTCTGCATCAGCGATAAGAGCGGTTTGATATTTACGTATATAAATAACTCCCCCTATTTCTATTCCTGCAGGAATTTCTGTTGCGGGAATATTAGAAAGCACTAAAAAGCCATCTATTTTCGTTCCTTTCAAAGCTTCGAGTGAGGTAAGTTGTTTATTATTATCTAAATCTAAACTTCCGGAAATTTCTCTTGAAATTCCATTAAGGTTTTCCAATTGATTATAAGATAAATCAAGATGATTATTTACTTTTTTTGACGATCCAATAAGAGAACAAAATTTATTATTATTTAAAATGATTTTTCCACCAATTTCCTCCGGCATTCCATGAAAAGAGAATAAATTTGTAGCATAACACACAAAATTTCCTCCAACTTTTTTCGGATATCCATTGAGTTTTAAAGAGGGATTTTGAGAAATACGCAAATTTCCTTTCACTTTCATAAGACCTATAGGAAGACAAACGATTCCTGTTTTTTCTAAATTCAAATCTCTTTCCACAACCGTTGTTCCATTCTTTTGAAAAGTAAATATTTCATCTACCCAACTTTCATCTTTTCCAAAACTTTCTGCCCAATCAATATATTTTTGACGTGACCAAATTGTTTCATCTTCTACTTCTCTTTGTTCTTTTCCACTCATGGAAATGTCTAAAACGGGAGGAAGATCGAGTTGTGGTTCCGGTTTGGAAGGTTCATCTTCTCCTAAAGCTTCTGTGAGGGCTGTATTTGTGGCTGGATCTAAAAAAACTTCTGTTAATTTAGAAGGGATTCCTGTTCTTTGATCAGGATGATAAAAGGGATTTTCGAGAGAGTTGGAGGACATAAAGAAAGAGATGACTAGGACTTTAAAAAAGTATTACTCGATACCCTTTTCTCTTCGCATCAGCGATAAGGTCTGTTTGATGTTCATGTATATAAATAACTCCCACAATTTCAATTCCTTCAGGAATCGTTGTTGCGGGAATACTTTTAAGCCACAAATCTCCACCTATTTTCACTCCTGAAAGAACATCCAAAGAAACAAGATTTTCATTATCAGAAAGACGTACATCTCCGTGAATTTCTCTTGGAAAGTCATCGAGTGTCACAAATTTATTCCAGCTTAAATTAAGATTATTATTTATTATCTTTGGTAATCCAACAAGAGAAGTAAGATTGCTCTCTTCAAAACTAATACCTCCCCCAACCTCCTCCGGCATTCCTTCAAGAGATAAGATATTATTATAACTACATCCAAAATATCCACTAACTTTCTTTGGATATCCGTTGAGTTTTAAAGAGGGATTGATATCAATAATAAGTTTTCCTTTTACCTCCATCAGACCAACAGGAAGTTGTTTGATTTCTGTACTTAGTAAATTCAAATTTCCCCACACAACCGTTGTCCCGTCTTTTTGAAACTCAAACGTGCCATCCACCCAATTTTCATCTTTTCCAAAACTCTCTGCCCATTCAATGTATTGCTCTCGAGTCCAATACGATTCTTTTTCCACTTCTCTTTGTTCTTCTCCAGTCATGGAAATATCTGCAGGAAGAAGATCTTGTTGTGGTTCTGATTTGGAAGGTTCATCTTCTCCTAAGGCTTCTGTGAGGGCTGTATTTGTGGCTGGATCTAAAAAAACTTCTGTTAATTTAGAAGGGATTCCTGTTTGTTGTTCAGGAGGATGAAAGGGATTTTCAAGAGAGTTGGGGGACATACAATTTAGATAAAGATAACAATCATCCTTATTTCTGAATTTCCTTTCGAATGCGCTCAGCAATATTGGTAAGGTCTCCGATTTCTTTTTCATGCCACATGTCATGACCATCTTTTGAAAATCGGGGCATAACATGAATATGAGTATGAAAAATAACTTGACCTGCAATAGATCCTGTATTGACTCCAAGATTAAATCCTTCTGCCTGAACCGCACGTAAAATCGATGGAGCAATCTTTTTTACTATTTGCATAAGATGAGCAAGATTCTCATCAGGTGTCTCCAACAAATTATCCGCGTGTTGTTTTGGAATAAAAAGCGTGTGTCCGGTATTGACCGGATGAATATCTAAAAAAGCCAGCACCTGTTCATCTTCGTATATACGATCCGCAGGAATATCCCCTTGGATAATTTTGCAAAAAAGACAATCAGACATATTTTTCTTAACCTTTTTTATAAAACAATCGTGCCAATCGAATCGTATCATACGCAAAACTTCCACCCAAACGGTCATAAACCAATTTCAATTTCTCATGACCGATCAAATCAAATGCTTCATGGATTTCTCGAATGGCATAAGCCTCACGGGTGTACAAATGCATCAATTCTTTCACAGGAAGATGACCGAGTGCTTGAAGTTCTTCGAGATGTTTCAAAATCGTTCCTGTGGTTCTTCCGCGTTCTTTGGCTGCATCCATAATATGCATTCCTTTCCGAAGAAGAACAAGGGTTTGTTCACAGGTCGATTCTTTGATTTTTTTTGGTTTCTTCTTTTTTAAACTCATGCCTTGTCCCAACAAATTTCCTCCGCATGATTCCACAAATTGTTCCTGTATTTTTTTAAGTTCATTTTCTGAAAATGAGGTAAAAAAATTTTCCGTTTCATCAGACTGACGATGAAACACGGTATCCTGACACAGAATCTCAGGATCCACTTGAAGCGCACGGTCATTTAATCCTCCAAGATAAAGCCCATCAAGAGAACGAACACGAGAAATGGCCACATATCCCTGACCGTACGTAAACGCACGGGAAAGATCTACATAGGCTGCGTCTAGAGACATCCCCTGACTTTTATGAACCGTAATAGCCCATGCCAAACGCAACGGCAATTGGGTAAAAGAAGCAAGTGTACGCTCCCCGTCTTTCATTGCCCACATGACCGGATTTACTTTTATGATACGTCCCGAACGGGTTCGTACAATGGGAAAACCTGTTTCCTTAGAAAAATCAATCACATCTCCAAGCGTCCCGTTTACATATCCTTGTAAAAAATCATTTTTGGTAAACATGACTTTTGCGCCTTTTTTAAGTTGGAGACGATCTGGAGAAAGACATCCACGAATAAGCTGTTCAACGAGTGCGGGTGGGCCTTCGTGCGTCATCACAAAATCATGTGACTCTCCGGAAAGTTTTTTCAGTTCTGTGGTATTTATTGCATCCACATTCGCATTGTGAGGAAACAATTTTGGAACATCTGTGGCAGCTTCGGTCTTTTGACAACATTTAAGAAGCTGATCTTTGTCTGAGGAAGTCACATATCCGGTTCGGACATTTCGAAGAAGACTCAAAAATTGTTTTTCTTCTTGACGATGATGTTCGGAAAGATAACACACAAGCGGTTCAGCCCATGTCCATGTTTCAGAAAGAAACGCATACAAAGGTGGGGCTTCCCCTTCCCGACTGACGGGAGGTAATTGAAAAAAATCACCAACAAACACAACTTGCATGCCACCAAATGATTGTTCTTTTTTTCGAATGGTCCGACATACTTTGTCTACGAGTTGAAGTGTAGCCGCATCAAGCATGGAAATTTCATCAATAATAAGAACGTTTGTTTCCAAAATACGACGAGCCACGCGATCGCGTTCACAAATTTCCTTGAGTTCGGTACGCGAAAGCATTTTTTTAATGCCAATTCCGCTCCAAGAATGAATGGTCATGCCTCCGATATGTGTTGCCGCAATACCAGTCGAAGCTGTAATAGACGGTTCGATGCCACAAGAACGCAAATACGAAATATATGCATTGACTGTATGGGTTTTTCCAGATCCTGGTTCCCCGGTCAGAAACACATTTTTTCCGATTTTGAGAATGGCAAGCGCTTCAGCCTGGGTCATAAGAAAATAAAGGGAAAGATAGCTCGACCAGTATAACAGAATTCGTTTGAAACTCTCGAAATATGCTATCCTACTTTCATAATCCTTGTCTTTAACTGTATGCAAACCTGTATTTCGTGCGGCATGCCACTGGAAAATCAAACCGATATTGGAGCGGAAATGGAAAAAGGATCTGCTTGTATTCATTGCGTGAATGCAGATGGAACCCTCAAAAGTTGCGGAGAAATTTTTGAAGGAGGTGTTGCTTTTTTCCTTTCCACAGGAGTGGAGGATCGTACTTTAGCTGAACGAATCACCCGAAAAAACATGAAACTCCAACCTGCATGGCAAGATGGAGCTTGTGACTGTCTCCAAGGAGACGAAGCAACAGAGGAAGAATTTCAAGCAGCATTGGAGAAACTATAAAAAGAAGGACACATGGGAGGCAAATGGTACATGGGGAAACAAGCGGCTCATGGAAAAACTCATCCCTTGAATCCCCTGCATCTCATGAGCCCCTTGCACCTCTTAAATTTTGGTCACATCAACCGTAACTTCTGTTTCCTGCTCATTTTTTTTCACAGATAGTTGGGCATAAGAACTTGGACACATCCCGACAACAACAAGCAAAATAAGTGTCGCAAACATGGTCATTGAAATAAAAACGAGACGAGTTTTTTTATGGATATTAAAGATGATTAATGATTCGAATATTTCCATCCACCACAACAATCATTTGATTATCTGTGAGTCGAGTGACTTGTTTTCCTGTTTTATGTTCGTATATCTGCACTGCTTCTTCTTCTCCAAAACGATCATGATGTGGGTTGATCACAAGATCAACTAAACCCATTCCTGTATAATCTGTCAGACCAACATTATTTGGATCAGCTGGTTCAGCTGTCCCAATATCTGTTCCAGCAACAATGGTTCCAGCACTGACACCGACATAGATTTTTCCCTGTTGAATGAGTTCCTGTACCAGTTGATCAAAACCACTCTCACAAATATATTTCATAAGATAAAACGTATTTCCACCTTGCACATATACGATATCCTTATCTACAAAAAGAGGACGAAGTTCTTCAATAGACTTTCCTTCAAGATCAATATCTTCGACCGTAAATCCAAGATCTCGCATAAAAGTAACATCTCTTACAGCAAACGATGGATCAGGTTCTCCTTTTGCTGCAGTTATAATATGAGCAACCTTCATTTGATGAGCTGGTTTGGGAAGAAGTGCGAGAATTTCATTCTTCATACGCATGCCAGCAGAAGTGAGGATAAGGGTGATAGACACAAAATGTTACTTAGTTATTTCCTCCCTCAATCGATCAAAAAGAGGATCTTGTATTCCTTCAGGAAGCTGTTCCAAAATATATTTTCCAATATCCATACTTCTTTGTATTTCATCTGAGTGACCGACTGATTGATAAAATTTTAAACTATCCAACGTATCAGCTGCTTTCACAATAAGTGCATCTTTTCCAAAGAAAGAACAACGCACGACCATGTCTTGCCATTGTTCTTTTTTGCTCTCGATGGTTCTCTTTTGCGTATTCGCAACAATAATATTGAAGACGTTTTGACCAAAAAGGTCTAAAACGACTTTTTGCGAAACCTCTGTCCACTCCAGAATATCATGAAGTAATCCAGCAAGAATACTATCTTCTGAATATTCGTGGTCATATAAATAGATTCCGACTCTCATCGCATGCATCAAAATCGGTTTCTTTCGATCCTGACCTGCTGGCATATACTGACAAAGGAGTTGGACAGCTTTTTCAAATTTTAATTCCAATATCTTATTTCCCAGATTCATATTGATCTTGCATTTGCTTGAGTAACGGATGGTCTGGCATCAATTCTTTCATAAGTTGTGGCATACGAACATACCATTCTTCAATAACATCAACATGAGGAATGCCCTGATTTTGGCGTTCACGAAAAAATGAAAACTTCCGTTTAAAAAATTCATGATGCTGCTCAAGTCGTTCTTTGCTCTCAAGTGTCCATAAAGATTCTTGAAGAGCTATGGATTCTTTTTGATCAATGATTTTAGCATCAAGATATCGATTTTTTGATACATCAAAATCAATCGACTGAACAATTGCTTCAGAACCAAAAATAATATCTGTAACTTTTCTCACTCGTTCACGACGAGTTTCTTCACAAAAAATCACAATCATTCCATTTAATTTTTGTTCATCAAAAATCTGTTTTGCAAAAACCAAATTCTCAAGAGTAGATAATGATTTTTGTTCTAAATAAAATTTGCATTTTTCTGTACTATGTTTCAATTCAGGTCGTTTCATTATTTTTTGCAAATAATAAGCGATCACAGCTGCTTCCGTCTCTTCATAAGGTGATTCCATTGCTGTTGGCCCACCACAAGGAATAATAACCACTTCATCGATCACACTTTTTGAATAGATGTGATTAAAAACAATATTCAAATATGTGTGATAATTTTCATCATTATCTATATCTTTTGGAATCCCGTATCCACAAATAATATACGTGGTCATAAATAAAAAACTGTCATATTTTCAACATTCTTTGCTTCCTCAATTGTGTGTTCTTTCACTACTGTTAAAACAATTTCTGAAACAGAACCTTTAAACAAATATTCATTTCCTAATTCATTCAATGCAACCATGTAATCGTCCGAGCTTAGATCTATTCCAATCGTGATATGTGGTCGAAAATTTTCCTCGTATGTTTTTGTTTTCTCCTCAAAAAAATTTAAGTATTCAACCAAAATGGCTCGTAATCTTTTTTGAAGATCTAAAAGCAAAAAATTTTGTTTCGGACCAATCATGACGCAATTTTTCTCGGTCTTTGTTTCTTCTGGAATCAAGGTATCAAATATGACATCAATACGATGATTTGGAATGTGAAAATCTGAGAAAAAAGAAGAAACACGTTTTTTTATATCCGATACTTGCTCTTCTGAAATAATACGTGGTTGTATCAATGCGATATGAGGATCGTACGCATCGTGATATTTCTTACGAAATGCATCTAACCAAGTATTTCGATCCAAAACAACTCTCGCATACATGGCAAAAATTTTCATAGTCTCAAAAAACATGTCCATCACAAATCATTCTTCCACCATCTACCACAATTGATTGACCATTGATGTACGAAGATTCAGCTCCTGCCAAAAACGAAACAACATGTGCAATTTCATCAGGTTCACAAACACGTTTCATTGGATATCCGAGTGCAATATCTCCATGCCATTTTTGAAGTTCTTCTGGTGATCGATTATTTTCTGAATTCGCAATTTTCACAAATCCTGGGAGAACGGCATTGGCGCGAATTTGAGGAGCAAAATCTACTGCGATACTTCGTGTGAGTGCATCAATGGCTGCTTTGGAAACGGAATACACACTAAAATTTGGAAGAGCCACAAAACTTTCAATCGACGAAATGTTTACTATCGTTCCTCCACCAGATTCCAAAAGAAGTGGAATAGTATATTTTGCCATTTTAAAATATCCATTGAGATTCACTTCAAGCGTTGCGTTCCATTCTTCTTCAGAAATTTCTGCTACATTTTTCATCATACCAGAACCATAACGTGCTACGGTATTTACAAGACAATGAAGACCACCATACATATCTTTGGTCGTCTGAATAATGCGTCCAATATCGGCTGTCTTTGTCACATCTGCTTGGATAAAAACCGCGTGTCCACCACCTGCCTCAATAAGTTCAACTGTCTTTTGTCCCATCTCTCCCAAATCAACTACCACAACATTGTATCCATCTTTTGCTAATCGCAACGCAATCGCTCCCCCAATCGACGGACCCCCATCTTTATATCCCATAGCCGCACCCGTAACGATCGCTGTTTTTTTAGACATAGATTTTATGATTTTGTAAGAGAATGAATGGAGAAAAACATGGTCTAATATTGAACTCATGAAAATTCTTGAATGTTATCTGGTAAATGATCCATTCCACCGAATTCCTTAACCGAAACAGATTTAATTTTCTTCTTTTTCTCCGAATCAATGTTGGTATAGGTCATTTCCAAAGATCCACCAATACTCTCACAATCGTCTTCAATAAGAATATCTGGCATAAATCGTTCAGCAACATCTTTATACTCCTCACCTTGTTTTCGAAAAAAGAGTTCTCCTTGCGGAAATTTGTATTTGAAAAGAAGGGTATGTATGATTTCAACTTCTTCAAAATTCTGTCGCGATGTAAGATAAGCGATTTCAGCACCTTGTTCTTTCCATCCGTTCAATTTCTCTACAACATTTCCAATCGGAACATACGAGACAAAATCATAAACCGAAGTTTCTTTGTCTTTCACCTGCTTTACTCGTTCTTCCCTGGTTCGTCCCACTCCAGCCATGTGCATGAAAATGGTTCCTTCTGTAAAAATGAGAATTTTCATAGTCTCAATAGCCTTCTTCATTGCTCGACCAAATCACCAACACAGCCACCACAGGAGTCACGAACGCGAGCAATAGGGCAAAAAAAACATATTCTCCAAAATCATTTCGCATATTCCAAGCAACTATGGTCGCAATAAGACTTGCAAACAAAGATAAAATCATTTGCCAGTTGCGATGATTTTTTGTGTGACGAATCGCCATGGCCCACCATATTCCACTCATGAATACCGGAAACAAAAAAAGATTGGGAGAGAAAAAACGCGAAACAAATCCTGGAAGAAAAAAATCCAAAAGAAAAAAACCAACAAACGAAACAAGCGAACTTAAGAAAAGTGTTCGTGCCAACATTTCAGAAGGTGAATAATGATCACGTAAAAACCACATAGTTACAAACGTTCTTTTATTTCTTGTTTCATTTTTTCCCAAGTAAGCACTGGGCGTTGTAAAGTCAAACGCACACCTCCAAGCAAAAACTCCTGCGTAGATGCATCAATTCCTGGAAGTGAAAAAACAAATTTCCATGTTTCATCCTGAAAAGAAAGAATGGATGCATCCATTTTCACATCTACCACAAACCAGTTTCCCTCTTTTTTTGGAGCCTTATATTTTGCCATAATAAAATCAATTCCTTGACGATCCAAATCAGTGTCTGCACGCAAACGAACAGGATCCGGACGAAAATATTGCTCTGGAGCAAACGCAAACAAACCATCTCCACGAATGATCATATCCCCTTTTGGAATGTGACCAGAAAGCACACCGAGTTCATCCAACACGGTGCGATATTCTTCATAGGGCTTTGTCACAGAAATAATTGTCTTCCCGACTTGAACATCCTGAACAGCATCCGCATGTTGAGTCACAAACTGGAGGTGTTTTCCTTCTGTCCAAAAAGAAACAGGGCGTGGAGTTTCTTGATATCCCACTTCATCAGCCAAATAGAGTTGGTTTAAAAAAACCATTTTTTGTTGAGAAGTAATAATGGAACGGAAAAAAATATCATGTTCTGCTTGTAATTGAACTTTATACACTCCTTCTGGAAGGTGTAGAATATCCAAAGTCAGTGTTTTTAACGCAGATGGGCGACTATTATCTCCGGTATTTCCATCATCCAGTGCCCGTACCTCTCCAACGGATTGACCTGCTTCGTTCAAAACAACCACACGAAGAGAATCATCCCCATTTGTACGGTTCATATCCATGTAACGAATATCAAAATGAAGCGTCTCGTTTTTAATATACGTATAAAATTCATGAAATCCGCGCAAAGATACATCAATCGTTTGTTTTTCGTTTGAAGGATTATATGTACTTAAACGAAAAGGTGTCTCAAGCGCATAATGATAAGTTGCGATCTGTTCACGAGCAGGTGGATGTTTACGAAACGCATCAATAGATTCGTAAACAGGATCACGTTGAAGAAGCACAAAACCATCCTGTTCTAAACGATTCCAAGAAGAATGATCGATCAATAGATTTTGTAATGGATGCAGGTCATATACTTCCCCAACATTTTGAGCCAATGCACCAAATTCCACGATTGGCACTGTCTCATTTTTAAACCACACTTCTGCTTGAACCATATCAAATCGTCGATGTGGGTGCACAAAGAAAAAAGCAGGATCTCCCACAATGGATTGAACCCAATCTCCAGAAGCATCCACATAAGGCTCACGCACACGAGTGTCTGGAAGGACACGCTCTATAAATGCAGACTGACCATGAACCGAACGTTCTGTGACAAATACTCCAGACGGAACAAGATTCATCCAAACAAGCCAACAAAAAATTCCAACGGGAAGAACCGCGATCAATCCTTGGAGCACACGAATAAACCAATGAGATTTCATGGATGAAACAAAACAAAATGATACAACGATTCTTGTCCGAATGTTTCTCTATGTTCAATTCGTAAACCTAAAGGTGGAAGTTTTTCTGTGTTCAAATAATTCACATCTACTTCAGGGAGGGTAATCCCGTAATAATAAAGCGGTGCACGAGAAGCAATATCTGGCAGAAGCGCATAAGTTTTTTCATCACGAAGCGGATAGCGAATACGACGTTCTGGAAAAAACAATTTATCCGCACGATCAACAATAAAAACAGCATCAGGTTCTGTCAGAATAAAAACACGATCACGAATCGCTGTGTAAGTAACCAGTCGTTCACGCATCGCAACAAGTCCATCTTGAGGTGCAAAAAAAGCCGCACGCATTCCTAATCCAAACAAAAGAAGCATCATGCACCCATAGGCAAACCGCCTCGCAAATTGGGTACGCGCTCGACGGCAAATCCACTGAACTGCGAGGGCGACAAATGGTGTGGTCATCACAAAAATTGGAAGCCAGTAACGAATGTATGAATTTCCAATCGTAACCACAGATGGATCTGGGTTATCATGAATGGTCCAGCTTCCATACATGAGAGCAAGCCAACCAGCCACAAAGAGAAACAAAAAAAGATACGCTCCGCGTGCGTGCCAGGAAACATTTTGTTCTCCATTTTTTGTAAAAATCAAAGGAATTCCTAATAAAACCAACACAGAAATCCACCAAAATAATTCAATTCCATACAACCGTACATTCATCCACGCGATACGCGGATGAATTCCAAATGGCGCAATTTCTACCAATGAACGATCTTGTGTTTGAGGAGAAACAGGGATCGAAACAATACTTGCTTGCTCGTCAGCAATTCCAACGGTATATCCGGTTGCAAACAGATTGCTGTAGAGTGAACGATTAAACAAAAGCAAAGGAATAAGAACAAGGATGACACCAAATATGGCAACAACTATTCTGAACCACCCAAACCGTTTCCCTATCCAAAAAAGACAAACAAAAAAGAGGATACCGACCCAGACCGCTTCGGATGTACGAACAAAAAGAGAAAAACCCACACACATTCCTCCGAGAAGTGCATCAATCCACGAGGGAATATATCTGAACCGTTCACGGAAAAAATGAAACGGATGAACCAGGAAAAAAAAAGCGGCAAAAATAAGACAGGAAGTGAAAAGGACGTTATGCATGAGTCCGCGTGCTGTGTAATACCACCAAGCCGGATGCGAAAAAAGAAGAAGACTTGCAAGTAGTGCGGTTCGTGAACCAAACAAACGCCGTAAAATCGCATACCATGCAAACACGGCAAAAACCGCAATCACTGGAGTCATCACAGACAAAGACATTCCTCCAAATATACGAATAAACAGACCATACAAAACAGGAAGTCCAAGAAAACTTCCAGGCAACAGACGCCCATGAAACGCCACAATACTTCGCGGATACAACACATCACCAAGCACTTCATTTAATGGTTCAGAAATAAATAAACGCCCATGTTTCGCAAATGTCTGTGCAAAAAATGCATTCGCTGTTTCATCCGGTGAATTATACAAAGGACGTGGAAGAGTAAGAATGAGAGAGGAAACAAAAAAAAGACAACTGAAAAAAACGAGAATAAAAAAATGTTGCTTTGTTTCAGATGCCATACGTCAACATACTCAAAAAAGCAAAAAGGATAGAAACAGAAAGTGTTCCAATGGACAAATAGGTAAAGACATCAATTTGAAACCATAAAGCAATAAGAAGAAAAAGGACACCGGTCACCTGAAGAAACATTTTTGTTTTTCCAAACACATTTGCGCTCAAAATTTTTCCTTTGTGCGTATGACGATATCCACCAATAATAATCATGACTTCCACGAGGAGAATTAAAATAGCAATCGAAGGATGCAAATGTTTGTACACAACCAAGAGAACAACAGATCCAATAAGAATTTTATCTGCCACAGGATCGTACAATGTCCCCCAGGCGGTAATCTGTCCGCGAACCCGTGCCAGCGAACCGTCTAATGCATCCGTAAATGCCGTAAAAAAGAAGAGCGGAACGCCAATTTCATATTGTCCTACAGCCAAAAACCACAAAACAAACGGCGTAAAAAGAAACCGAAGAACCGTGACATGATTGGGATGAATTTCAGGTGGAATCAACGGAAGAAAAAACCGTTGAAACAAAAAATCATGAGGATAGAGTTTTGCCGGATCTCTGGAAATCCCCTGCCGGTGTTTTTTCAAAAAATTTCTTATGGCTTGAAACATGGTATGATCATGATATCTATGCTTTCACGGCTATCCTCTGCAAAATTTACCACAGGAAGCATTCTTTTTCTAGCACTTTTTCTTTTAAACATTTTTCAGATACGATCCATGGTTCTTGGGGTTATCTTGTTTGGAGTTTGGATTCTTTTTCTGGGAACGAGACTTGGTCAGGCAGTCGCTCCGGAAGAAAAGGGTGTTATTGGTCGCATCTGCGGAATATGGACTCTTCTTTCTGGAGTCGCTCTTGCCGGGACTTTTGTCTTTTATCTATGGATTTTTTCTGAACCTGTTGCGATTTTTCTTTCCTTGTTAGCAATGCCGGTTGTCTGGTTTGTTCTCAAACGAGTTCCAAAATCTTCTGTTCATGAAGCCATCCGCGGTAAATATCATCACATACCACCTGCAGTTTTGGCGGCAATAACCGTCATGATTGCTTGGGTTATCCTTGCTTTTCTCCTCGTCCTTCCTACAGCTACTGAAGAAGCGATTCGTTCTCCTTGGGAACAAATTCCTTCAGCAGTTTTCTTTGTATTTGCCGGGGCTGCTCTCATTCTTATTTCTCTTCTTTTTCGAGGACGAGAACGAACCCTAACATTATTTCTCAGTTCTCTTTTCCTCTTTCTCATGATTTCTGTTGTGTTGTTTGTTTATCCGCTCGGATATGGATTTGATCAATTCATTCATCAGGCAACAGAAGAACATATTGCCGCATTTGGCACCATCCAACCAAAACCGTTTTATTATATCGGTCAGTATACACTTGTTCTGTTTCTCCATCATGCCTTTTTTTTCCCGTTAGAACTCACAGATCGTTTCCTTCTTCCTGTTCTTGTAGCATTTCTACTTCCTGCAGCATGGTATGCAGCTGCTGTTCATCTCTTTCAGGAAAAACGTCATGCGATTGCTTCTTTGCCATGGCTCTTTTTTCTTCCTCTCTCTTCTTTTATTGCAACCACCCCTCAAGGCATGGCAAATCTTTGGATTCTCATGATTATTCTCACGGCTCTGCCGCGTCTCTTAGGAAAAGAATCTTGGCCACTCTGGCCATCCGTCATTGGAACAGCTGCTACTCTTGCCATTCATCCAATCGCCGGTATTCCTGCTGCTCTTTTTTTGATTCTCGTGGCTGCAGATTCTAAAAATCCATCCCAACGTTTCCCAACGATCACTCGTCTTTTATTTTGGACAACCGTTGCTGTGGGTAGTGTGATTCTCCCTCTTTCTTTTTTAGCAAATGCTGCCTGGTCTCACCAAGAAATTTCTTTCAATCTTTCTTCATTTTTTTCTCCTCAATGGTGGCAAGGACTTCCTCTTCCTGTTCTTTTAGAAAATCGTTTTGCTCCCCTATTAGATGGGGCTTCCTTTTTTCTTCATAACCAGTTCTTACTTCTTTTTCTTGCCGGTGCTGCCGGATGGTGGTTTGCAGACAAAAATACGCGTTCAAAACTGAAACCATATGCTTTCGTAAGTGGCATGTTGATCACAAACTATTTTCTCATGAAAACAGTTGTCCAATTTACTTTTCTCATCGACTACGAACGTGGAAACTATGCAGAACGTCTCCTTCCTCTTTCTGTTTTTTTTCTTTCTCCATTTCTCATGATTGCAGGAGAAAAAATGATCTCTTTCCTTCGCGAAAAACCATTCATTCTTCGGGTTTCTCTTGCAGGTCTTCTGGCTCTTTGCCTCACGGCTGCCTGGTATGGAACCTATCCGCGCCAGGATGCCTATACATCGAGCCATGGGTACAATGTCAGTCGCACGGATCTAGATACGGTTCTTGATATCGAAAAAAATGCGTCAGGACAAGCCTATATTGTTCTTGCAAACCAAACTGTTTCTGCTGCTGCGGTTCGAGAATGGGGGTTCAAACGATATTATGACGATATTTTTTTCTACCCTATTCCAACCGGAGGTGATCTGTATCAAATTTTTCTTTCCATGAATAACGAGCCAGATACAAAAAAAGCAGAAGATGCTATACGTCTCACAGGCGTATCTGTTTGCTATTTCGTGGTAAACGATTATTGGTGGCAAGCTCCGCGTATTATTGAAACCGCAAAAACGGTTGCAAATGATTGGTGGAGTATGGGAGACGGGAGTGTATATATTTTCAAATTTGAGATGACGAAATAATTATTCCTTGATACAACCATTTTATCTTTTTTAATGAATCATGAATTGGACACAAGTTCATGCATGATTTCCTCCAGACGATCAAGATATCGTTCAATGGAATAATCAGACACTGATGCCCGAATTTTGCTTGTTCTCGCCCAAAATTGATCAACTTGATCACCAAATTTCTGAATCGCTTGAACCAACGCCTTTGGATCTGCCGGACGAACAAGAAGTCCATTCTCTCCATGATGGATCAATTCTCCGACACCACCAATATCTGAAGCAATCACCGGAACGCCTGCTTGTAAACTTTCATAAATAATCGTCGGTGAATTTTCATAACATAATGAAGGAACCACGACTGCATCCATAATTCTCAACAAATGTTGGAGCGGTTCTTCAGAAACAAATCCATGATAAGTAATCCGCGCATCGCTATGCGAACGTTCAGCGATAAAAGAAGCAAGAGTCCCTTCCCCGGCAAAATGAAGTTCAATCGGAAGAGAAACATTATCCAATACACTCACCAATTCGAGAACTCCTTTGTGTTTTTCCAATTGTCCGGCAAATAAAAGACGAATTGGTCCGGAAAGTCGTGATTGTCGAATCGCCGCCCGAGATGTTGGAGCCGGATTTGGAATAACTTGTATATCCGAATCGTGAAAAAATCCTCGTGCATGATAAAAATCAGCCAAAAAACGCGAAGGAGAAATCACCACATTCGGTTGTCCAAATGCATGACGCACGGTGCGTTCATACCAAGAACGCAGTACTTGTTCCCATGGAGGAAGATCTTGATCGTAAAATAATAACCCGCTTGGAACAGACAGTTGGACGTCATGGATCGTGTGAATCCATGGAATTTGAAGACGCTGCACAGCCTGAGGAATACGCAAACTGATTCCTTTCAAATTATGAGTCAAAACAATGTCCGGTCGCTCTTGAGTAAGAACGATCTCCACTGCACGTTCGGCTGAACGAGAATACAAATCAATCAAATGCCAAAAGGCACGTATAGGATAAGGAAAACGAAAATCATCCAAAATATAATACAAATTTTTTGGATAAAAACGATAGATACGCTCAACATTTACCTCGCGTAGACGCGGATACAAAGAAGCGCGCCCATCAAAAGGCATGGTCGAGATCACACAAATATCATGTCCTCGCGTATGGAGTTCTTGGGCAATGCGTTGAGCAACTCGTTCCGCTCCCCCGCGGCTCATCGGCGGATATAAATTTGAAATCAAAGCAATTTTCATATGATACGTTCGTGAGTCAATTCCCGATATATTCCCTCCAACCGATCCATCAAAAACTCCCATTCATATAATTTTTCTACTCTCTGACGAGCAGCTTTTCCCATTGTGTCACAACGAATCGGATCACGCATCAATTCTAAAATCACCGCACGCAAAGCAACAGGATCGTCAGGCGGAACAAGTCGACCTGTTTCCCCATCGGCTACGATTTCCCGAACTCCAGGAAGATCAGAAGCAATCGTAGGAATACCACTTGATCCAGCCTCAAGCGCAACTAAACCAAACGCCTCGGAACGATCAATAGAAGGAAAAATATGAAAATCCGCTGCACGCAGCCAGTCAGCCTTCTCCTCTTCCGAAGCATGACCAAAAAATCGCACACGATTTTTACAACCTGCATCCAACGCTTGTTGTTCAAACATTTGGCGTAAATCTCCATCTCCAATCACCACACACTGCCACGACTCCTTTTGCATGCCCGTTAGTGCTTTCAAGAGAACAGAAATCCCTTTGAAATAATGCGGACGATCAAGCCCGCCAATAAAAAGAAAGAGAGGAATATGTTCAGAAACTCCAAAACGACGACGCATAGCTCTTTTATCGCCGGGATGGAAAAACTGCGTATCCACCCCAAATGGAAGAATGCGCCCTTTTGCCATAGCAGAAGGGATGGTTGCTAATGCACTTGTTTCCATATAACTTTTTGAACTCACAAGAATACAATCAACCCGTTCAACAATCCAAGGAAAAAGCACGCGTCGATGCGCATCAAAGAGAAGATGTTTCAGTCCCTTTCCAACCCAATCCATGTGATACGTCATCACAAGCGGCTGATTTGGACGTACCGCTTTGCGTACAATGATCGGTTCTGCCCCTCCAAAAAAAGGATAATGCAGATGAACAACATCAAATCCAGACAAACGAAAAAATAAGGATGGCATCACTCCCGCATTCCCCCAATGTACAGGCGAAGGAATACGGTGTACATACGGCGGGTCATCCAATCCTTTTTGATAACGTGGAGTAAACACGTGAACATGATGTCCCCGCGCACGTAAATATTCTGTGTAGGCAAAAGCCACAGTTCCCATGCCGCCGTGATAGGGAGGATATGTACAGACAACTTGCGCAATTTTCATACAATCACCATCGAATCAAAAAGAAAAATATACGCCAAATTCCGGTCATGAGAGGATTTCCAATCTGTTCCACAAAGACATTTCTCATATCCTGATGTTCAATCTTTGCGGTAAAAAGCGAAAGCATTTTACGATCCGATACCCCTTGACGCAAGACATGTGATGCGTAGCGTTTCTCCACAACATATCGCCAGATCGAGCGTTGCAGGAATGAACCATACACCTTTTTCTTCTCTTTCCACCACCCTCCTTTGATGGCAAAAACAAGAAGGGCACATTCAACTCCCAACCACAATGGAAACAAAAGAACGAGCGTTGAAAGTCGTAAATGGGATGCGTGGACAAGAATGCGATTTCGTTCCATCCAAAAAAATTTCTGAATGCTTCGTCGAAATTCATACTGATGATAAACGATCGACGAAACAGATAAAACATTTCGATATCCGGCCAAACGAATACGCCATCCAAGCTCAAGGTCTTCGTGATACAAAAAAAGAAACGGATCTAACAATCCAACCTTACGTAAAACAGAAGCGCGATACAAAACCGCAGCCCCACTCGCATACGCAATTTCCTCTCCATCTCGGATAGAAACGTCTCCAAGACATTTTCCATTGTCTCGTACAAATCCAAACCCAAGAAAATGAACCATTCCTCCGGTTGAATTGATCACCTCTGGTTTTTTCCAAAGCAACATCAAGGATTGAACCGACCCAATTCGATCGTCAGATTCAGCCATCTTTACTGCTTCACGAAGAACATCTGAATGAAATTTTGCATCGTTATTTTCGAGATATACATAATCAACCCCGTGTTCCAACGCAAGGCGGATTCCCGTATTATTCCCTTCTGCAAAACCCGTATTTGTTTCATTGACAATCAAGGTAACTTTTGGCAAAAAACTTTCCGATTTAGGCAATACCTTTTCGCGTATCAAATCAGCACTTCCATCGCCAATGGGATTATCAACAATAATCAATTCCCAACGGTCACGCGGATAATCGACCTGTTCCCAACAGGATAAAACTTCATCCAAAAAAGGACGCACTCCATACGATAAATACACAACAGCGACTTTAGGTGTCATAAATCCTTCTCCGGTTGAGATTTCGTTTTTGTAAGAGCTTCATTTATTTTTGTGAGAGACTCTTCCATTTTTTCCAATTTAAGCCGCAGACGAAAAATAAAATAAAATAAAATAGCGATGGCTAAATACACTGCAACCTGAATCGCAGAAACAGAAAATCCTAGAGAGGCCACAAATCGATCAAGAGGCTTAAGAAGCAAAACCAAAATCAATGTCCCGAACCAAAAAACAAGCCAAAAAATAAATTCAGCTGAAGAAACAGCTCCTTTTCTTTTTTGCCAATACAATTTCATCAGAAAAAAACAGATCATGACGACCGCAACCAATATTTGTGCCATATCTTAACCCAACCTCTTCAAAAAGAGATCTTTTAAAATTTTCAATCCTCCAAAAAAACCTTGACCAAATTCATGATAGATAACCGTAATAGGAACTTCCTGAATACGCCAATGTCCGCGAACCATCAGCGCTAATAGTTCAGAAGCATGCGCCATGCGATCCTGACGCCAATATAATTGATGCCCGACAGAAGCAGTAAACGCGCGAAATCCAGACTGTGGATCAGACAACCGCACCCCAAATAACAAATCATTTATTATACGTGCAAGCGGCATAAGCAAAAAACGCTTTCCCAACGGCACGTTGGTTGTACGATCTAAAAATCGTGAACCTAAGACAATATCTGCGGTTCCATGCGTGATTGGTTGAATCACTCGAGCAACATCTTCAACGCGAAATTGACCATCTGCATCAAAATGAACCACGATGTCTGCTCCATGTTTTAAAGACCAATTCGTTCCGGTCCTCAAAGCGGCTCCTTGTCCACGATTGATGACATGACATAAAACATGTGCTCCTGCTTTTGATGCGAGTTCAACTGTTCTATCTTTAGAACAGTCGTCCACAACAAGGACGTCATATCCAGCACGGATTATTTCCTGAACCACTTTGAAAATCCAGCGTTCTTCATTGTAAGCAGGGACAATAACGCTGACTTTCATATTACCCAAGGGTCGTCAACAACATTTTATTCGCTCGGATGTAGTCAATGGTTTTTTGAAGACCGTCTTCTAATCGAGTAAGGGGAAGCCATCCGAGTTCTTTTGCTTTTCCAATATCCGGCAAACCAGATTCTTTCAAATATGGCATAGAATCGTCAAATACAACTTTGGAACTCGATCCAATAATATCAATAATCATTTGTGCCACATCGAGAAGTCTAACATCGATATCGCTTCCAAGATTGACTGGTCCGATATTGGCAGGTGCCTGCATCAAGCGCATCATACCATCCACTATGTCATCAATATAACAAAGGGAGGACTTAAATGATTCGTTTCCATAAATCACTACATCCTTTCCATCCAAGGCATTCAAAATAAAATCCGGAATCAAATGCCCTTGAAACAACTGCATACGCGGACCATATGTCCGAAAAATTCGAGCAATCTTTACATCAATTCCATGAACTTGTCGATATGTTTCAAACATCGTTTCCGAAAATCGGCGTCCTTCATCATAACAAGCTCGCGGAGTGAGATGCTCCACAATTCCCTCTTCGTCTTCCTGAAAAAATTTGCGGTCCTGCCTGCGGGAACCATAGATAGATGAACTGGAAGACAAAAAAACCTTTGACCGATATTTCACAGCTGTTTCAAGAACGTGATAATTTCCGATCGAATTCGCGAGAAGGGTCTGAATTTTAAACTGCTCGAACTGTTTGATAGAAGTCGGACAGGCAAGATGATAAATTTCCTGAATTCCCTGAAATGGAATCTTAAAAGCTGCAAGCTCTTGAAAACTTTCTAATGGAAACGGTTGATTAACATCAAGACGGAGAAATTGAAAATTTGGATGCGAAAGTAACCCTTCGATGTTCCGTACATGTGACGTCGCAAAATTATCAAGACAAATCACACGCGCATCATCACGTAAAAGGCGTTCACACAAATAGGAACCGATAAAACCTGCGCCGCCTGTCACAAGAACATTTTTTCTTTCAAATCCTTGGTCTGACATAGAAACAAAACATCAAATAAATACTATTTTAGTATAACAGAAATCTTTCTTTAAACAGAACATTTTCCTTCACCAAGCTGCGACATTTAACCCATATCGATCCTTTTCATCAAAAGCAAAAAAACTTCCAAGGACCCGTCCTGAACGGTCAAACATCCGAACTTGCGGTCCGCCTCCTGGTCCTGCTCCTGTATAAATTTCCGCTGTGCCATCACGATCAAGATCTGCGACTTGAACGCGTACTCCCCCTCGAAATGTTTCATCAAAAGCAAAGAACGATCCAATAACGGTTCCATCTGCAGTAAATATTCGCACCTGCGGACCTCCTCCATTATCTGTTCCTGTGACAATCTCATCTTTTCCATCTCCATTTAGGTCTCCTGCGGACACAAAAATACCACGGTCATACGTCGAAGCATAAGCTTCGAATTCCGCTAAAAACGTCCCATCTGCACGAAATGCTCGCACAAACGGTTTTCCCCCAGAACCCAACGTAGCAAGAATCTCGTCTTTTCCATCCCCATCAAGATCCCCAGAAGCAATACGCACGCTTTTGCTCGTATGATCAAACGGATAAAAAGAAAATAATTGTTTTCCAGATGAATCAAAAATACGAACTTCTCCCTCTCCTCCTTCATCCTGAGCTGTCAAAATTTCATCTAGATCATTGCCGTCAAAATCACCAGAGGACACAAAAATTCCAAAATGGTCATCTGATCCATACGCAAAAAACTGATTTCGTACCGTTTCATTTTTTTCAAAAATGCGCACCTGCGGTCCGCCTCCTGGTCCTGCTCCTGTGATAAATTCCTCTTGTCCATCTCCATCCAGATCCCCGGAAGCAAGACGTACTCCGCCTCTAAATTCAGACGCATATGCCAAAAAGGTTCCAAACGAATTTCCATGACGATCGAATAATACAACTCGCGGTTCTCCTCCAGATGCTTCTGCGACTGCAAGGGAAAAATTTGGAGATGAAACCGTCGAAGTTTGTAAAACCGCTGGAGCAAAACTTTTTGCCACGTTTAAGGCATTCATGATATTTAATCGCCCAGATCCAAGCTGTCCTGCGGAAGGACTATTTCGTTCCATGGTTGGATCGACAGATAATTGCAAAACCGTTCGAATTTGATCTGGTGAAAGTGTTGGGTAAGCCGCTTTTAATAAAGCAGCCGCACCGGCAACCATCGGAGCTGCGATGGATGTTCCAGACCAATATCCTCCATATAAATCCATTGTCTCTGGTGTAAGTCCGTCTTGATACATGGTTCCGATAACATCGACTCCTGGAGCGGCTAAATCTGTGCAGTACGATCCATAATTCGAAAATGATGCTTTTCGATCTTCTTCGTCTGTGGCTGCAACTCCGATCACTACATCAACCCCTTCTTTTGTCACAAAACACGCAGGATAAATAGGCTGTTCATTTAAATTTACCCCTCCATTTTCGTCATTTCCAACCGCTGCCACAACTGTCACTCCTTGCTCGTATGCATCTTGAACCGCTTGTAAAAAATCTTCATCAACCTCAAAACCGGTAAAACTCAAATTAATGACATCCGCTCCATTTTTTACCGCATACTCAATGGCACGACGTGCTTTTGATGAGTCTCCAGAACCGATATTATTCAAAATACGCACAGACATGATCCGTACATGCCAATTAATACCAGCAATTCCTTCTCCATTATCTGTCACCGCTCCGATAATTCCAGCAATAACTGTTCCATGAGAAATTGCCCCTTGATCAAGCTGATCTACAGCGGAAATCGTTGGCTCAGGGGTCGCATCTCCATCCACAAAATCCCATCCGTGTATGTCATCAATAAATCCATTTCCATCATTATCTCGACCATCATTTGGAATTTCTCCAGGATTGATCCAAACATGGTTGGAAAGATCCGGGTGATCCAAATCTAGACCTGTATCAAGCACCGCGACGATCACTTCAGGAGATCCAGATGTCGTATCCCAGGCATCAAATGCATGAATAGTCCCTAAATACCATTGTTCATCTAATAATGAATCATTCGGCATTTTGGCAAACATGGTTCCTGGAATAAAAAACAAAATTGTAACCACGAAAAAATAAAAAGAATGTCTCTTTTTATTTTTTGACGTAAAAGAATTCATAAAAAATATCGAACCTAAAACAAAAAGAATCTAAACATGCAGATTCTATTGTATCAAATTCGAATCATCACGACTTTTGCAAATTTTGTTCAGAAGAAAGCGCTTTACGTGCCTCTTGAATCAAAAGATCGATCGTTTGATCATTTGAATCCAATTGTTTAGCAACCTGGTAATGAGAAATCGCTTCTTGATACAATCCCTGATCCGCATACCACTTTCCAAGACGAACAAGAAGTCCTGGAGTTTGACCAAGCGTTGCGATAGCTTCTTCAAGAAGTGGACCAATTTCAGAACGACGTGAGGAAAAACGTGTATCCAATAAATCAGCAAGTTTGATATACGTTACCTCATAAGCTGAAATAGATACGGCTTTCCGCCAACTTTCTTCTGCCCCAACATCATCTCCCATTTCTAAAAGGGTTTGCCCTAAATTTTCCAACGCTGGTGCATCTTGTGGATGATCAGACAAAATGCGTTCGTACCACTCTTTCGCTCCGGCAAGATCACCGTACGCATATTTCAAATTACCCAACTCAAGCATCTTACCAATATCCTGTGCAATTTCACTATCTGTCTGCATGGAAGATTCAAGCGTTTGAATCTCTGAAATGAGTTTAGCTTTACCTGTCTCATCCAATCCGCGTTCAACAAAAAGAATAAGAGAAGAGGAAAGGAGACGTGGTGTTTGTTTACGTATGTAATCCTGATACCAAAAAAAACCGACAACAAGAACAATAAGAAGAGCTAATCCAAATAACCAAATACGAAAGAAAAAAGATTTTTTATCCATAAAATATACATGGATTGTAACGAAAAGCCTTGAATTCAGCAAGTTTAAACAAATGTTAGATACCAAAAACCCCGCCAAAGCGGGGTTTTTGTCTTTTCAGCTAAACCGTTTCCAGAAATCTGGACGTATTTCAGTGAAAATAAGAATCGTTTTGTGTGTATCTAACAAAAGTTAGTACACGATTGTGCCACCCGTAACTGGAAGATTCTTAACGAAATCTCCATTCACGTTGTCGGCTTCGACATCGTCATCCCAAGCAATAGCCTGGAGATCGTTGTCGTCATCGTCATAAGAGGCACAGTCTGGCGCACCTCCAGCGACACAGTCTTCAACAAGACCATCTGCCTCGGTCTCATCGATAATATCGATGCGGATCGAGTCGTCATCCGTTGAACTGGCACCTGTGGTGTCAATACGGAGAACGTAGGTCTTTGTTTCACCTGCTCCAATTTCTTCCACTGGAGTTGTGGCACTTGTTGCAAGGTCCAAGATCGCATATTTGAGATCTTGAGCAGCTGTACAAGCATCATCATCGGTTGTGTTGTCGAGGAAGAACCAGTCTGTTGCATCATCGAGCTTGGTAGATGGGTCTGCGTTGTCGTAGAATTCCCATTTTGTTGCACTACCAAGAGCAGAACAAATGTTCCAGTCTCCAGCTCCACCGTCTGTTGATGTCACCTTAAAGGTGATTGCATTCAAAGCAACATATCCACGAGAATCCGCGGAAACATTGAATCGGAACACTTCAGAGAGACCAGGAACGCTGGCACCTGATGGGCTACCGGAAGCCAAACTAATTGTTGGTTTGGTCTTACGGGCAACCATATCGTTGGCAACAACGTAGGTATCTACATCATCTTCGGTGAGTGTTTCACCGGATCCAGCACCAATGGCTTCAAAATCTCCAATTGCACCTGTTGATTCCGCATCCAGGTTGAGCTGGATAGAACTGCCGGATGCAGCACCGGTCGAAGACACAGTTGCTGTATCAGCAGTCACGGACAATGTACGGGTGGAATCGGTTGGGACGTAGAAGTCAAGGTTATCAAATACCACTTTACCACCGGAAATAAATCCTGTTTTGGTTTGTGTGGCACCGGCTTTGTCCAAGTAACTGATTTTCACAGCAGAAGCAATACTGTCAGATCCATCAGCTTCTCCACCATCTGCGCAGTCATCATCTGCATCAGCAGCGGCTGCAACACAGTTGCGGAGAGTCAATTTCTTAACCGTGAAAGCTTCGTCTGTAGCATCAAACTTGTATTTTGCCATGGAAACTCCTGTGGAGGAACCAAGGATGATGGTGGATTTGGCTGTGGAACCATCAAGAGTGATGTCAAGATCACCTGTACTTGCAATAACGATTGCAACCGCACCATCCGAGTTGTCATCAGACAATGTTGGATCGATCTGGTCACCATCTGCATCTTCAGCTGTTATATCTCCAGCTGCTGCGATGTAGAAGGCATATGCATCGTCCGTAGCACTTTCCGTGTCTTGGTTGCTGTAGTTACAGCGCAAGACCATCTTCGATGTCTCACCTGCTTCGACAGACCAGTCAAAATCAGAGAATGTGACTTCGTCGTCAGAGTTCAAAGATTCTGGACCGTCAACCAATGCACCGGATTCGCTATCGTACACACTACAGGAACTTACATGGTCTCCAACGTCGATATCGCCGTCGAGATCTGTAAAGGCTCCATCATTGTCACCCATGGCTGTGTATTTCACTTCAGTCACGGTGAGGTCAGATGCACCTCCAGCTACAAATGAGAATCCAACTGTGTCAACATTGTTGGCACCTTTAACGTATGTTCCGCTTGACGGAGGTTCGGCAAGATCAACTGTCAAAGAAGCATCTGTAAGCGTGAAGTTGTTTCCACCAATATCCGAACTTGGAACAATGTCGTCGGCTGTACTCAATTCATCACCATTTGCATCTTCTGCCACTATTGCACTCATATCGAGTGTCATAGAGTAGATATCTCCCTGGATTGCATCTGTGGAAATATCTGCAGTGATCATGAGATCAAGAGTCTCACCAGTCTGAAGAATTTGATCATCACTAAAGGTAAGTGTGTGGGTGATATCACTTGTATCATCGTATTCTTCTGGACCCATCCAAGTTGTACCATCTGTTTCACGGATGGTGATATCCTGGAGGTTTGGTTCGTCTGCACCGTCGTTGTACAAGTCTCCATCATCAGCTACAGGATCGGCATCACAACCAGAAGCTGATCCGTCTTCACAAGCAATGATCACAGCAAGTTCTTTGAGGTCTGTCCAGTTCTGAGCTGTGATGCTGAATTCCATAAACACCTGGTCATCACCATCGATCTGAACATCGTCACTCGCAGGTCCATTGAAAGCAAATGTGAGTTCACCACCAATGATTGTTCCATAGGAACAGTCATCAGCTGAACTTGCACAGGAAGAACCTGTTTCATCATATCCAGTAATATCTGCAGACATGTTGAAACCATAGTCACCACCAATAGCAAGAATGTCAGCTTCTTCTTCGATAGCTACATGAACGGTGTCATTAGCTTGTCCTCCGATATCAGCTGTGACTTTCAAAGTTGCACTCTTTCCTTCTGCGAGTTCAAGTGGGTTTGTGAGGATAAAAGCAACGAGATCACCACTCTGTTCACCTGCAGCGAGCAACGTGTCGCTCTGCCAGAGGTCATAATTGGAATGATCTGGAGCATCGTCTACACGAACCGTGATGCGCTCAATAGAAGCAGCTTCGTCCTGAGCTTCAACCGTAAATTTGGCAATAACGGCACCTTCTTCTCCAATGGTTGGATCAGAAATTGTGCCTGTTTTGTCAACAACGATTGTACCAGCCTGAGTCTCAGAGAATGTCATGGTGTTTCCCGAGATCGAGAAATTACCACTGACGGTTGCAGAACTGGAAACAGAACTCTCCGAAGAGAGATAAAAGCTTGCGGTATCTCCACCGTTTGGTGCAGCAGCAATGTCTGCACGAACGGTAAGATATTTGGATTCGCCACTGGAAAGATCAATGTTCAACGCGCTGAAGGTGACTTCGCGTGTTGATGAGTTCACAGAACGTCCATCAGTCAAACGTGTACCATCATCATAGAGATACACATTGCCGAGGTTTCCAACGGCTCCAACACCACCCAACTTGAAGACAAGCTGGTCAATGGATGCGGATCCGGAAGTTGCTGTAAATTTAATCTTTGTGAATGGGACGGAAGCAGCATCAGCTGGCACCGTGGCCGAAGCCGGGGTGTCAGATGCAAGACTCACGGAAAGGCCACCTGTGACCTCTTCACCGAGTTGAGCTACATCAACTAATACAGATTCTTGTCCCGAAACACTTGATCCTGAGGTAACACCAGCAAGATCAATACTTGTTCCATCAAGGAGAACACGGTCCTGGTAGCGGTTTCCGCTCCATCCAGAACTGGTCACTTCTCGTTTTACCCCGTTCCAAACGAGGTATTTTTTGTCAGACATTTTCACAAGCGCGCCATTGTAGGCATCACCTGCATCCATGAGAGACGTTCCAACTGTGTAATCGACGAAGAACGTGTCCGAAACATCATCAATGAACGCGTTCCAGTCAGAACCAGCAAGACCTTGTGCTACCGATTCAGACTCGATCCAACGGATCTGGCCTTGTGGGGTAACAGCATAGGTTTTGGGATCGCTCTGGATTTTGATCCAGCGAGATCCTGGACGGTAGACAATGTTTCCCGCGAGTGGAATGGCGGCGAGTTCACTGTCTGTAATCGTCTTCACGCTACTAAAATCGGAATACCATGTGTAATAGGTCTTTTCGTTTGGGAAAGCGTAGCGCGATCCATCTGCGGCGTAATAATACAACGTAGACAGAGTCGTTCCTTTGATTACATCTCCGGCAGAAGCCGCGGATGCGTTCGAAGGAAGAACGAATGCTGAAATCCCAACGGACCAAAAAATGGTCGCGAGAGCAACAGCAACCGTAAAGGTGCGCTTTCCAAGTTTCAAAACATCGGTCATAGCTCTTTTGTTTCTGCCCTTAATTTTACATGCTGAAGCACGGCATGGACTTTTAATTGAAAAATTGCAAACGATCCCAGCTTGTCTGAGCCGACCTTTTACCGTTCACAAGGGGAGACACGCGAAACGCGTCTCTACCCTGATTTCCATCCCAATCTTTTGACGGAAATCAGAGAAGAAAAACGTTATAAACTCACTTTAGTACTTATCTCTATTTCCATCGTCTGAATGGCAGATCCCATTGATGTTAAATCTCCTTTCAATTGACTCACCATTTCTGAAACCCGACGGAATCCTCCTGCTGCAAAGAAATCCATAGCTTCGATCAAAGAACTTTCAAAATTTTGTAATGATCTTTTGAAAGACTCCGCATCTGTTCGATATTTTTCTTCGTTGTCGAGTGTTTGTGTATTTAAAACCTGTTCAATAACAGTGATACGTCCATAATAGGAATTCATGGTTGTTCGAATTTCTCCAAGATCACGCTGAAAGGTACTCTGAAGATAGACCGTTGTTGCGGGTTCAGGTGTTGCTTCATGTGTTGTCACAATCGCATCTGTCACCTGCTGTTTCGTTTCCTCAACAATCTGACGAGCTGCATCTACTTCTATTCGATGTTCATTCAAAGAAGGATTTTCTTCATTGCGCGCAAATACAGCTTCATATTCACCTACTTTGCGATCCACCACTTTTGCCATTTCAAAGGCTTCTTGAACATTTCCTGTTGTTGCTTGCACAAATTCCTCGTTCACAGAAGCAATCTCTTGTTTAAAACCAGCAACCGCTTCATGCATACGAACATCTTTTGCTGTTCGATTTGATCCAGCAATATCCATAACCTCTTCCAAACGACGACTAGCAAACTCTGCATGCAATCGAGCACGTTGTTCATTGTTGGTAATAGCAAGGGTTAGCTGAACACGTTCTGTCGCAAGCTTAACTGGATAAAGAAAATCTCCTGGCACACTGGAAAAAGAAGCATTCACGGTTGCAATCCATCCCATGAAGACCAAAGAAAAAAGCGAAGCTCCAATACTGACTGGCCGAAGAAATGTTCGAAAAATTGTTTTCTCTATATAAGAAAAAAAATCTTTCCAAGAAAGTACGGGTGCGGACGGAAGGGTTGTTTGTTTAAAAGACAATTGTTCAGCAAGGTGTTTCCATCCTTCTTCCATTTTTGAACGTTGAAAATCACCCCCAAATACAGGAGTGTCTTTTACTTGTTTGAGAAGATGGAGAAGTTCTTTTTCATTCATACTGGTTGAAGCATGCTGCGCAACTGTTTTAGAGCCCGATGCAACATCACGCGTGTGGCATTTTCTGTTTTTTGAAAATGCGTTGCTATTTCTCTGATGGAACGTCCTTCAAAAAATCGAAGGACAATTAATTCTTGATCTCGATCTTCAAGACGATTCAATGCTTGGCGAACTAAGGCGATATCCGCAGAAAGATACAAAAGGTTTGTCTGGTCACTCTGTTCCTCTCCCTCTGATAACGGAACATGTTCTGGGTGTCGTGTTCGATAGAACTCAGCAACGACACCTCTCGCAATGGTAAAGATGAGACCAGAGATACTCTCAACCGCATCTGCAGCCGTAAGGTAATTCCATAATCGAAAGAAGGTTGTTGAAACAGCATCCTCTGCATCTTGAGGGGTAGGCAGTTTCAGAAACAAGAAACGACGAACAGCTGAGACATGTTTTTCGTAAAGAACGGCGAATGCTGTTTCATCTCTACTTGTCCGAATCCGATACAAAAAAATTTGTTCTTGAATATCCTTCACAAACAAGGTCGTAAATTTATCCCAAAATATTACATCCAACCCGCATTCTTTAAAGAAAAACGAAAAAGAGTAACAAAATCATACAAAATTAAACATAAAAAGACAATAAAAGGAAACAAAAATTGACAAAAAAAATATTTTTGTCTACTCTAGTGTAGACATCACAACGTAACCAGAATTTAGACATATTCCAAACCTATGGCAATTAATACGATTATTCGTTTATCTGTCTCTGAAGCAGCTCTCTTATTTGGAGTAAGTCAACGTACGATTCGCAGAGCCATTACTAAACAAGAGATCACCTACGTTGTAGTACAAGGTCGATATAAACTCAATTTTGAATCCTTACTTAAGTGGTCTCAAACCACGACCGGAATGCGAAACAAACGAGACAAAGAAGGGATTGGACAATATGTTGCCCAATGGAAAATTAAAAACAAATTATTTTCTCCGAATCCCAAACTCTTTCTCAAAGAAGATGTGGAAACGGAAACAGATCCTCATGAATAAAATTCTTCTCTCCTGTTTTCTTTTTGGTCAAATTTTCTTTTTCATCCCAGGTAACGCACTGGCAAAAAATGAACACAAGTCTTTTGTCCGAACCTCAAATTATTTTCTTCTCTCTGGGACAGCTCTGGAAAATCCTGAGACAATTGAGACATTAAGTCATTTTGACCTCTTGATTCTCCCGGCAGAGGCACAAATCTTTAATCAGGATTTTTTTGAAGATGTTCGAAAACGAAATCCAGATGTTCTGATTCTCGCATATGTCCCAACCGTCAGTTACAACAACCTCTATTGGTCTGACACCCTTCACATTCAATTGAAACATGGAATAAAAAATACCTGGTGGCTCAAGGATCAGAACGGAACAATCCAAACCATCTGGCCTGACACATCTGCTCTGAATCTTTCTTCTGATTGGGCAACTTACCTTGCGAACTTTGTGATAGACAACATCCTTTCCACTGACCTTTGGGATGGTATTTTTTATGATGAAGTTGGAGACACTATTTCCTGGGTCGGTTCAGTTGATACAGACAACAATCATCGTTCGGATAATCCCGCTTCTGCTGATGATTCTTGGAAGAAAGGATATATCCAACTTCTTTCTCAAACACGTGCCAACATGAAACCAGATGATCTTATTGTGATAAATGGAAGTTCAACAAAAGAGTATCAACCTTTTATCAATGGCCGCATGTTTGAATCCTTTCCCACTCCTTGGGAAGGAGACGGGACATGGACAACCGTCACAAATCAATATCTTGATCTTGAAACAAGGGTTCGAAAATCTCCTTTATTCATTGTGAATGGAAACACAAACAATACAGGAGACCAGACAAATTATCGTGCCGTTCGATTCGGTCTTGCTTCCACGCTTTTGGGAAATGGATATTTTGGATTTGATTTTGGAACAAAAAGTCACGCGCAATTGTGGCAATATGACGAATACGGTGCATTTCTTGGAGATCCAAAAGGAACACGAGAAGATGTCTTGTTTCCAGAAAACAAATACCTCAAAAAAAGTGTTTGGGAACGAGATTTTTCAAATGGAAAAGTTCTTGTGAATGCCACAGATACAATCCAAACCGTTCGCCTGGACGGAGAATATGAAAAACTTCACGGAACACAAGATCCAATCGTAAATAATGGAGCCATTATTTCTCGTGTAACACTCAATGCAAAAGATGGCCTTCTTCTTCTTCGCCCTTTGGAAAATGTCTCTAATGCTTCTTTTGTGAATGGAACATTTACACGTGTGTTTAATGGAACTGGACAGACAAAACGAACAGGCTTTTTTGCCTATGATGCCAGATATCGAGGCGGTCAACAGATCGTACACACAGATCTTGATGCAAATGGATCAAAAGAAACCATTGTTGCAGATCAAACGCACGTAACGATTTATGAGGAGGATGGAACACAGATGACTTCTTTTTATCCGTACTCAAATACATATAAAAACGGAATAAACATAGCCGTCGGAGATTTGAATGGAGATGGACGGGCAGAGATTGTCACAGGAACAGAAAATGGAGGCGGACCTCATGTACGTATCTTCAACAAAGATGGGTTTCTTATCCATCCAGGATTCTTTGCATACGATGAACAGTTTCGTGGAGGCGTTCATGTTGCTATCGGGGACATAAACGGAGATCATATAAACGAAATCATTACCGGAGCAGGAAAAGGAGGCGGACCTCATGTGCGTGTTTTTACAAAAGATGGCACAGCTATCTCTCCAGGATTCTTTGCATACGACGAAGAATTTCATGGAGGAGTCCATGTTTCCGCAGGAGATGTCAATGGCGATGGAATAGACGAAATCATTACCGGAGCAGGAAAAGGAGGCGGACCTCATGTGCGTGTTTTTGATGAACGTGGAAATATCAAAAATCAATTTTTTGCTTTTGATCCAACAGAAACACAAGGGGTAGAAATTGCTTGTTCAGATGTTGATGGGGATGGAATCGATGAAATCCTTGGATTGACATCAAATGTCTTTACCTTGAGTTCTGAATCCCTTGGAAATCCATAAACAGTATGTCTATTTTAACATCCAAGTTTTTACGACCTTTTGTTCATCACTTCCATCGCCGATATCATGAAAAATATCCGTTCGCACGTTTCATTTTTGCGTTTGATCTTTTACTGATTGGGTGCGTTTTTGGATTGGCCGTTATGACAGCTCTTCTCTTTTTCTTTCAACCAATGAAACTTGCACAAAAATTATCCATGCAAATTGAAGTGACTCCTACAGAAATCGTAAGCGGAGATCCAATCACATTCATAATTCGATATACCAATGGAACAGGAGAACGTTTAGAAAACGTCTTTTTGAATCTTGATTTGCCAGAAACATTCATTCCATTCCCTAAAAAATCAAAAAATACATCAAACATTTCCATTGGAATCCTTGAACCAGGAAACTCAGGAATAGTGAAAATTCAAGGAGTAATATATGCGAGCATAAAAGAGCCTCAAACAGTTACGAGTCAAATGACATTTACCTACGGTAAAGCCCATCGTTTGGGTGAAAAAAAATCAACATACACAATCATTCTCCCGCATTCTAGTCTTATCTTAGAAACAAAGATGCCAGAACAACTGATGACTGGACAAAAATTTACAGGAAAAATTCAATATCAAAATAAAGGAGTATTAAGTACTCCAGAGATTCTTGTGACACCAGAATGGCCAAAAGGATTTCGTTTTATTTCAAGTTCTTCTCCCTTACAAAATGATTCATGGAAACTCTCTTCTTTAAAAACGGAAGAAAAAGGTGAAATAGAATTCATAGGTATTTTAGAACAAGACACTCAGGAAACAACATTCCGTTTTCAACCATTTTTTGTTTTTGACACAACAAACTATTTGCAAGAAACCGTAACGATTCATATCCCTGTTACAAAACCTTCGTTAGGAATCACTCACAGTGTTGATATAAATTCTGTCCGTTCAGGCGGAACGCTCAAAGCAGTTGTTCAATATAAAAACACGGGAGATATTCCTATAAATCACCTCACGATTTCTTTGGAAAGTTCTAGTCCTTTTGTTTCAAAAAATCCATCTGTTTTCATTGATCATCTTGATCCAAAACAAACAGAAAAAATTTCTCTTGCCATGCCACTACTTTCACAAATTCAACAAGAAGAAACAACAACCTATGAACAATTTACAATCGTCACACAACCAAAAATGACCTATGAAATTGGTGAAACACAGACACAAAAAATCACAGCATTTGGTCCGTCTGTTTCAACTCCTCTTACAACAGGAGTCATAATTGATTCTTTTGGTCGATATACGTCTGATCAAGGCGATCAACTAGGTCGCGGTCCTCTCCCTCCGGTTATTGGAGAGGAAACAAAATATTGGATTTTTTGGAATATCAAAAATACCACAAACACTCTTCACAATGTCACTCTTATTGGTCACCTCCCTGAAAATGTCCGGTTTACAGGAAAACAAACGGTTTCTGAAGGAAATGCGATTTCTTATGACTCATCAACCCGTACAATCCTTTGGCAAGCAACACAAGTAGATCCAACCTTTCCACCTGATGCAAAAATGATTAGCATGGCGTTTGAAATTGGATTGACCCCAAACGAATCCCAAATTGGTAATATTCTTCCTTTATTATCTGACATCCAACTCACAGCAATAGATAATTGGACAGGAGCAGCTATTATTGCTTCAGGAAATATGGTCACAACAGACCTTCCATACGACCAATCAGCTGCTGGATTAGGCATTGTTCATCCATAAAATCGAAGTGGATAACTCAAAAGAAAAAAGAAGGAATCTTCAAAAATTCCTTCTTTTTGTTTGAAAAACTAAAAAATGTATAAAACTATTGACAAAAATCTATTTTTTGGTATTATATCGCGTTCTATGCGTATTGCCATGATCGGACAAAAAGGATATCCAGCTCGCTCTGGAGGCGTGGAAAAACACGTGGAAGAGCTTTCTAAACGGCTGGGAAAACAAGGACATGATGTGTTTGTTTTTTGTCGTTCTTGGTATGTAACAGATTCTACAACTGACAAAGGCATTCACCGAATCTTTACCCCGTCGCTTCATACAAAACATTTGGATACGATCACACATGTTTTTTTCTCCATTTTAAAAGCAGCTCGATTAAACGTAGATATTTTCCACTTACATGGAGTAGGTCCCGCTCTCTTGTCCTGGCTTCCAAAAATCATTCGACCATCTGCAAAAGTCGTTGTCACCTTTCATAGCATTGATCGATATCAAGCCAAATGGAATGGATTTGCAAAAAAAATTCTTCATTTTGGAGAAACAGCTGCTTGTCGCTTTCCAGATCAAACAATTACTATTTCCAAAACGCTGACGGAATATTGCCAAACAGTGTATCAAACAGAAACTCGCTATATTCCAAATGGGGTCACAACCCCTCCTTCATCTGTTTCAACAGAGTCACTGAAAACATTTGATCTTGAACCAAATCGCTATTTTCTCATGGTTGCTCGTCTTGTTCCACACAAAGGACAACACACATTGATTACCGCGTGGAAACAAGCGAAAATAAAACAACCTACGTTATTTCAAGGATTCAAGCTTGTGATTGTAGGAGGAAGTTCATTTACAGATGTGTATAAAAAAGAACTGATCCAATTAGCTGGGGATGACACTTCTATTATTCTTACCGGAGAACAAACAGGAGAAACATTATCTGCTTTGTATGCACATGCATATGCAGGTGTTCATCCGTCTATGGCTGAAGGATTACCCATCAGTGTACTCGAGGCTATGAGTCATGGAAAATGTGTTCTTGCTTCAGACATTCCAGAACATCTGGAAATCACGGAACAATATGGACTCAATTTTCGGGCAGGATGTGCAGAAAGTTTAACAGAACATCTCATCATGATGATTGAGTCACCAGAACTCGTTACTCATGTGGGTCACGAAGCAGCTTTATTTGTTCAACGCAATTATCATTGGGATGAAATTGCTTTACACAATGAAATGGTTTACAAACAACTTCTCTTTCCCGTTCCTCTCCCCCAACAATCAGCCTACATTCGCACACAAAAAATAGTGCGTTAAAAATACTCGACCAACCGTCGAGTATTTTTATGAAAAAATTTTAAAACTTTCTCAAAATTTTCTTTTCTTTCCCCAATGATCACTCATCGCATCCTCATACACCTCCATGAGTCCATGATAATGTCTTTCAAAAGAAAAATCTTCAAGAACACGCTCACGTCCTGCGACACCCAATTCATGTGCAAAAGAAGGATAATCCACAAGACGGCGAAGTGTCTCAACCAAGGCATGTGTATTCCCAGGAGGAAAAAGGAGTCCGGTTGTGCGATCACTTACAATTTCTGGCAATCCACCAATATGAGAAGCAACAACAGGCTTTCCAACTGCCATAGCTTCAAGAGCAACGAGACCAAAAACTTCATACCAAAGTGAGGGAACAACCACACAACGCGCTCCGCGATACAAATCCCAAATTTCATCCTTGTTTCGGAATCCTAAAAATTCAACATTAGATAAACGATCTCCAGCCAAGTGAAGTTTTTTTTCTTCTGGCCCAGTCCCGACAATTTTGAAAGAAATATCCGGCATCTCCTTTGCGGCACGCAAGAGCGTCCAAATGCCTTTTTCTTCCACAAGTCGACCAACAAATAAAATATATCCATCATCATCAAAACGTGGAGAAATTTTTTCTGCATCTATCCCAAATGGAAGCACCTGAATTTTTCCAGCCGGAAATCCTGCATGAACGAGTCGATGTTTTACAAAATGAGTCGGAGCAATGTAACGATCAATCAGACGATACAATCCCATTCGCTCATGGAGACGAAACGTAAATGCCGCGGCAGCACTCGCCAAAAAAGAATGTTTGTGAAAACGAGCAATAGCAGACCGCCACAAAGGCACATTTCTCCAATTTTCTACACGACCACGAGACCACATCATGTATTGTGGAGAAATCAGATGATAATCATGAACCGTCATGACCATTGGAATCCCTTTCTCATGAAGGACAGATAAAATCGAAGGAGAAATTTGATAATAAATATTGTGAATATGACAGAGATCTGGATGAGTTTCTTGAATAAGTGCACGCATCTTTTTTGCAGATTCAAACGAATACACCATACGACCAAGTCCGCGTAAACCTTCAAGACCGAGTTGAGCTTTTTCTGTTTCAATAGAAGAAACAAAAAAACGATTGAATGGCGTCTCGTGATTTTTTCTCTGTTGCATGGCAAACGGAATCGTTGTGTGACCATGTGTATTCAATACATGTTCCAAATCAAACACATATTGTTCTGCCCCAGCTCCTTTCAAAAAATAAAATTTATTTGCCAAAACAATTTTCATAAAAAAATTTTCTTCTTTTGTCCGAGTACAACAATGAATCCTCCATATAACCACAAATAAAATGCCAGTGTTCGCACCTCAAGAAATGTTGCTAAAAATGCATTCAATGCAACGGCAATCATGGCAGCCATATACCCAAGAGCAAGGGCTCGAACAAATCGATCATTTTTTGCTTCACGATACACTTTTCGCGTGTAAAAAAACAAACCAAGATACATCCACAGATAAAAAATAAGTCCAAGTGTTCCTGTTTCTCCCCACAAAGAAAACCAATTATTGTCAATATATCCATCCGTACCATACACCCCAAATGGAAGTCCGAGATGTTCATACACACGACCATTTCCAAGAGCCGCAACAGCCCCTCCTCCATATTGTCCAGGACCAAATCCAAAAAATGGTGAGGATGGAACGACAAAAAGGATCGTCTGAACGATCCAAAACAAACGTCCAAGTCCATAATATTCTCCTCGCCAACGTTCGTATGAAAATGCTTCAAAAAATCGTTCAATAACGGTCTGCTCCGGAACATCAACGAGATAACGAACAACAAGTCCTGAATAAAGAAGATACGAGATAATAATCCCTAAAAAAATAAGACAAGCCAACAAAACTCGACGATCGCGTTTGATCCAAAGTCCTATAAACAAAAAACCGGAAAGAAATCCAAACCATGCAGAACGGGAATATGTGAGAAGAAGAGCTGGAAGACCGAGGACAAATAACCAGATCAGGAAAAAACGTTTTTTCTGAAGGTACCATTCATACAAAAATCCCACGGCAATCAGGAGAAAAAAAGCAAGAAATGTTCCGAGCCGATCATACCGTCCAAGCGTGGCAAAAATACGCGAACCAAAATCCCAGGATTGGACAACTCCTGAAGTCAAAACAATATCTCCAAGGGTGTGTGTTTCAGACGGAAGAAGGAGTTGATCAAGCGGTTGACCTATCACTGCCTGAAGAAGACCAAGAGCAGCTTCCCCTCCTGTGATTCCCAAAAGGAGAAAGGTAAGACGACGAATTTGTGTACGGCTTGGAGAAAGAAAAACAGCGATAAAAAAAAGAAGAATAAATCGCACGATTTGACGAAGACCAAGAATTGCAATAGATGGCTCTACGGCATTCACAAGAATGGAAGTGATCGCAACAATCAAAAAAAGAAAAAAAGGAACATCAATCGGTGTTGAAAAAAATTTCCATCCTCGATTAAATCGTTTCCATAAAACAACGACAAGCAAAAGATAAATCAGTCCTTCAGAAAGATATCGCGCAAATACGTAAATTTCATCTGGAATGAATGTGAGAAAAAAGGATTCAAACGGAAGATATACACTTAAAAAAACAAGCGTCCAAAACGGACGAATCAATGTAAGAATAAAAAATCCCGCTCCAATCGTAATCGCTAAAACAGCAATTCCGGAAAAAATGGATTGAGCAGCAATGAGAAGAAAAAAGAATCCAAAAAGAACAGCAATGTACGCAGCTGTATGTTCCTCTGCAAAACGATAGAGAGAACGAAAATCAATCATGTCTCTATTTTAACACAAATAGATAACGTATTTAAAACAAAAAAATCGGACGTAAGAAACACGTCCGATTCGTTTTGATTACACACAGAGGGAGAGTCTGCTCCCATTCCAGGCCGTACAAATCTCATAATTATACGACCCTTGGGAGACACACAAGACGTCCCTGTTTTTTTCACACCAGTCATCGTAAAAAGCATACTCCCACGTGGAAGGATCCTTCTTATCGACGACCTGACTTGTGCTTGTTGCAGACAATTCCGAGACAATCGTGAAAATTGTCGTCACACTCGAACGCCCGACAAAATCCACACACAAGAATCCGTATCTGTTTGAAATATAATTATCAATTTGCAACTGATCATCCGGTCCAAACGGACTTTCCCCGGTTGCATATGCTCCGGCAGTTGCATACCGATCGTTCGCATCCACCAATGTCCAGGAGTCTGAAGAAACATCGTAGGAAGAACCCTGCGTATAGTCGAATACGGAGGAATCGAAACAGAGTTCAGTTCCATCAATAAACACCACACATTCAGGATCATTCCCATCAATCACGTTATCGCAGTCGTTGTCAACCTCGTCACCGCATTGCTCGTACGCACCCGGATGAATAGATGCACTGAGATCATTGCAGTCGCCGGCCTTTGCCACATATCCGCCTGGCTGGATGCAGGCGATCTGTTTCACGTAAGGATTGCCGTACATGTCACGGTCCACATCCTGATACCAGGTATTCGGAGCGGCAGTTCCCTCGTCAACCGACCCGTCACAATCATCATCGATTGTATTACAGGTTTCCGTGGCACCCGGATACACGGAGCCGTTCGTGTCATCGCAGTCCCCTGCCCGCGAGACATATCCCAACGGCAGAGCACAATTCGTTTTTGTCGTTCCGGAACTGCCGTAGGTATCTCCATCCGCGTCACGATAGTAAGTAAAAAAACTCAACCCATCGTCCGCAACCCCATCACAGTCGTCATCCGAGCCATTGCATGCTTCGGTCGCACCAGGATAAACGCTCACATTGGAGTCATTGCAGTCTCCGGCAACAGGTTCATATCCCGCAATCGGATGGCAGGATTGGGTCGTACTGGTGGACGTGCCAAAACCGTCTTCATCCCAATCCAGATAATAAGAAACAGTAATACCATCGTCCGCAACCCCATCACAATCATTATCAACCTCGTCGCACGTTTCCGTGGCATCGGGATGAACGCCAGTATCCGAATCGTCGCAATCCAGGGCGTTCAAAACGTATCCGACCGGCTGCTGACATTGGAAAAGCATCTCACTGGACACACCATATCCATCTCCGTCACGGTCCACGTACCACGCCTGACTGACGACATTATTATCGACTATACCATCACAGTCATCATCAACCTCGTTGCACTGCTCGTCCGCGTCCGGGTGGATGAAAACATTTGTGTCATCACAGTCCGAATGGTCAGCAACATAGCTGATCGGAGGTGCACAGGACTGCTTGGATTGATCAATGTTGCCATAGCCATCACCGTCTTCGTCAGGATACCAGAGTGTTTCCTCCAGTCCTTCATCAATGAATCCGTCGCAATTATCATCGATTGTATTGCAGATCTCTTCCGTGTTTGGATGCATGGATGCGTCCGTATCGTTGCAGTCCGTATTGTCCAGGACATAACTCGCCGGTTGTGTGCAGACCTGTACAGACTGCGAGGCGTTTCCATACCCGTCTCCATCCGCATCTTGATGATAAATGACCTCAAGTCCGTCGTCTGCGACATCATCACAATCATTATCAAGACCATCACAAGTCTCGGTAGCACCTGGATAAATGAACATGTCGTTGTCGTTACAATCCCAACCAACTGACACGTACCCAGTCGGAGCGGAACAATCATCTATTTGTTTTCCGATATCTCCGTACCCATCTTCATCATTGTCCACATAGTAAGTGGTGGACACACCTTCGTCGACTGATCCATCACAGTCGTTATCTTGTTCGTCACACAGTTCCAGTGCACCTGGATAAACAATGACATTGGAGTCATCACAATCGGAATTGTATAGGACGTACCCGTCCGGTTGGCTGCAACCATCGATGACAGGTTCGGATGCTCCATATCCATCTTGATCCGCATCCTGGAAATACCGTGTAGTTGAGATTCCGTCATCCGGAATCCCGTCGCAATTCTCGTCCGCGCCATTACAGACCTCGGACGCCCCGGGATACACGGAATCTTTCGCATCATCACAATCGTCTGCAACCGGGACATACGAATCCGGTGCAAGGCAGTCATAAACGACTCCATCTTCGACTCCATGACCATCCCCATCCGCATCCGGATACCAAAAACGACTGACGACATCATTATCAATGTTGCCATCACAGTCGTCATCAACCTCATTGCACTGCTCGTCCGCATTCGGATGGACAAGGAAATTCCTATCATCACAATCCGATCCGTCCGCAACGTATCCCTCAGGCGCTGAGCATAACTGTTCAAAGATGTTTTGATCACCATACCCATCTGCATCTGCGTCGAAATACCAAGTTTGCTTGGATAATTCTTCGTCTACAACCCAATCGCAGTTGTTGTCGATTCCATCACAAACTTCAACAGCGCCAGGATAGATCAACGAATTCGAATCGTTACAATCCAAACTGTTCGCAACATATCCAGTGGCAGGAATCAAACAAAATATGTCCATTATATCCGGATTTCCAAATCCATCACGATCCGCATCGAAATAGAAGACCTGACTGACCTGCTCATCCACGATCCAGTCACAATCATCATCCACTGCATTGCATTCTTCTGCAGCATCCGGGTGGATCAATGGATCAAGGTCGTCACAGTCTCCGGCTGTTTCCGTATAATCAGACGTTGGAGGCTCACAGGCCTCGACCGAACTTGTCGACCGACCGAAACCGTCTCCGTCCGCATCAAAATAATAACTGGTTTCAACGTCTTCATCGACAAGATCATCGCAATCATCATCCTTGCTGTTGCACTTCTCGTCCGCATCCGGGTGGATCAATGGATCAAGGTCGTCACAGTCTCCGGCTGTTTCCGTATAATCAGACGTTGGAGGCTCACAGGCCTCGACCGAACTTGTCGACCGACCGAAACCGTCTCCGTCCGCATCAAGATAATAACTGGTTTCAATGTGTTCATCGACAAGATCATCGCAATCATCATCCTTGCTGTTGCACTTCTCGTCCGCATCCGGGTGGATCAATGGATCAAGGTCGTCACAGTCCAGAGCCGATGAATATCCGTCGTGATCCACATCCTTCTCAGGTGTCGGAGAGACGGGAGAAACTGTCATTGTAACGTCGTCATCTCCAGGCGCCTCGCTTTCGCAAGGTGTACCACCCACTTCTTCGCAAGTGGGCAAATCCTCATCTTCAACAGAAACACATCCTGCCAAAGCAAATCCAACGGAAAACAGAAAAACGAAAAAATGATACATGTTTACACCTTTTGTTGGTTGATTCGTACCCACAGCTCCACTTGCTGGAGCTTCCAAAATCGCTCTTTAATTTTTAAAAAACGCGAACGATTTCGGCTTGTTTGCACAAAAAAATCATTCATGCAAACAAGCCGAAATCGTTCAGAATGAGCATCTTAAAGAGAAAAAACCAAATTTGTCAAGTAAAATACATTCTTGCGAGAAAAAAAGATTTGTGGCATTCTCATGTTCTCTCTTTCCAAGAAAGGAAAAACATGGATCGATTCCTCATTCTTCTCATGTTAGGACAAACTCTTTTTTTCGCTTGCCAACCAGAAGAAACAGTTCTTGATTCCATAAGAACAGAAGGAGACGAAGCAAATCGTCCGAAGACCTGTGGAACCTTCTTTGAAATCTTCCAACAAGAAGCCAATTTGTTTGCGACAACAACCTTCACGAATTCGAACGAAATTAAGATTCCATGGGGGGACGAATTTTCTTGTTTGAGCGGATTTCTTACGGTCGCAAACAAAGAAGATCTGGATGGAGATATCGTTCTTTTTGCCACGAGTGATTTGGGAACGGTCATGGACGCGGAAGGAACTTTTTTGAACTACGATGCGTCCTTATCAGACGAGATGGTTTATGGGTTTGAGGAATATGCCTGGTGTTCTGACGGCACATTCCTTGGACATGCGTATGTTCCTTTTCCCGTTCAACGAAATCTCATTCTGATCGGATGGACAAAAGAAAAGGATGCGGAAGACAATCCCATTCTTTCAACGCTCAATTTTTGGATCGGGGAAGGAATATACGAACCATCCTATTCCATTTCCGATTATATGAATTCTTATCCGCGCATCGCGGAAGGAACCATAAAGGAGTGTCACTGACACATTTCATCTTTCCGCCAACCTGGCGGTTTTTTGTTAACAAAAAACGGACACGATTTTCATCATGTCCGCTGAGATTTGTTGTGCCGGCCTACATATTGCCGGCTGGCGTTGCGACTCCCTCCGTAATATCTACCCGGAGGTCGTATGAACCATCACTGTTGCGATAACAAAGATCACTCTCCGTATCCGCACACCAGTAATGGTAGATTGCCCAACGCCAGTCGGATTGGCCATCCGTATCCGCTTTCACGCTCACGTTGTCGTCCGACCATTCGGACACGAGTGTGAAATCGGTTCCGCTGTAGTTACCACCACTCACCTCCGAAAAGTCGAAGGTGAAGTATCCACTCGAGGATTGCTTCAAATAATTCTCTTGAAGAAGTTCTCCCCAAGCAAACGGTCCATCCCCTACGAGATATGCATTACCGTCCACGTATGTGGACTTTGCGGCAATGCAATCGTCGATGGTCGACTCGGGGGTACATTCGAAAACCAACGAGGAAATATAAATGGATGTTCCACTGAGGAACACCATACAGTCCTCATCATCGGCATCCACTGCACCATCCTTGTCGTTGTCAACACCATCACGACAGGTGGAGGCAGTCTCTTCCGTGGCTGTGGTCGAAGTCGTTCCCTCGTCGATGACGCCGTCGCAGTCATCATCCTTCCCATTGGAGGTTTCGGTTGCTCCGGGATAGATGCTGCTGTTCGAGTCGTCGCAATCCGAATGGTCGGCTACGTACCCGGACGTCTGGGAACAGGAAACCTTCGCGGTCCCACTCTTGTTCCCATACCCATCCTTGTCCGCGTCCTGATACCAGGAAATTTCGGACACATTCTCGTCGACAACTCCGTCGCAGTCATCGTCTTCCCCATTGCACTGTTCGACAGCGCCAGGGTGGACAGATGCATCGGAGTCATCGCAGTCCAGGCTATTCACTGCATACCCAGTGGGTACGGAACAGGCCTGGGTCGTACTGGACGTGGTGCCGTAGCCATCCACATCCGCATCCCGGTAGTAGTTGTCCTTCACATCCTCGTCGACTGACCCGTCACAGTCATTATCTTTCCCATCGCACACTTCTGTGGCTCCAGGATGGACGCTGATGTTCGAGTCGTCGCAATCACTCCGGATGTCGTATCCGTCCCCGTCCGAATCTGAATCCGGATAAGGAGTCGGGGTGGGGGTAACCGGCGTTGACGTCGGGGTCGGAGTCTGAACAACCGGCGTTGGTGTTGCCGGAACAGGCGTCTGGGTCGGATTTGCCACAGTGGCATCATCATCCCCAGAATCTGTCGAATCGTCGTCCCCACTCACCGGAGTGGCAGTCGCGGACGAGTCGTCATCGCCGTTGGTCACGGTGGCATCATCGTCATCTCCCGAGGTCGAATCATCGTCCCCGGAAGTCGCGTCGTCGTCACCAGAAGCAGTGTCGTCATCGCCAGTCGAGGCGGACGAGTCGTCGTCTCCACTCACCGGAGTGGTGATTGACGCATCATCGTCACCAGACTCCACTGGAGTCGTGGCAGACGAATCATCATCACCGCTGATCTGGGTGACATCATCGTTTCCACCAGTCAACGACCTCTCATCCGACTGCGTGTCAACCACGCAACCGCCGAACAGACCCGCTACCAGAACCCAACCAAAACCGATCCAATTGGAAAGCTTCATGGCTCTCCTTTCTCTATTTGATGTTAAACCAACTTCTCAAAAACCGCTGAAAAACAACTTTCCTGCGATTTTGAAGTGTGTTAAGGAATAAAAAATTCCACAAAATGCTTCAAAAATCCCATTTATCCAACGTATAACTATACCAAAAAATTACATTTTTGTCAATAGATTGAAACAAAAACAGGGTCTTTCTGAATGAAAAACCCTGTAGATTTGGTTATATAGCGTCGCAATCCTTTACAGACGCCTGATAGACCTCACCATCATCGACCACGAAACACAAGGAGTATCCATACTCCTGCTCCGCAGTGTTGGTGTGGCAAAGTACGGAATCCGAACTCGAGGACGAACAATATGAGCCATATTCAGCCCAAGTGGACTGATTCGAATTCGCTCCATCCGTCCGCCAGGTCACGCGGTAGAGACCGTCATCAAAGGAGAACCAAAGGAAATCAGTGGATGAGTTATACGATGCCCTGTTATTGGCGTTGTAGCCCCAATCTCCTTGGATCCCCTCGCCTGTGACAGCGATCTCTGAAACATCCGTGCCGGATGAAAAAACATACCCGTATTTCAATCCGACTTTGTTATCCTGAACA
>Ga0209417_1001178_pt1 | contig 50113 bp, 45 predicted proteins | sample RifGroF2_FD_184002 | JGI IMG/M metagenome (GOLD analysis project Ga0209417, IMG submission 184002) | Groundwater microbial communities from Rifle, Colorado, USA - Groundwater F2 (SPAdes) (version 2) | ecosystem: Environmental > Aquatic > Deep subsurface > Groundwater | place: Rifle, Colorado...
AGTTAACCGCGAAATAACCACAGAAATCTTGATCCAGTGGAAATAAGGATGACACCAAACCAATGGAAGAAGGGCTCCTTTGGACGCATCGTTGTATTGTTTTTTGTGGGTAGGGATGGCTCATCCGTCAAGCTTACGGCTTCAGGGATAAGGAATATTTCATCCTCAAAATCTATAATCTCCCAAATACTAAAACTGAGGCTGATTTATGAACTTTACTTATCCTTTGGGCGAAGAGGCAAAAAAATGGCGGAAGCGACGGGGCTCGAACCCGCAACCTCTGCCGTGACAGGGCAGCGCTCTAACCAATTGAGCTACGCCTCCGATTGAGAAGGAATAAATTTATATATTCCTTTTTTTATTACAAGACAATATTTCAAAAAAGATAATAATTTTACATCAAGTTTATTCAAACTTATGGATTTGAATATAACTGAATTGACCTATATTGAGATTTTTAATAGAAGCCTGAACATGAGCTAACAAATCAAGTACCATTTCTGGTAAAATTAAGGCGATAAAAGACCTAATATATTTCATATTAGTTATTTTCTTAACAGACAGGAAGTTAAACAAATTATTTTTTTGCAGTGGTTCTTTCCTAATTCGACTAATAGAGCATGATATTCTTTGTAAAGTTCGGTTGAAACAGGTAATTCTTTCATAAAAATATAGCGTAATTCTTCATATTTTATTTTCATATCAACTCCATAATGCCGCGATAAAATTCTTTTTGTGTATGTATCTATAACAAATGATGGCATATCAAACGCATATAGAAGGATTGAATCAGCTGTTTCAGGTCCTATTCCATTGACAGCAAGCAGCGAATTGCGTATCTTTTCAATGTGTTTATTGTTATTTGAGCCTATTTTAACTTCTTTAAAATTATCATTCCACCAATTTGCCAAGTTGATAAGTTTATTATATTTCTGATTGAAATAGCCGGAAGGTTTTATGGCTTGTTTGAGTTCTTCTTTGCAGGAATTTAAAAACCCGTCTGGGGAAAGAATATTCAAGCTAATCAGGTTCGCTATTGCTCGATGAACATTAATCCAAGCGGTATTCTGAGTAAGTATAGCCCCGGTAGCTATTTCAAAACGGCCTTTGTCATCTGGCCTCAAGCCATTATATGATGGTTCAAGCTGTCCACAAAGGGTTGTTGGCCACCAGTTCTGAGTACCGAAACCCGAATATAATTTTTCGTAAATAGAAAGAACCTTGCCATGCATATTTTTCAGGCTATTATTGATAGAAAACATTTTGTTTTGTAATTATTATGATAATAAACTTAACTAAAAAGACAATCATTTCAAATAAACCTAACTTCAGGCTTGGGAGATTCCTGAGGGCTGGAATTATCCCTAGAAACAGTTTTATGAAATCAAACTGTCTCGTTTTTCAAAATTGCGATACAGCAATTAACTTATCAAGACTCAGCGATATAGAAATTATTTTTACTGACTATTCAAATACTGTTTGCAGAGTAATTCCTGCTTCAGAGATTAAACTCTTTCTTCATGTACCTAAAGCCTTTACAACTCTCATATTGCCAGAAGGAACATCTCAGAAAACTCAAACTGTGTTAGGTGATGTTATCGATTTGAGCGCGGAACTTACAGCGCAAACGAAAAAAAGTTTAATTAGCAATCAGGATAAAATTATTGTTGGAGTGCCAAATACAGCCATAGAAAGTTCAGGAGAATAGGAAAATGCGGATTGGACTTTTTGGCGGAACTTTTGACCCTATTCATATCGGACATCTCAATTTAGCTAAAGCGCTGATTGAAAAATCATATCTCGATCATATTATTTTCGTTCCTGCGGCAAAGCCACCGCATAAACCAGAAAAACCTGTTACAGTTTTTTCAGACAGATACAAAATGGTAGAACTTGCGATTGAAGAAGTGAACTATTTTTCTATTTCAGACATTGAGGAACAAAGACTTCCTATTCCATCATATACATTTGATACCCTGAGAAAGGTTAAAACCCTGTATCCAAAAGATATTTTGTACCTGATAATAGGAGAAGATAGTCTTTTGCAGATACACACATGGTACAGAGGCAGGGAGTTAATAGATTTATGTGAAATCATTACTTATCCAAGGCCGAACGAAAACTGTACATTGGAAAAACTTGAATCTATATGGAGCAAAAAAACCGCTGAAAGACTTTTCAGAACAAAAGTGGAACTTCCCCTAATTGATGTTTCTTCTACTCAAATTCGTCAGGGCATTAAAACTGAAAAAACAAAAATCAATGTAATTCCCGAAAAAGTTATGAAGTACATTAGAGAGCACAAATTATATTTATAAATATCAATCTTCCTGATAATAAATAAGATGTCCGCACGAATCACATGTCACAGGTACTCCTTTTTTAGCGTCATTAAGCGTCTGTGGAATTAGTTTCAAATGGCAGAAACCACAGTTGACATTGCGTGTTTTTGCAAGAGGTTCCCCGTCTTTTTTTATCAGCCTTGTATAGATTGGAAAAATTTCAGGATAGCTTTTTTCCAGTTTTTCAAGAAACGGTTTTCTTTTTTCAAGTGCTTCATTTATTTCTTTTTGAAGCAACTTTTCTAACTCATCAAGTTCATTGATACTTGCTTCAATTTCCCCCTGGATATTTTTAATAGTTTTTTCAGCTGACTGAAAATCTTTCTTCTCTGCTTCTAGCTTTTCATAAACCTGGAGTTGAGAAGTTTCAAAACTGCTGATGGCAAATTTAGCTTTGGCTATTTCTGTAAGCATCGCTTTATACTCTTCATTTTTTTTAATCATCGCCGATTTTTTATTCATGTCCTCAATCTTGGAATTAAATTCGGCAATTTTTGATTCTATAGCCTTAATTTCTCTCTCTGAAGCTAATATCTGATCTTTATATTTTTTAATCTTTCCCTGCTCTCCTGTTAGTGAAGAGAGAATATCTTTTTTTTCTGATGGGATATTTTTCAGCCTCGCATTCATTCGTTTAGTTCTCATGTCAGCGGTTTGTATCTCCAGAACATCTTTAACCCATTGTTTCATTTATTTTCCTCAAATTTGTATGTTATAAAATTAAAGAAGATTAGGTTGCAATTCATTGGACATGAGTTTGTCAGGAGGATTTACTCCGAGAAGTTTATAAGTTTTGGGAGTAGCAATTCTGCCTTGCCTTGTCCTTAGAATATACCCTTCTTGTATTAAGTAAGGTTCATATACCTCTTCAAGAGTGCCAACCTCCTCACCTACTGTGACCGCAATATTCTTAATGCCGACAGGTATTCCATTGAATTTATCAACAAGTGTTTCAAGTATCTTTTTATCCATTTCGTCAAGTCCATTTTCGTCAATGTCTAACATATCAAGGGCATCTGAAGCTACTTGAGAGGTAATCTTATTATTTGCTTTAACCTGAGCATAATCCCGTGCCCATCTTAACAAATTATTGGCTATCCTTGGAGTTCCTCTGCTTCTTCTGGCAAGTTCCAGAGAACCGTCTTCATCTATTTCAATTTTTAGGATATCGGCTGAACGCTTAACTATTTTCTTCAAATCCTCAGGAGGATAATAATTAAGGTGGCAATCAAGCTGGAATCTGGATCTAAGTGGAGAAGAGAGAAGCCCTTTTCTCGTTGTCGCTCCAATAAGAGTAAACTTTTTAAGGTTTAACCTGATAGATCTGGCACCAGCTCCCTGATCTAACATTATATCAATGAAATAATCTTCCATAGCGCTGTAAAGATACTCCTCTACATTGGTTTGCAGTCTATGTATTTCATCAATAAAGAGAATATCTCCTTCCTGAAGAGAGGTTAACAATCCTGCAAGATCCCCTGGTTTTTCAATTACAGGCCCGGTTGATGATTTTAGCTTTGCTCCCTTTGAATTTGCAATTATGTATGCAAGAGTAGTTTTCCCAAGTCCTGGCGGACCCGAGAGAAGTATATGTCCAAGTGATTCATTACGTTCTTTTGCAGCCTGGACAAAAAGCTCTAGTCGCTCTTTTATCTTCTTCTGACCGGGGAAATCTTTAAAATACTGAGGCCTTATTGTTTCGTCAAAGCTTACATCTTTCTTGTTCAAAGTCGATGTTACAAATCTTTCTTCGGTCATGTAAAGTTCCTGAAATGAAGTTAAGTTTCATTAGCTAATCATAGCACAAAGAGAGTCCAATTAAACATATTTATCAATAATACTTCAATTCTTTATCAGCCTTGAACTTATTATGTGTTTCTGCAATATTAAGTTTCAATCATTAATAATCTCAAGGACAATAGAAAATAATGGAAAAATTATCAGCTTCAATTCCGACAGTTGCAATAGTTGGCCGCCCAAATGTAGGAAAATCAGCGCTCTTCAACGCAATAATTGGCAAGCGTATATCAATAGTTCATGAAGAATCTGGAGTAACCAGGGATAATATAATTTATCCAGTCAAATACAATAACTGCTACTTCCAGATTATTGATACAGGCGGGCTGGGCTTTGGAAAATTAATTCCTTCCAAAAACTCTTCTTTCTGGGACTCGGAAATAGCAAAGCAAGTCACTGTGGCTATTGATTCAGCTGATATTCTTTTGATGGTAGTTGATGTAATGGCTGGTGTTGTTCATCTTGATGAAGAAGTAGCCAATACTATTAGGAAATCAGGGAAGAGAACAATTCTTGTTATCAATAAAGTCGATAATAAAAATTTTGAAGACCAGGCAGAAGATTTTGCTAAGCTGGGATTTAAAGAAATATATATGGTTTCATGTGTTCATAGGATTGGCATAACTGATCTTTTAGAATCTCTTACGAAAGATATGTCAGCAGTTGAAGCTAAAAACGAAACCAGGCTTAATATAGCTGTAATAGGCCGCCCAAATGTAGGAAAATCTTCAATTGTCAACAAGCTCCTTGGAGATAATAAACTTATTGTCAGCAAAATTGCGGGGACAACCAGAGATGCCGTCGATACACCCCTTGATCTGAAGCTTGAAGAAGAAATCATCCCTTCCATGATTATTGATACAGCCGGGCTGCGGAAAAAAGGAAGGGCTGATTCAGCAGTTGAAATTTTCAGCATAATGAGAGCAAAGGAAGCAATCGAAAGAGCAGATATAGTCCTTTTCGTCATAGAATCAGCAGAGATGGGCGCCACTGCTCAGGACGCAAATATAGGAAAGATTATAAGTGATGCCGGCAAAGCCTGCATAATAGTTGCAAATAAGTGGGATGAATGCAAAAATCAGAAACAAGTTGAAGTCAGAGAAGAAATACGCAGGACTCTTCCATTCCTGGCATTTGCTCCAATTGTTTTTACCTGTGCGGTCAGCGGTTATAATTTCAAATTTCTTCTGATTGAAATAAAAGAAGTGAACGAACAGTTTAAAATAAAGATACCGACATCCGCATTAAATAAAATGCTTTCTGATATTCTTTTAAAAAATCCTCCTCCTTGCGTTAAATCTAGATTTTTTAAGATTTATTATGCAACTCAGGTTTCCAATAAACCCCCTGTTTTGTCTCTTTTTGTCAACGATCCTGCTATCTGTCCTCAAAATTACATGAGTTATCTGAAGAATGAGGTCAGAAAAGCATGCAACCTCAAAGGCCTTCCAATAATTCTGAAGTTAATAAAAAGATTGTCTGAGCCTAAAGGGGCAAGAATGCATTCTAAGAAAAAAAATAAACGCAAATAGCAATAGCGAGCGTAAATATTCACTAAAGTATGTCATTTCATTCGCCAGTTGAGGCTATTTGTAGAGACGCAATATCCCTGGCCGTCTCCGACTTGCTCGGGCAGGCTTGCATCTCCCTCAACGAAACATGCTTTACTTAACTCTTACCAGCACGCCTTATAAAGGAGAAAGATTTACTTTCTTTTCTTGTTAGCAGCAGAAGTAGCTGCCAAGGCTTTTGCCATAGCATCCATTTCCTGTAAGACTACTCCTGTTCCGTTTGCTACTGCCTGAAGCGGATTATCTGAAACAAACACCGGCAAACCTGTTTCTTCTGAAATTAATTTGTCAATATCTCTCAGCAGAGCTCCCCCTCCGGCAAGCATAATGCCTCTGTCAATCAAATCTGATGCAAGCTCAGGAGGGCAATGCTCAAGGGTAGATCTGATAGCTTCAATAATACTTGTAAGTGGTTCTTGAAGTGTCTGCCTTATTTCTTCTCCAGTAATAAGAATAGTCTTTGGCAAGCCTGAAATAAGATCTCTTCCTTTAACTTCCAGAGTTGCTTCGTCATTTTGGGGAGTTGCAGAGCCAATTCTAATTTTTATCTGTTCGGCTGTTCTTTCTCCGATTAATAAGTTGTGAGCTCTCTTAAGATGCTGAACTATGCACTGATCAATCTGATCTCCTGCTACGCGAAGGCTTCTAGCTTCCACTATCCCAGAGAGGGAGACAACTGCTACTTCAGTTGTGCCTCCTCCTATGTCAACTATCATACTTCCGGATGGCTCCATGACTGGAAGCCCGACCCCGATAGCTGCTGCCATAGGTTCTTCTATGAGATAAATTTCTCCAGCTCCAGCTCTTTGAGCACTATCTTTAACGGCTCTTGTTTCCACTTCAGTGATTCCTGATGGAACAGCTATAAGGACTCTCGGATGAAGGAACCTTCTTCTAGCTGGAACTTTTTTGATGGCTTTCTGGATAAAATAACGAAGCATCTCTTCAGTAATATCAAAATCGGCAATCACTCCATCCTTCATTGGCCTTATGGCTTTTATATGACCAGGTGTTCTGCCCAACATCCTTTTAGCTTCTTCTCCTACTGCGACAACTTCCCGTTTGTTGTCCCCTTCTGCCACGGCCACTACTGAGGGTTCATTTATAAGAATACCATGGTCTCTTACATAGACCAGACAATTTGCAGTACCAAGGTCAATACCGATGTCAGTTGCGAAAAATTTAGCAAGTTTTTGATATAACATATTTCCTCATCAGTAGGTTTGAAGATTAGATAACTATCAGTGAAAATAGCTTCATCAGCTAAAAAAACATCATACATAATAAAATTTAAGTGGATTCTTTTAAAAAATCTATACGCTGTAACATATTTATATGCATTTATAAACAATTTAAGTTTTATGAAATTTCAATTATGCTATATTGATACTCTTTATTTAGTTTTAACAAAGGTCACAAATTGTGAAGAAAGTAAAAGTCGGAATTATTGGGTTCGGGACAGTTGGCACCGGAGTTGTTACCTGTTTAATGGAAAATGGAGCGCTGATAAAATCAAGGACAAATATTGATTTGATTCTGCATAAGATAGCTGATATTGATATTGAAAGAAATAGGGGCATTAATATTGATAGATCATTACTTACAAAAGATGCAAATGCTTTGATTAATGAAGTTGATATTGTCGTTGAACTAGTCGGAGGAACTACTTTTGCCAAAGATATTGTTCTTAAAGCATTATCAGCAGGAAAAAGTGTTGTAACTGCTAACAAGGCTCTTCTGGCAAATCACGGTAATGAGATCTTTGCTGCAGCAGAAAAGTATCATGCCGACATATACTATGAGGCTTCAGTAGCAGGAGGTATACCAATAATAAAAACAATCAGGGAAGGATTGGCAGCTAATAATTTTGATAAGATTTATGGTATTCTCAATGGTACATGCAACTACATTCTTACTCAAATGAGTTATAACAATCATTCATTTGAAGATGCTCTTAAAAAAGCGCAGGATCTTGGTTATGCCGAATCAGATCCTTCTCTCGATATCGATGGATATGATACAGCCCATAAGGCAGCGATTCTTGCATCTCTTGCTTTTGGAGACTGGATTAACCTCTCATCTGTCTATGTAGAAGGAATAAGAAATATAAGCCTTGATGACATAGTTTACGCCAAAGAACTCGGATACAGCATTAAATTACTGGGAATTGCAAAAAAAGTCGGCAATGACATTCAGGTAAGAGTTCATCCTGCGATGATTCCGAATGGTGCGACTATGGCAAGCATTAACGATGTTTACAATGGAATTTATATCGAAGGCAAACCAATCGGAGGAACTCTTTTTTATGGAAGAGGAGCTGGTATGGCGGCAACTTCAAGTGCTGTAGTGGCCGACATAATTGATGTAGCCAGGAATCTGAATTCATCTTCTTCCCTGAGACTTCCTGCATTTACATCTCAAAAGCATTACGATAAATTTACGCAGATGGCTGACATTCTGTCTCGTTATTACATTAAAATTAATGTTACAGATGAGCCTGGAGTAATAGCTAAAATATCAACAATCCTTGGGGAAGAAAATATCAGTATATCCTCAATGCTGCAGAAAGAAGTTTCTGAAATATTTAAACCTGTTCCAATAGTGATTGTTACTCACTCTACATTTGAAAAAAATATGATTTCCGCACTGAGCAGAATTCAAAAATTATCAATTGTTCATGAAAAAATTAATCTTATAAGAATTGAGGATATTTAACATGAGAGGAAAGCATACAGTTGAGAAAGTCGGCGGCACTTCCATGTCCCGTTTTGGGGAAGCCATGCAGAATATGATTATAGGCAGACGCTCTAAAAATGAACTTTACAATAGAATATTTGTTGTTTCAGCCTACGGTGGAATTACAAATATGCTCCTTGAGCACAAAAAAACAGGCGAAAATGGGGTTTATTCATATTTTGCAGCTGGAGATGATAGATGGGAGAGCGCACTTGATGAAGTAAAGGCAAAGATGATCGAATTCAATGCGTCTTTTAAGGCTATCGGTCTGGATACCAACAAGGCTGATAAATTCGTAATAGACAGAATGGAAGGGATCAGGAATTGCCTTAAAGACCTGGTCAGAGTAAGATCTTACGGTCACCTTCCCCCCAAAAGCTATCTTCCCCCGAGCAGGGAATTTTTAAGTGCAGTCGGCGAAGCTCATAGCGCTTATAATTCAACTCTCATTCTCCAAGCGAATGGAATAAACGCTGTTTATGTTGATCTTACGGGGTGGAAGGAAACTCAAACATTACCGCTTAATGAAGCTATCAGAAAAGCATTTGAAAAAATTGATGTAGAAAATGAAATGCCGATTGTGACGGGTTATACAAAATGTTCTGAAGGAATGATGACCCATTTTGACAGGGGGTATAGCGAAATTACATTTAGCAAAATAGCAGTTATTACCGATGCGATGGAAGGAATAATACATAAGGAATTTCATTTATGCACAGGAGATCCTAATTTGATAGGAGCTGATAATGTAAAAGTTATTGGCAATACCAATTTTGATATAGCTGACCAACTCGCCGACATGGACATGGAGGCAATACACTCATCTGCTTCAAAGGAAATGGAATTAAGAGACATTCCTATAAGAGTAAAAAATGCATTTGAACCTGAGCATATAGGGACATTGATAAGCAGAGATTTTGTTTCACCAACCCCAAAAGTTGATATGATTTGCGGGAGAAATGACTTACTTGCAATTGAAGTTTTTGATTCAAATATGGTTGGTGAATCAGGGTATGATTTTCACCTTCTTAAGTCATTTGTAGACAATGGAATAAGCTATATTGCAAAGAATACAAATGCCAATACCATAACTCATTACATTGGAGAAAAAGAAAAAGGGATTGACAATGCTTTGAATCAAATCAAAGAAGCTTTTCCTACAGCCAATGTTGCATCACATAAAGTTGCAATTGTTTCTGTAATGAGCACAAATATGGCATTCCCGGGATTTCTTGCCAGAGCAGCCTCAGCACTTGCAGAAGCAAATATAAATATTCTTGCTGTTGGCCAATGCCTAAGGCAGGTAAACATGCAATTTATTGTCAAGCGAGACAAATTCAAAGAAGCTCAAGTAGCACTGCATAAGAAATTGGTTGAAGAATTATTATGATCGAATCTAAATTCTAGCATGGAACAACTAAATAAAAGAATATATATAGCTGGGCATAAAGGATTAGCAGGAAGCGCAATTCATAGAAAATTAACCTCAAAAGGTTATTCAAATCTTATTTTAAGGACTGGAAAAGAATTAGATTTGCGTGATCATAACATGACTTTTGAATTCTTCAGAAAGGAAAAACCTGAATGGGTTTTTCTTGCTGCTGGCAGAGTTGGCGGAATATATGCAAACAATACTTACCCTGTTAATTTCCTTTTGGATAATCTCAAAATACAGAACAATATTATTGAAGCATCATATAAATTTGGAGTAGAAAAACTTTTATTTCTTGGCTCAAGCTGCATTTATCCCAAATTTGCTCCACAGCCATTGAAAGAGGAATCTCTCCTGACTTCATCTTTAGAACCTACAAACGAACCTTATGCAATAGCTAAAATCGCAGGAATAAAACTCTGTTCTGCAATGAACAGACAATATGGAACAAATTTCGTATCAGCAATGCCTACGAATCTTTATGGGATTAATGACAACTACCACAAAGAAAATGCACATATGCCGGCAATGCTCATCCGTCGTTTCCATGAGGCTAAAATCTCAGGGCTCTATGAAGTAACAGTTTGGGGAACAGGGACGCCTAAAAGAGAGATTATGTGTTCAGATGATCTTGCAGATGGGCTTGTATTTCTTATGGGAAATTACGATTCTTCCAGTGTCGATGAAATTATTAACATAGGAACAGGCGTTGAACACACAATTAGTGAAATAGCTCAAATAATAAAAGAAGTAGTTGGTTACAAGGGAGAAATCCTCTACGATACAACAAAACCAGATGGGACGCCAAGAAAACTTATGGATGTCTCAAAAATTGCCAAACTCGGATGGAGTTACAAAATCAATCTTATTGATGGTTTGAGGAGAGCTTATGAAGACTTCCTCGTTAACCATTCAACCAGATAGTTCTTAATAAATCTTATAACTATTCGATAAGACGCATCCATCCGAAAGGATCAGGAGCTCTTCCAAGCTGGATATTAACAAGGGCATTATATAGCTTCTGAATTACAGGTCCCTTTTCACTGTTGAAATGATATGATTTATCTTCTCTAGTAATTTTATTAATCGGAGTAATTACTACTGCTGTCCCACAGGCTCCTACTTCAGAGAAGTTATCAATTTCGTTAAACTCTATAGAGCGTCTGGTAGCTTTTATGCCAATGTGATTAGCAAGGTCTATTAGAGACATATTAGTAATACTTGGAAGAATTGATTTTGATTCAGGAGTTATATATTCCCCTGTATTAGTTACTGCAAAAAAATTACTAGAGGTAAATTCATCAAAATATTTATGCTCTTTTGAATCCAGATAAAGAACAACAGGGTATCCTTTCTCTTTTGCAATTTTAGCTGCCTTCAAACTGGCGGCATAGTTGCCTGCGAGTTTATATCTTCCTGCCCCATAGGGAGCGGCTCTGTCATAATCTTCAAAAATCAGAGCGTTGACTCCTTTTAACCCCTCTTTGTAGTATGGCCCTACCGGAGTAGCAAGAATTAAAAATATATATTCGTCACTTGGCGCTATGCCTATTTTCGGACCTGAGCCAATTATAAGAGGTCTAAGATAAAGAGAACCACCGGTTCCGTAAGGTGGAAGATAGTCAATATTGGCTGTGACCACCTTATTAACAGCATCGACAAACATTTCTTCTGTAAATGGAGTCATACAAGCGTAATTAGCCGAACTTATCATTCTTTTTGCATTTTCGATATCTCTGAAGACTCTGACTTTACCGTCCTGGCATCTGTATACTTTTAATCCTTCAAATGCTGCCTGACCGTAATGCAGACATTCAGCAGCTATACTAAGAGAAATGTATGGATCTTTGACAAGCCTTCCTCTATCCCATTTCCCATTAATATTTTTGTATTCGATATGACAAGCAGTTGGGATATATTCAAATCCCAGTTTTGACCATTCAATACTCTTCATAAATACAGCCCTCCCTTATAATTAAAAATCTTGATAAATACTATTGTAAAAAATAGCAGGTAAAAGCAATAATTAAATAAGGACAAACAATTTTATTCCCAAGTTAAATAGAGTCCTATTTACTTAACAGCATTTAATACTATACTTGTGGCTGATTCAGAAATTTCTTACAAAAAATACTATTTAGGAGAAAGAAAAGCATGAAATTTTCTAGACTCATCGCAATCTCTGTTCTAACGGCAATAACAATTTTTTTTGGAGCATGCTCTAATCCTGATTCAGGGCAGATGAAACCGGGCGGAACAGATGAATTCGGAGCAGGAAGTGGTGATCTAGCATCTGGTTTTGGAATAAATGGAACTGATAGCTATGGAGATTCTGGTTCGCTTCCTGGAAGGCCTCATAATTCATGGATTCCAATTCCTGGTGTTTCTCTTGAACCAGTTTACTTCGCGTTTGATAATTATAATGTAAGTTCTCAGCAGATTCCTAGAATTGAAGCTGCAGCAAAATACCTGCAGGCTAATTCTTCTGTAGGATTGATAATTGAAGGGCATTGTGACGAAAGGGGAAGTGCTGAATACAATATGGGGCTTGGGGAAAAAAGAGCTCTTGCCGTAAGAGAATATTTAGTAAATTTGGGTATTCCTGAAACAAGGCTTCAGACAATAAGTTACGGGCTAGAGAAACCAGCTGCCGCAGAACATAATGAATCAGCATGGATGAAGAACAGAAGAGATGAGCTTATTCCTGCTAAAATGAATTGATACAAAATATTTGGCTAGTCTATTGATTGGTTATCTTTTGTAAGATGGATGTGCGAGATTATATATTTATAAGCATTTAATAATTATCTCTTCATTGTCAAGTTCACCAAAAAGCTTCAAATATATTGAAATTTATCCGTATTGTATGTAATGTATCCGACTTTGCAAATAACCCCGTGGTGTAACGGTAGCACAAGTGGTTTTGGTCCATTTAGTTGAGGTTCGAATCCTCGCGGGGTTGCCATTAAACTATCAAAAATACGGATTGAATTTAAGCTCGTGATCTACTGATGTTTCAGTCCCATGTCCGGGATAAATGACAGTGTCAGGAGGAAGAGTGAGGATTTTATCTTTTATGGAAGTAAGTAATTGCTTATGATTTCCTCCTGGCAGGTCAGTCCTTCCTATTGATTCATTGAAAATCGTATCTCCTGAAATTAATATTTTTGCTTTTTTAACATAGAAGGAAGTACCTCCCTGTGTATGCCCAGGTGTATGAATTGCTGTTATTGGAGGATCAAATATAAAGCAGGAATTAGTAGTCGCCCTTTTAGTTAATCTTGGGAAGAAAGGTTCAAGTGAGTTTGCCGGGCTTTTGTATAACAACTCATCATTTTCATTTAAATAGACTTCTATATTGTACTTATGCGCTAGTTCCATAACTGCTGAAATATGATCTATATGAGCATGTGTAAGAAGTATGTAGAAAGGAATAAATGCATTTTTTTCCAGGGTTGAGATAATTGTTTGAGCTTCAGAACCAGGGTCAATTATAAATATTTTATTGTCGATTGAAAGAATATAACAGTTTGTTTCAAATGGCCCTAATACAAGTTTTTCGATAGAATAATCTTTCATAGTATTTTTAGTTAGTCAGGAAGCTGCATTTCATCAAACTCTTTATCAGAAGGTGATTTACCTACAACTGGTTTAAAGAAAGTATCTGCTTCAGTAGTTCCTGGTGGTGGAATTGGCTCTCCAGTTGTAGTAAGAGCCGTGGGTCTTAGTATAAGCTTAATCGGATACCAGCCCTGATAATTGTCATAGCAGGTGCCTATGACCATAACTGAGACTTTTGGATCAGGAAGATCCCAGGTAAAAGCTACCTGTGAAAACTGTCTGGATCTGGAAAATTTAAGCTGACTATAATAATCATATCCCCAATTCCAATAGTCATTCTTGTCGCTCATTTTATTGGTTGTGTATATCGAAGCCGTGACGAGTTTTGGGTATGTACATCTTATATATGCTGCATTTTGAGGGGTCATTCTTGGAATATTTTCAAAAATATAATCTCTTGCTCTATCTGCAGCTGCATCCTTTCTTCCTTCAATGCTGCAGCCAACAATAAGCAGTACTATTATCGACAGGATATAAAGCTTTGCAAAAGAACTATTTCTCATCAAGAATTCTTCTAATTTCGAAAGCCAAGTCTTTAATTTTATGCGGTTTATGCATGAATCCCTTTGCCCCTTGTTCGTATAAATCCTCAATTTCAGATTCTGAAACATGTCCACTGGAAAGAAGTACTCTGACGCTTGGATCAATGGCCATAAGTTTATAGAAAGTGCTGTGTCCACCAAGTTTAGGCATAATCATATCTAGAAATACCAGGCTGATCTCTTTGGGATTTTGTTTATATACTTCGACAGCTTCTTCTCCATTTTCCGCTAAAATAACTGTATATCCGAGTTTCTGCAGAGCTTCAATAACAAAACTCCAGACAGCATCTTCATCATCTACAACCAAAATGGTTTCATTTTCTTTTGCATGAGGCAATTTCAACATTTTATATCTCCTTAGAGCCAAAAGTCATTCAAATTTACTAAATATATTTTTCAGATCTTATTCTCTGTTTCGAACGATTATAATCTAAAAAGTAAATATAAAAAGATTTTTTCAAAAAATTTATTGATACAAACTCTCCAGTTCACATAAATATTTTAAAGTAAAGTAATTACTTAATTAGTGTAAATGTCAGTGACTGCAATAACTATTAATTCCTTGTCTTTTGTAACTGCTATTGTAGTAAAATAACCACCTATATCGTATATGATTCTTGTTTCATCATCCACCCAGGCATCTATAGTTTTATCTACAATCTCCTTGCTGTTTGGAGGATTTTTGACTACTTCATTAATGTCATTAAAATTTTCTTTCGTTTCATGGATTCGGTTATAAATCTTGGATTCAGTAAGCTCGTTTGGAATACTAATTATTTCTCCAGTTTTCGCAACAATTATATAAACTTGTGCTAGTTTTTTCTTATCAGATTCTGATAATTTTTTGATTTGTCCTATATTGTCCAAGTCAAAAATAACAAATTTTGCATAATCTAATTTCGTTTGGATATGCTGCATTATAAAATCCCGATCCGTTATAGGGTAATTAAAGCTATTGGCTATTCTTGAACCCTTTTGAATATTATCTTCCGCATTACCTCTAAAAAGAATTCCTGTACCTAAAACAACTGTTAGCAATATTATTTTTTTCATTTCTTATCCTTTTTTGTAAAATAATTTAATTTCGCCTTTCCCTTTAATTAATCTTAAATCTTGCGTGATGGATAAATTTATTTGATCCCTTGAAATTGAAATTCTAAATTGATTCATTTCACGGAATGATGCCGGATAAATAAGTCTTAACATCAGTAGTATTTAATGAATTAACGCAAATTTCAGTGCGAAAAGAATTGCCATGATTACAAGTACCCAGTTAAGATCTCTGAACTTGAAAGTGCAAATCTTAATCAGCACATAAATAATCAGCCCGATTAATATCCCGTCAGCTATGCTGTAAGTAAGCGGTACCATTATTATAGTTATAAAAAAAGGTACAGCTTCAGTAAAATCATCAAGATTTATCTCTTTGATAGGAGCTATCATAAACAACCCTACCGTAATTAAAATTGGAGCTGTAGCCGCTGCCGGAACCATCAGGAATATGGGTGAAAAGACTAATGCGATAAGGAAAAGAATAGAGACTGTGAGAGAAGTAAATCCGGTTTTTCCTCCCACTGCTACTCCTGCTGTGCTTTCAACAAACGCTGTTACTGTACTTGTACCTAAACATGCGCCTGCTGTTGTAGCAACCGCATCAGCAAGAAGAGCCTTATTTATACTCTTTGGTTTCTTGGTTCCAGGTTCATACAGTTTTGCTCTGTTTACACAGGCAAGAAGAGTTCCGATAGTATCAAAGAGTTCCATGAAAAGAAGAACTATCACTGTTATAAGCATGTCAACAGATAAAACTTCATGCCATATAAATTTACAGAAAATAGGAGCAAGAGAAGGGGGTAGACTTAAATATGTATTGTCTACTGGAAGTTTTGTTACACCAAAGAAAACACCTATAGCAGTGATAATTAAAATAGAAAGAAGCAGCGCTCCCTTGATATTCTTAGAAAGCAATACTGCAGTGACAACAACGCCTACCATAGTAAGAACAACGGACGGGGAAGCGAAATTCCCAAGTGTTATAATTGCGCCGCCTTTGACTATTACTCCCGATGTAAAGAGCCCGATGAATGCTACAAAAAGGCCAATGCCGACTGTAATAGCATGTCTCATTGATTCAGGAATAGCATTAACTATAGCTTCCCGCGCTTTGCATATGGTTAAAATTATAAAGATAATACCTTCGAACAAAACTGCAGTTATAGCAAATTGCCATGAATGTCCCATTGAAAGAACGATTGTGAATGCAAAAAAAGCATTTGCTCCCATTCCTGGAGCACAGGCAATAGGCAAATTGGCATAAAGCGCCATAATCAATGTACCTATTACTGCTGAAATTACAGTAGCAGTAAAAACAGCTCCCGGATTCATTCCTGTTTTTGAAAGAATAAATGGGTTTACAGCAAGGATGTACGCCATTGTCATAAATGTTGTTATCCCTGCTATGGTCTCTGTTTTGACTGATGACCCCAGCTCCTTGATTTTAAACATTCTTTCAAATAAGGGAATGTTTTTTTCAGTGTTAGCTTTTAACATAAAATCTCCCCATTGATCATTTTATTTCTTCTAAAAAATATGAAATACTAACAACAAAAAGCGATTTTAATATTTGCAAATAATCCTATCATTTCAAACTTGTTATGCAGAATATTATACAAATAGAGGAACGACCAAGAAACAAAAAAAAGGAGCGTAAAAGCTCCTTTTTAATAAATTTTTATCTTTAGATTTTAAGTGATATTTATTATGCTTTTATCGTATTCTTGAGGAGGAATGAATCCTAGAAAGTCTATTGTAGTGGCGGTAACTGAGCTGATACCGAGTCCCTGATTGAGTTCAGTTTTGTAATCGCCCTTGTATTCAGGGTCATAGACTATAAATGGAACCTGATTAAGCGAGTGACTTGTTTTTGCTTCAATATGCCCACTCTTGTCAGTTACTGCATTTCCTTTCTTGTCATGCTGGTACATGTCATCGCAATTCCCATGGTCGGCTGTTATAAGCAGGACTCCGCCGGCTTTAGTGACAGCCTCTGAAATTCGCTTAACGCATATATCAAGAGCCTCTACTGCTATAATTGTTGATTCATACACTCCTGTGTGTCCTACCATGTCCCCATTAGGGAAGTTTAGCCTGATGCAGTCGTACTTTTCACTACATATTGCATCTACAACATGATCGGTGATTTCCGCGCATTTCATCCAAGGACGCTGTTCGAATGGAATCACATCAGATCTGATCTCAACATAATCCTCTAATTTTTCATTGAATTTTCCTGTACGATTGCCATTGAAAAAATATGTCACATGCCCATATTTCTGTGTTTCGCTTATTGCCAGTATTCTGACTCCTGAAGCACATAGGTATTCTCCCATGGTTCTATCTATTGAAGGAGGATTAACCAGGTATTTTTTAGGGACTTTGAGGTCGCCGTCGTATTCCATCATTCCAGCATAGTAAACGTTTGGCCTGGGCGCACGGTCAAACTTGTCAAACTTGTCTTCTTCAAAGGCCGCAGTTATTTCTAAAGATCTGTCTCCTCTGAAATTGAAGAAAATCACAGAGTCTCCATCCGCCATTTTCCCTCCCGGATTTCCTGCTGCATCGGAAATGACAAAACCAGGCAAATCCTGATCTATTGCTTTTGTTTCTTTACGGAGAGTTTCGACAGCTTCTTTTGCTGATTTGAAACCTCTTCCCTTGCCATGAATATGAATATCCCACCCTTTGCGAACCATATCCCAGTTTGCTCCGTATCTATCCATGGTTATCTGCATCCTGCCGCCGCCTGAAGCAATCTGGATATCGCAGCCTTTAGTTCTGAGTTCAGTCATGAAGTTTTCAAAAGGTTCAATATAAAGGAGCGCCGAAGTTTCTGGAACATCTCTTCCGTCCAGGAGAGTGTGAATCCTTATTTTTTTTACTCCTTCTGAAATAGCTTTTTCAATCATAGCTTTAAGATGATCTATATGGCTATGAACATTCCCGTCTGAAAATAATCCCAGAAAATGCAGTGCTGAGTTGTTTTTCTTGCAGTTTGCAATAACTTCCTGCCAAACTTCTCCTTCAAACATTCTACCTGTAGCTATTGCTTCATTTACAAGTTTCGCGCCTTGAGCAAAGACTCTTCCGCATCCCATAGCGTTATGACCTACTTCGCTGTTTCCCATATCTTCATCGCTTGGAAGACCTACCGCAATGCCATGAGCTTTAAGTCTGGTATTCGGAAGAGTTTCAAGCATATTGTTAATAAATGGTTTATAAGCGTTGAGGAAAGCATCTCCGTCTTTATATTTGCCGAAGCCTACTCCATCAAGGATACAAAGAACTACCGGGCCTCTTCTTTTTTTGAATTTCGGGTTTACTTTTAATGTGTTTAACATATTTAGTTCCTTTTTATTGAATATTGTTTCTCGATTCTTTACATAAATATTTTAAATTGATATAATGTGTCAGAACCTCTGAAGATAAACATATTCTTCAGAGTCAAGTATTATTTAAATTATAACTGTTTAATCAAAATTTGTTACTTTTTAACGGAGGAAATATGCCAAGGATTCAAAAATTTTCGCTTATGCTTCTTTTCTCGCTCAGCACTACGGCGATTGTCGCTGACGATACAAATTCATATGATGCTAAACAAACAGAATATTCTTCAGCTTCATTACAGCAGAACGACAAACTGCAAACTTCGCTTCAGGAAACAGATTTAGAAATAAAAATGAGGCAAAAAATAGAAAAAGAAATTCAGGAACAAAATGAAATAAAAGAACAATCAGTACTTTCTGAAAACGAAGAACATTCTATTCTTCATGTGGCTCTAATGTATATCCCAAATAGATTTATTGATTTAAGTGAAATTATTTCAATGGGTGCAGGAGTGGGACCTGAAGCTAGTCTTGAACTTACTTTTACTAAGTGGGGACAGTTTGGAGCCAGCTACGGCGACAGATACTTTATTGAAAAGGGTTATACTCGACAATATGGAGGAGGCTATTCTACAGGTTACAATGCGGCATTTGCCTGCTGGTGCAATGAAGAAAAGGTCGTTGATTATTGTTTTGGCACTGTTAATCCTTATGTTAATCTGAATCTAAAGAATAGTTCAGTCCCGTGTCCGTGTTCAGAACCTTACAAAAGCGGAAATGTTGATTTTTGGAGAATAGGAGTAAAAGCCGGCTGGCTTTTTGATTTTGAGTTTGCTTTTCATCCTGTAGCAATGGCAAATTTCATAACAGGTTTCGCGTTTGTAAGATTAACCAATACCCAGGATCTGTAATATTTGGAGCAAATTATGAAGAAAGAAGAAATAAAAAAATTAGTGGCGTCACTCTTGAATAATGGTATATCTCTGTCAGACATTCAAAAACAGCTTTACTCCGAATATCAGGTAAAGATGACATTTCTTGAGCTCAGAATGCTGGCTTCAGAAATAGAATCAGTTGACTGGTCAAAACAAAAGGCTGATGTCGCTGCAAAAAAAGCTGAGGAAAAAGCTCAGGAAGAGGCCAAAAAGAAAGAAGAAGCAAAAGCAGAAGGTTTGGAAGAAGATACAGATGGAAACGGCAAAACTGTTGTTGAACTAAGCAAACTCACCCGCCCTGGTGCTATTGCAAGCGGCTCAGTGAATTTTGCATCAGGAGCAAAGGCAGACTGGGTAATAGATCAGTTCGGCAGATTAGGTCTTGAAAAGCCACAGGGAGAACCTACCAAAGAAGACATAAAAGAATTTCAGGCAGGACTCCAGAAAATTATTTCAAACATGCATGGCTCCCTATAAAGGGTAAAAAGAATCGCAAGTTGAAAGGACTCTTTGAACTAATTATTCATGGGTTTGATGTTCAATAGTTCAATATTAATCAGATGAACATAGAAGAGAGGCCTGTTCGTCAATGGCTTGTATCAGTGCTTTTCAGAAGAATCGTCAATTTCTTTTTTGACCATCTCAATAACTTTACCGAATTTTTCAGCATTGGAATTATCTATTTCAACAAGAGTTTCATGAGCTTTAAGTACGGTTTCAGCCGTATTTTGCTGATCAGGTTTTGAAGTACAGAGATTTTGACTGTTATCAGGATCAATAATCGTATCTGAACAGCTGTCAAATTTAAAAAGCCCTTCAATCCCAAGATCCCGGATAAGGCTTCGGTTCTTTTCATCCATGTTCAGCATTTCAATAATAATTCCAGCTTTTCTTGCTTTGAGGCCTAACATAGCCAGAGTTCCCATAAAAGTACTATCCATCCATTGGCAATCTTTCATTTCAAAAATTATTTTTGAAAATGCCCCCTGGATAATATTTTCTCCGAAGTTTCTAAGTGAGGGGCTGCATTCCATGCTGGCTCTGCCTTCTACTTTTATGGCAAACCCGTAGTCAGTCTTGCTTATTAAAACATTTGCTTTATTCAATGGAACACCTTAATCCAATATTTTTTTTGAAACATTTATGTTCCGAATAACGCATTAAAACCTCATATTATTTTTTTCAATAGCTGCAATGAGTCAAATAAAACTATATAAATCTATTTTTCGAGCACAGCTTTTATTCTTCTGATTCCGCGGCTTGAACTTTCTTCTTTCTGTATCTTAAATCTTCCCATTGAAGATGTATTTGCCACATGAGGGCCGCCGCATATTTCCTTGCTGAAATTGCCAATTGAATAAACCTTAACTTTTTCAGCATATCTGTCTTCAAAAAGACCAATCGCGCCCATCTTTTTTGCTTCGTCAACACTTGTTTCAACAATAGAAACTTCCAGATTACTTAAAATAGCATCATTCACAAGCTTCTCAACTTCTGCTATCTGTTCAGGAGTCATTTTGTCGTTATGGCAAAAATCAAAACGGAGCCTCTCAACTGTTATATTGGAACCTTTCTGCTCTACATGTTCGCCTAGAACTTTTCTCAGCGCAGCGTGCATTAAATGTGTGGCTGTGTGGAGAGCAGTAGTCATTTCTGAGTTATCAGCCAGACCGCCTTTGAATTTGTTTTCAGCTCCTTGCCTTGAGAGTTCCTGGTGCTTTTGATAAGCTTTTTGAAAACCATCTTTGTCTACTTCAAAGCCCCTTTCTTTGGCCATCTCTTCTGTAAGTTCAATAGGAAAGCCATATGTCTCATATAGAAAGAATGCGGTCTTTCCACTAAGTATTTTCTTCTGAATGTGAGCTGGAATTTTATCTATTGTTTTTTCAAATTCCTTCGTGCCTTTTTCCAGAGTATGAGCAAATTGTGTTTCTTCATCACTGAAAGCTTTTTTGATTTTGTCAGCATTCTTTGAAAGTTCTACATAAAAATATGAATAGTTATCAATAACAATCTCTGCTATCTGAGATGTAAAATGTTCAGTGAGCCCAAGTTTTCTGGCTTCACGAATAGCTCTTCTTATAAGCCTTCTAAGGATGTAACCGTGGTCAACATTTCCGGGAACAACTCCATCTGCCATTATAAAAGTCGCAGCTCTCATGTGTTCAACTATAATTCTCTCTCCTGTTGTTCTTTCTCTGTTAGTTTCTCCGTCAGCTTTTCTGATTTCATCAAGTTTAGCAAAGAGCGGCATGAAAAGTTCTGTTTCATAAATACTCTTTTTCCCTTGCAGAACAAGTGTAACTCTTTCCAATCCCATTCCTGTATCAACATTAGTCTGTTGAAGTGGTTCAAATTTGCCTTCTGCGGTTTTATTGTACTGCATAAATACATCGTTCCATATTTCAACCCAGTTTTTGTCCTCGGGATCAAAAACATCAGGAGCAGGCATTAATCCTACCCAGTAGAACATTTCAGTATCAGGCCCGCAAGGACCTGTCTGTCCCGCAGGGCCCCACCAATTATGTTTCTTACCAAGCCTTGCAATTCGTGACTCTTTTACGCCAAGGCCTCTCCATATTGCAAAAGCTTCTGAATCAAATGGAGCATCAGCATCACCTGCAAAAACACTGAACGCCAGGTTTTCTAAAGGAATATTCAGATTCTCAGGACCTGTTAAAAACTCAAAACTATACTCAATTGCATCGCGTTTAAAATAGTCTCCAAGAGACCAGTTCCCCAGCATTTCAAAGAAGGTCAGATGGCAAATATCTCCTACTTCATCAATATCTCCTGTGCGTATGCATTTCTGAACATTGGTTAATCTTTTTCCCTGTGGATGATGTTCGCCGAGAAGATAAGGAACAAGAGGATGCATCCCTGCTGTAGTAAAGAGGACTGTAGGATCATTTTCAGGAATAAGTGAAGCGCTTTTTATCCTTTTATGACCTTTTGATTCAAAAAATTTCAAATACTTTTCTCTTAGGTCGCTAGCCTTCATATTTACTCCATTTTAAAGGCGGTTTGGATCAAGAGCTTTAAATTTCCGCCTGTTTGTATTTTCTGAGAAATTGAATATTTTAATCGACTTTTTTAATTTAAAAAACAATATCAAAACAAAAAACATGAATACATTCACTGTAAGAGGAAAAGAAATTTACATTGGCGATCACAAAGTTCAAGATTTAGCTGAAAAATATGGCACACCTACATATGTTTACAACGAAGATCGTATAAGAGAAAACTTCAGAAGAGCCTATAAGGCTTTTTCATCGCACTATCCGGACTTCAAATTTTTCTACGCAGTTAAAGCATGTAACAATCCTGCTATTGTTTCTATCCTTAAACAGGAAGGAGCTGGAATAGATGCTGCAAGTGTTAATGAAATCAAGCTTGCCAAGCAAGTAGGACTTGGAGGAGAAAATGTCATGTTCAGCGGGAATTTTCTTTCAGACGATGACATAAGGCAAGGCCTGGAAAGCGGAGTTATATTCAATCTTGATGATATATCAATTCTTCCAAGGGTTTTAAAATACAGCAAGCCCGACATTCTCTCATTCAGGGTAAATCCTGGTTATGGAAAAAGTAATGTTGGTGAATTTGTGACAAACGCAGGACCAAAAGCCAAATTCGGCATTCATCCTGATAAAGTTACCGAAGCTTACAGGCTGGCTAAAGAAGCAGGAATCAGGCGATTTGGTGTGCATATGATGCCTGGCTCATGTCTGCTGGAACCAGAATATTTCGCATTTGTCACAAATCTTCTCATGGAAATTATAGGAAAAACAGCTAGAGAGCTCAAAATTGAATTCGAATTTATCGACATCGGCGGTGGCCTTGGAATACCTTATAGATCAAGCGAACAGCCTCTTGACCTGGATAAAACAGCAGAGCTAGTTGCAAAGACATTTAAAGATGCCGTAATAAAATATGGAATGACGCCTCCAAGACTAATGATGGAACCTGCCAGATATTTCGTAGGCGATGCGGCTGTAGTAATAGGAAAGGTTCATTCCATAAAGCACAGCTATTCAAAAATTATAGGAACAGATATAGGGATGAATATTCTAGTCAGACCTGCAATGTACGGTTCGTATCATAATATTTTATTCGATAAGAGAATTGATGACGAAACTGAAGTTTGCGGACTCTGCGGTCAGCTTTGCGAAAATACCGACTTCTGGGCAAAGGAAAGAGAATTTCCTAAAACTATTCAGGAAGGCGACTTAATGATTGCAACTGAAGCAGGAGCCTATGGCTTTGGTATGAGCTACCAATACAATGGCAGGCTAAGAGCAGCTGAAGTCCTCGTCAATGGAAAAGAAAGCTATCTCATCAGATCCAGAGAGACCTTTGATGACATGATTAGAAATACTTCAGTTCCGGAATACCTTAGAAACTAAAAATTAAAGGGTCGATTGACCCAGTGAAAAATGAATAGTAATTGATGAGAGAATCAGTTCTACATGAGAAAAGCTATCTTTTCGCTATTAAGGGTTGTTAGGTTGTCGATCTATCTTAGGAAAGAAAACAAAACTCCTTAAACTATTAGTTATTCATTTTTAACTTTTCACTTAAATTTATGGTAAACTACAATAAACAAAATTTGCCTGATGCAACTCTGGTGGGATTGGGACTGGATGCCAATGATGGGCATAAGAGAGTAACTAAAGGCGATAAGTTCGTCGTATGCGGAGGGTCTGAAGAAACTCATGACAAGCTCGTCGAGACATCCATTAAAGTACATGAAAAACTAGATGCCAAAGGTAAAAGGCTTTCCGAACTTTCCAAAAATGAGTTTATTGACATTGTTTCGGAAGCCTCCCAATAAAGATGGCTGCATCAGCTAAAGATTTTCTAAGAAATATCACTGATCCAACAATAAAGTTTGAGATCGAAACTCTTATTTCAAACTTTCTTTTTATTGACAGGATAGATATCTACCTCAATCCAAACTTACTCCTAACGACAACTCAGGAAGAAAGTCTTAGAAATTTAATTTCGCGTAGGCTGAATGGTGAACCTCTTCAATATATCCTCGGTTACGCGCATTTCAGAGAACTCAAGCTCGAAGTCGGCTCAGGAGTTTTGATCCCAAGACCTGAAACCGAAAAAATAGTTGACATGGCAGCAGAGTTTATTTTTCCTAACACAAAAATCCTTGACATAGGAACAGGCTCAGGGGCAATTGCACTGTCGGTTGGAAAAGAATTTCAGCATAGCCGTGTTCTCGGCGTAGATATCAGTGAAAAAGCATTGACATATGCCGAAAGAAATAAAAAATTAAATGGAATACCAAATGTCGAATTCCGAATAAATGATTTATGCGCCGGACTTGGCGAGAATTCCTTTGATATCATACTTGCTAACCTCCCCTACATCCCTTATTCCAACTATCAGAATCTTGAACGCGATGTCAAGGACTTTGAACCAGAACTGGCTTTGACTCCTGGGAAAAGCGGGCTTGAACTGATAGAAAAACTAATATTACAATCTATATCTGTTCTGAAGCCGAATGGCGTTATAACTCTTGAGATTGATAAAAATCAGTCAGGCACAGTCTGCGAACTCTTCGCTAATACAAATGCATTTCACAAAGCAAAAACCTTTAAAGATTATAACGCTCTTGACAGATTTGTATTGGCACAGAAACTTGAAACTAAGTAGATTAAAAACCTTATTCACTCAAAACAAAGGAAATTATGAAAAAAATAGTTGTAGCATATTCAGGCGGACTCGATACATCTGTTATCGTAAAGTGGCTCAAGGAGAAATACGACTGTGAAATTATAGGTTTCTGCGCTGATGTAGGGCAGGCTGAAGAACTAAGCGGAGTTGAAGCAAAGGCTATAAATACAGGAGCCAGCAAATGTTATGTGGAAGACCTCAATGAGGAGTTTGCCAGAGATTTCATATTCCCGATGATGAAGGCTAATGCTATATATGAAAATACCTATCTTCTCGGCACTTCCATAGCGAGACCTCTTATAGCCAAAAGATTAGTAGAAATAGCCAGGAGTGAAGGAGCAGAGGCCATCTGTCACGGAGCAACAGGCAAAGGCAATGATCAGGTTCGTTTTGAACTGACAGCTTATGCTCTGCAGCCTGATATAAAAGTCGTTGCTCCCTGGAGAGTTTGGGAGTTTAAAGGGCGTTCAGACTTAATCGAATATGCAAAGAAACACAATATTCCTATTACTTCGACTCATGCTAAGCCATACAGTATGGACAGAAATTTGCTTCATATAAGTTTCGAAGGAGGAATTCTTGAAGATCCCTGGAAAGAAGCCCCTGAGGAAGTAAGCGTAATGACAAAACCTCTCAGCCAGACACCCGATAAACCTGAATATGTTGAAATATCATTTGAGAAGGGAATTCCATCAGCTGTGAATGGAAAAAAACTTTCACCTGCCAATATAATGAGAAAACTGAATGCTTTGGCAGGAAATCACGGGGTGGGCAGAATTGATATTGTTGAAAACCGTTATGTAGGCATCAAGTGCCGCGGCGTATATGAAACCCCGGGCGGTACAGTCATTCATATCGCTCACAGAGCAATGGAAAGCATCACCCTCGACAGAGAAGTTATGCATCTCAAAGACAGCTGGATTCCTTATTATTCAAAACTCGTTTATAATGGTTTTTGGTTTTCTCCTGAGAGAGAAATGCTTCAGGCAGCAATAGATAAGAGCCAGGATTTTGTAACAGGCGATGTCAGAGTAAAACTTTTCAAAGGATCATGTACGGTCTCAGGAAGAAGATCCGACTTTTCGCTTTATGATGCCGATATTGCAACTTTTGATGCTGACACAAAATATAATCATGCTGATGCTGAAGGCTTTATAAAGTTAAATGCGCTAAGGCTAAGAGTCCTGGCCAGAAGCAAACAGAAACTGGGTTTATAAAAAAAGGTAAAACTAATTTTCAATTAAGTAAAAAGCATAGCCGGAGGCTTGGAAAAATGAGTTTTAAATTAGTAGAGGATAAAAGTAGAATTTCAACTTATCATTTATTCAGTAAATACATGTTCCCATTTATATCTGTTACCTATGAATTAGACATAACGGATTTGATAATTAAGGCTAAAGAGAAAGGATATAAATTCTCGCAATGCTTTAACTTTATTTTAATGCAAGCTTGCAACGATGTAAAAGAATTTAGATATAGGATTAAAGACGACCGGCTAATAGAATACGACAAAGTTGCCATATCTACTACATCCTTATCAGCAGACCTGCATCTGTCATTTTTATATATTGAATACACTGAAGATTTTGAAGTTTTTCTTGAAAGTTTTCGCAGACAGATAGATTCAAAAAATAAAGATATTGCATCTATTGATGATTATCTGGACGCTATTTATACTTCGTGCGCACCTTGGATAAGTTATACCGGACTAATCACGCCTGTTAAAAACAAAAACTTCTCAATCCCCACGATAACATACGGGAAGTTTTTTCAGCATGATAATGCAACCAGGATGCCAATAACGATTCAGATCCACCATGGATTGGTTGACGGCTATCATTTAGGTTTGCTAAATACTCAAATATCTAGATACTTAGAATTTTTCTGTAAAAGGGTGTAGCTTGTTTTTAAAACTATCAAGAAATTAAGGCCTGCGATTGCAGTCCTTAATATTTTATGGAACATAGTAAAAAGGGGTGGGATATTTAAAGCAATGTTCGGCATATCCTCCCTCAAAATCGCTTAGTTGATCCCCAATATTGATAATTATTAAGGAATGTAATAAAATGGATTGGGATACTTGAAACATTTGTCGGCATATCCTCCATTCAGGTCGCTGTACTGATCGCCGATATTCAGGATAATTCTATAACCATCCTGTTCAATTTTAGATCTCAGTGGAGCTTTAAAATCAACCATGCTGGCTGAAGGTTTAAAATCGTCAGGTTTCAAAATTAATTGAGTCCATCCGTAATAACCAACAGATTTTAGATTCTCTACAGTCGCTTCTCTCTGATTCTCATGTCTTCCACTTATAAAAAATACTGCTACATTTTGAGCTTTTGCCTGGTCGAAAAGAGCCAAAGAAGGTTTTATAACTGTACCTTTTTCTGACATTACAAAGTCATTGAATATATTAGGATTAAACCCAAAATCCATTTTGAGTTCTACAGGATAATTGGAAAGGGATGTCTCATCTATATCAAAAACTATTGCAAGTTTTCCAGGAGTATCTTTGCAGCTCTTAAGATAATCCATTGCTTTTTCCCCGACCTGATTCATAGCTTGTTCATAGCCACCTGAGCTATAATATGCCTCTACTTGCTGTTTCGCATTATAAATATTCAGTGGCTCAGCATAAGTCGAAGTAACTATTTCTGAAGACGCAGTATAATCTCTTGCCTTAGAAAATGGACACCACGAAGGTCTAGTTGAGCAACTTGAAAGAACAGCTATTCCAATGACTATCGCAACTAATCTAAGCATTGTAATTTTTATGGAGCTCATATTCATTCCTTTTATCGTTTTATTTTATATCATTAATATCTTACAAATATAAAACTTATATTAATTACACTTGCTGTAATCGCAAGAAAGACATTTCAGGCAGTTTTCCTGATTAATAAGTGTCTTTTCATTGCACATCGGGCATATCATGGCTTCAGAATTTGGAGTGTGTTCATCTTTTTCCATACTTTCTTTTTTCTTCTGGAGAAGAGCTTTAGATTCGAGAAGCCCTATTTTATCAAGGTGCTGCTCAATAGTTCTGCCAATATCAGCAGCCAGAGAAGGGATATATTTCCCTTCGCTGTAGTATCCTCCGCTAGGATCATAAATACTTTTAAGTTCCTTTACAAGGAATGAAGGGTTTTCCTGATTTCTGAATACTGCGGAAATCAACCTTGTCATAGCTACAATCCAACTGAAATGCTGTAGATTTTTTGTATTGATAAATAGTTCATAAGGTCTAATAGTACCGTCTTCCTGAACTACATCATTAATTGTTATATAAAGTGCTTCTGCAGATAGAGGAGTTTTAATCCTATAAGTTGTCCCGCTCAGTGCTTTTGGTCTGGAAATACCGTTAAGATTTTCTTTTGGTTTTTCCTTTTTTTCATCTTCTTTCTTTATAAGTACGCCTGTTATATACTTTGAAGGTCTGAAAGTCGTGCACCCTTTGCATCCTTTTTTGTAAGCCTGCATATAGATGTTTTTAAATTTATCAAAGGGATAATCTACAGGAATATTAATTGTTTTTGATATGGAACTATCTACATACTTCTGGAGAACGCTCTGGATTTCTAAATGTTCAAGCGGTTCTATGTCGCTTGCAGACAGGAAATAGTCAGGAAGTTCTTTGTCATCGAGCACTTCAAAACCTTTGGATTTTAGATATTCTTTGTAAGCGTAATCCATCACTTCTACTTCTGAAACATCCTTTTCAGTTGTATTTCTTATTTTCCTCTTATAGTGGAACGCAAAAACAGGTTCCAGTCCGCTAGAAACATTGCCTGCGAGTAAACTTATAGTTCCGGTTGGAGCAATAGAAGTCAAATGAGAATTTCTTATCCCATGTAGCTTTATCTCTTCCTGAAGTTCTTGAGGCAAAGTTTTGACAAAGGTTCCATGTGGGTATTTGTCAGGATCAAAGAGAGGGAATGCGCCTTTTTCTTTGGAAAGCTCAACACTTGCTTCATATGCTGAATAAGTAATAGTTTGCATAAGTCTTTCGGAAATCTTAATGGATTCGGTTGAACCGTATTTTATTTTCATAAAAAGGAACATATCTGCAAGTCCTGTTATACCAAGACCTATTCTGCGTTTTGATGAAGCTTCCTGTTTTTGCTGTGGGAGTGGGTAATTGCTCAAATCAATAACATTGTCCAGCATTCTAACTGCAATCTTTGTTACTTTAGCAATCTCATCGTAATTAAGATCAGCGTTGCTCTTGAAGGTATTTTTAACGAACCTGGTCAAATTTATAGAACCAAGAAGGCATGCTCCGAAGGAAGGGAGAGGCTGTTCTCCGCAAGGATTTGTGGCTCTGATTTGTTCGCAATAATACAAATTATTCATCTTATTTATCTTATCTATTAGGATAAAACCAGGCTCTGCAAAGTCATAAGTTGACTTCATAATAAGATCCCAGAGGTCAGCAGCCTTTATTGTCTTATAGACTTTTCCGTCAAAAACCAATTCCCATGTTTCGTTATTGATAACGGCTTTTAGGAATTTTTCTGTTATTCCGACTGAAAGGTTGAACATCCTGAATTTTTCACTGTCTCTCTTGGATGTAATAAATTCTTCGATGTCAGGGTGATCGCATCTCATTACTCCCATCTGGGCTCCGCGCCTCTGGCCTGCGCTCATAATAGTTTTGCATGTAGCATCAAGAACCTGCATGAAACTAATTGGGCCTGAAGCTAATGCTCCGCATCCTTTTATAGTAGTTCCTGAAGGCCTGATTGTTGAAAAATCAAAACCTACTCCGCCGCCTTGTTTTTGAGTCAAAGCAGCATTCTTAACTGTATCGAATATTCCTTCAATAGAGTCTTCTATATCATTCATTACATAGCAATTAAACATTGTAACACTATCCATCTGTGTCCCGGCATTGGCTATAATTCTTCCGGCAGGAAGGAATTTAAAATCAGCAAGAATAGAATAGAATTTTTCTTCCCAGTACTTGGGGTCGCTTTCATTCTGGGCAAGAGCTATTGCCACTCTTCTCCATGTATCTTCATAGCACGAATCTCCCTTGCAGAAATTATTACCATTAAAACGGTATTTTTTATTCCATATTTCGTGCGCAATATCGACTATATTTTCAGTGTGCTTCGTCATTTTCTCCTCGTAAATATTTAAAAGGTTCTACTACTTGAAATAAGATTCTATTCACTTTAAAATTGGTTTCAATAGCCAGTCTTCACTTTTGATTTGAGGCTGATTATTCAGAATATTTTAAGTTCCATAAATTTACATTATAAGGATTTTTTAGAAATGTTAAAACTTTTTTTACTTAGACATGCAAAATCCAGCTGGGATGATATTTCATTTATAGATATCGAAAGGCCATTGGGAAAACGAGGGCTTAAAGACGCTCCCAATATGGGCAAATATTTTATTAAAGATCATAAAAAACCTCATATAATAATATCAAGTCCAGCCAGAAGGGCAAGAGAAACTGCCGAGCTCTTTTCTGATACTATTGAATATAAATTGGATAAAATCCATTACGATCAGCAAATTTATGAAGCATCACTTGATGAGCTTATGCATCTCATTCACAAAATTGATGATGCTTTTGAAAAGGTTATGCTTGTAGGACATAATCCAGGTTTTACAGATTTGGCGAACCATCTGACTAGTGAAACACATATAGATAATATTCCTACATGTGGATTATTTGCCGTTGGCTTTGATGTAAAATCATGGAAAAAAATAGAACCAGGCAAAGGTGTATTTCTATTTTTTGATTATCCAAAAAAGCATTAGAACTCTTGTTAGTAATCCAACACCAAGAGTTAAATAACGATATTTACCAGGCGGCTCTTTACACAGATTATTTTGCGTATCGCCTTTCCTTTTATAAGCTCAGCGATAATTGAATTTTCCAAAGCTTTTGCTTTGGTGGCCTCTTCATCGCTATCAGAGGAAATCATAATTCTTACTTTCGGTTTACCTGAAATCTGGACAAGTATTTCAACTTCATCTTCCTTAAGATACTCTTCTTTGCATTCAGGCCATTTTTCATAAACTATCGTGCCATTTTCATGCCCGAGAAATTCCCACATTTCTTCAGCAATGTGAGGAGCCAGCGGAGAAAGAAGTTTTATAAAAGTCTCAGCGGCTTCCCTTGATAGAATGTTATCCTTACTGAATTCATTTATGAAAATCATCAGCGCACTAATAGCTGTGTTAAAATTCAATGTTGAAATATCATTTGTAACTTTTTTAATAGTCTGGTGCAATGTCGAAAGCTGCTTTCTATTCAGCTGAAAATCTTTTATTTCTGATTCACAAATCATTCTCCAGGATTTTTTTAAAAACCTGAAAACGCCCTCTACTCCCAAGGTATTCCATGGTTTTGTAGCTTCCAGAGGCCCCATGAACATTTCGTACAGCCTCATACTGTCGGCTCCATACACTTTAATAACATCATCGGGATTAACTACATTTTTCAGGGACTTTGACATCTTAGCCGGAAATTCTATAAGCTCGTCCCCATTTTCCCTGTTATAAAACTTTCCATCTTTTATCTCAATTTTATCTCCGGGAACAAGAGCTCCTCGCGGATCTTTATATGAAAGGCCAAGAATCATGCCCTGATTAACCAGTTTAAGAAAAGGCTCATCAGTTGAAACCAGCCCAAGGTCGAATAGAACTTTGTGCCAAAATCTCGAATAGAGAAGATGGAGTACGGCGTGTTCAGCGCCTCCTACATAAAGATCAACAGGCATCCAGTATTTTTCCTTCTTTGGATCCCATGCAGCTTTTTTATTCAACGGGTCAATAAATCTCAGATAATACCAGCATGAACCTGCCCACTGCGGCATAGTGTTAGTCTCTCTTCGGCCTTTCATTCCTGTTTCAGGATCAATGTATTCAAGCCATTCTCCAGCATTGGCTAAAGGTGATTCGCCTGAGCCTGAAGGTTTAAAATTATCCACTTGTGGCAGTTTAAGAGGAATCTCATTTTCTGAAAGGAGTTTGATGCTTCCGTCTTCCATATGAACAACTGGGAAAGGTTCGCCCCAGTATCTCTGGCGGCTAAAAAGCCAGTCTCTGAGTTTATAGTTGGTTTTGCCTTCCCCTATTCCTTTGTTTTCCAGCCACTTGATTGTCCTGGATATTGCCTCATTAACTCCTAATCCGTTAATATCAAGCCCTTCGCTGTTTGCAGAATTTATGCCTGTTCCATCCCCAAACCAGCACAATTTGCCCTCAAGCACATCCTGTATTTTTATATTCTTCTCTTCTACCTGTTTTTCTGTAGGTTTGATAACGCAAAATACCGGGATATTAAATTTTTTGGCAAATTCAAAATCCCTCTCATCATGCGACGGAACAGCCATAATTGCACCAGTTCCATAAGAAACCAAAACATAGTCTGCAATCCAGACAGGAATTCTTTTTCCATTTACAGGATTAACAGCATATGCACCCGTGAAGACTCCTGTTTTTTCCTTGTTGAGAGAAGTTCTATCAAGATCACTCATCCTCGAACTCTTTTCAATATAAGCTTCTACCTCATTCTTGTAAGAGTCAGTTGTTATAGTTCTTACAAGTCTGTGTTCCGGAGAAAGAACCATATATGTGGCTCCAAAGAGCGTGTCTGGCCTTGTCGTGTATATCTCAATTTTCTCCAGAGAATCGGAAACCTTAAATACTACATTAGCGCCAATAGACTTGCCAATCCAGTTTCTCTGCATCTCTTTTATCCCATCAGGCCAATCAAGTTTATCCAATCCTTCAAGAAGCCTTTCAGCATATTCAGTGATCTTAAACATCCACTGTTTCATAGGCTTACGAATCACATCGTGCCCCCCTCTCTCGCTTTTGCCGTCTATAACTTCTTCATTGGCCAGTACGGTGCCCAGAGCAGGACACCAATTGACAGGGACTTCGTCAAGATATGCCAGGCCTTTTCTGTAAAGCTGAATAAAGATCCATTGAGTCCATTTGTAGTATTCGATATCTGTAGTACTTAGTTCGCGGTCCCAATCATAACTGAAACCAAGGGATCGAATCTGCTTTTTGAAAGTCTCTATGTTTTTCTTTGTTGTAATTGACGGGTGAGTGCCTGTCTCTACTGCATATTGCTCAGCAGGAAGGCCGAAAGCATCCCAACCCATCGGATGAAGAACATTGAATCCATTCATTCTTTTAAATCGGCAAACAATATCTGTAGCTGTATAGCCTTCAGGGTGGCCTACATGAAGACCGGCTCCGCTTGGATAGGGAAACATATCCAAAACATAGTATTTGGGTTTATCAGAAAAATCTGTTGCCTTGAATGTTTTATTTTTTACCCAATAGTCTTGCCATTTTTTTTCAATTGCCTTAAAGTCGTAATCCCTATATTGCATTGCATCGCCTTCATGGTTTTAGTTTTTCGTAAATTTAACAGGATAAACTAGCATAGTAATATAATTATTAAAATCACCTTTGCTGCTAAGGTTGCTTCTTAGCCTGAAATTTCTGAATGATGAATTCGATAAACCCTTCTCTTACTGTTTTCTTTGAATTACTGTATTTTGAATCTTTCTGTTCAGCGATATGCCTTATATCTGGAAATTTAATTGTCGGGTATTCAATATAATAAGAGGGAATTGCTAGCTTGATTCGATGCTTACTTTGAAGTTCTTCGGGGAATGTTAATCCTAATATTTTTCCCTTTTTTGAAACCTGAAATTTAAATCCGTCCCAATAGACTTTTTTATATTTCCCCTTTTTCCTTTTAAATAAGTCTTCAAGAATAATTTTAAGTTCATCTTTTGTTATATACATATTAGAAACATAATCTTCATGACTAATAAAATCGTAAACATCTCTGAGGTCAATATTCCCTGCGACTTTATCTGTTCTCTGGCTTAATCCGAATATCGCCACATCACTTTGAGTATTTACTTTCATCGATTCGGCAATTAGAAAACCGCCTTCAATTGCCTCCTTCGAATTGATATAAGCAACTTTTTCTTCTCCTTCTCTGTTGATTGCATCCAATTGAGGTGAGATTTTTGATTCAAGATTTTTATCGTTTGGATATTCCTTAACGGAAATAAGTTTTGATTTTATTTCTATTTTTCCGCTTTTGGTATTTTTAGTGATATCGATTCTGCCAAGATATTCTCCTTTATAGCCTGCTTGAAAGAAGTATGCGTTGTTAAAAAGTCTCTTCCCGTCAATATCTTCGTGAGTATGACCTCCTAAAATAATATCAATTTGTGGAAATCTTTTTAACTCTTTGCTCATCATCCATTTTTTATTATAAAGTCCGCCATGGACTGCTAAAACAATCACATCAGGATCAGTTTTCAAAACTTTGGTCATAATTTTATCTAGCGAAGGACTCAAAGGTAAAGTTCTGAAAGCAGCATAAGGAGTGATAATTTCAGAATTATTTATAAAAGGAAAAGTAGCTCCTATCAATGCTATTTTAAGATTATTTATTTTCACTATGGCATATGATTGATATGGTTTGCTTCCCGTATGAACTGTCTCTATATTTGATGCCAATACTGTTCCTTTGAATTCAGATGCTCTTTGCTGAAAAAGATCAAACCCGTAATCGAAATCATGATTCCCGGGAATCCAGAAATCATATCCAATCAAATTCATAATTTCGATTATAATACTCCCTCTGGTTTGAGCTGATTCATAACTTCCCTGAAGAGTATCTCCACAATCAATTAAAAGTATCTTCTCTTTCCCCTCTTTGGATTCCTGTTCCTTTACCGCGCTTGCAAGTTTAAGAAGGCCTCCTTCCTCAGAAGTTATATTTCCATGTATATCAGTAGTAAATAGCAAAACAGCATCAGAAGCAACAAGAAGAACCGACAGTAAAAAACAGAGGCAAAATATAATATTCTTCAGCATAAACTTTAAGTTGTTAAATTATTTCCTTATTATAGTTATGGCTCTAGTCAGGCTTTTTTAAAAGCGTTGAGGAAAACCAATTTGATTATTGTCAAAAAGTTGCCATATTAAACAGCTTATTTGTAATATTTAAATATAATCTTACTTATTTTAGGAGACAACAATGGCCAGACATCCCAGCTTAAAAGGCAGCACAAAGATAATTAAAAAAAGAAATGTGCTTAAGCGTTACGAAAGAATCGATGTAATGATCAAAGAAGATAAATGGAAGGAAGGCGACAAAGCTTTGGGTATTCCAAAAACGAAGGTTGTTCAGTAAATTCATCTAGTTAGGGCCGGCAAAATTTGCCGGCCTTAATTTTTATCTTAAATACCTATAGCCTTTTATTTACAGTTTGTTATAATTTCAAAAAGCCATCAATATTTATTTAAATTGGAAGTTTATGAACATATATGAAAATATCTTATCTCTACAAAGAGATAACAATCCGTTTGTTCTGATAACAGTAGTTGCTAAAGAAGGGCATGGCCCTCAAGTTTCAGGCGCTAAAATGTGTGTTCTTGAAGATGGTAAAATTTTCGGCACTATTGGAGGAGGCGCTTTGGAGTTTCTGGCTATCAAAGAAGCTGTTTCAATAATCAAGAACCACAAACCATCCGTTTTACAAAAATATATACTTGGAGAAGATAATAAAGTTATTGATGCTGTCTCTACCGGTATGATATGTGGAGGAAGCATCACACTTTTCTTTGAGGTTAATGGATCAAAGGAAAATATTTTCATATTTGGAGCAGGGCATATTGGACAGGCATTAGCTTATCATTTGAATAACTTGAACTTTCGAGTAACTGTCATTGATAGCCGTAAAGAATATGAGAATTCTTGTGAAAAATATGCTCACAAGATAGTTATTGAAGACTATAATACAGCCTTGTCAACTTCCAGAATACCGAGCAATAGTTTTTTTGTAATTGCCACACACTCTCATGAAATGGATTTTATCCTCCTTAAAAGAATATGTTCTTCAGATTGGAATCCCAAATATATTGGCGCTATAGCCTCAAAGAAAAAATCTGAATCTGTCATTAAGCGCCTGGCTGCAGAATTAAACGGTAAAAATATTCCCTGGGACAGGATTTACTGTCCAATCGGCCTGAAAATTGGAGGTACAACTCCTCACGAAATAGCAATTTCAATAGTATCTGAAATACAGTCAATTCAATATGCAAAGGAAGGAAACTTCCATGCAAAAGGTAATTATAAAACGATTTTATCAATTTAAATAATAATTCTAAGAGCGAGGCAAATAATGGATTCCCATCAAAGAGTACTAACAGTTCATGCAAACTCTTCCTTTTACAGAATAGACCGCTACAAAATAGGCGAATATTTCGGGCCTCTTGACCTGGGATTGCATCTTTGGCGCAAGTACAACAGTCTTAATATTGGCGTAGGAGTTCTTGCAGGTTCAATTTTCCCTGGTTCTAATAGACTATTTTTTACTGGTTATTCTCCATGTTGGGACGGTTTTTACATCTCTTCGATGGGCGGGGCAGGACTTGTCTTCAATAACCTAGGTATCAATATGCTCTCTATTATCGCCAAGGCTCCATCGCCTTCAATCCTTTATCTTAATAGAGACAGAAGCGAAGAAATCCAGGTAGAACTCATCCCTGTAAATCTAAATGAAGTCTGGAATTCAGGAAGAAAAGGCATCTATTCTCTTACAGACTATACATATGAAAAACTTGGATCCAAATTTAAGACTGATCCTAGAATCCTTGTGGTAGGCCCTTCCGCCCTTGAAACTGATGTCGGCGCAATCTGTTCAGTGCCGATCGATGACGGAAAAATAGGTTTTGTCGATACATGGGCAGGCAGAGGTGGGCTTGGATCAAGAATGCTTCAGCAGCACGGCATAGCAGCTGTTATTTACGGCGGGACACATATTGAAGAAGACTTCAGGGACAGAGTCGTAGCTGATAAATGGTTTGTAGAGAAATATCAGAAGAAATTAGCTTCTAAGGATTTTGAAGCTACAACTAAATACCGTTTCGAACCTAAGTTTGAAACAGGCGGAACATTCGGCGTAAACTTCAAAACGCTCAAGGGTAAAATGATGTCTTTCAACTATAAGAGCATCTATATGAGTGAAGAAGAACGCCTAAAAATTCATCAGGATTTTGTCATAAATCACTATTTGAAACAATTTAACGAAGAAACTATCAAAACCAAGAATCAGAGAACATGCGGTGAACCCTGTGCAGCTCTCTGCAAGAAAATGAACGGAATATACAAGAAAGATTATGAGCCGTATCAAACGATGGGGCCTCTTTCCGGAATATTCGATCAGAGGGCTGCAGAAGCGCTTAATCATCACGCTGACATGTACGGATTTGATGGAATAGCTATAGGCGGTATAATCGCATGGCTCATGGAATGCTTAGATGAGGGATACTTCACTCCTGAAGAACTTGGCGTAACAAAAAAACCTTACTTCAAGGCTGAGGGTTTTGATGTAGTCAATCACTCCATGAATAATGCTGAACTTGGGATAGAACTTCTTGATTCTATCATTCTCAAGAGAGGAATTATCGATTTCTCCAGAGGGCCAAGGCTTTGGGCCAGAAAATATTCAAGACTTAAACAAAACAGAAATATAAAGGACAGCTTTGTCTGCGTAAAGAATACAAGAAACGGATGGATGGTTCCAAATCAATACTGGGCTCCCGGATTGCTCGCACCGATGCCAATAATGGGCAAGTATTATCTGCATTATGGCGATGATTTTGTTCCGCCAAGAGAACTCGGCAAAAAGAATGCGGCTCGATTTAAAGGAGAGATGCTCGTTGACAATGTCGGCATATGCCGTTTCCATAGAGGCTGGGCAGAAGAAATGATTCCTGAGATTATTGGATCATTATACGGAATGCAAAAAGAGTATATCGAAGCTATTGATGTTTGTGCCGAAAAGATAATTTCCAGAAATAAATCTTTCTTCTGGGTGGGGAGAAGATCCACTGATTTTATTTACTGTTTCCTTAAGAGAAAGAAAGATATCGATAAGTGCGAACATCCTGAACTCACAAATTGGATTGATGCTTTCGAAAAGGACAAAAATGAAGCTGCTCTCAATTTCTGGTACGAAATGCACAAAGGAATGCTTGAGAGCTTTATCAAACCATAATTATTTGTATAATATCTCCATCTGATAACATGGAGATTTATAGTCGGAAGAGATGGTTTTTTGGTTTTAAGTTTTAAATTTAAAGTCTCAGACTATAGTACAACAAATAATAAATAGGCAATTCAAGGAGGCCTGTATGTTGGAAAAGATGAGAAATTTCATTAGAGAAATCCCTAAAACCGATCTGCATGTACATCTTGACGGTTCCCTGAGACTGGAAACTTTGATAGAGCTGGCAAAACAAGAAAAAGTCAAACTTCCTTCTTATGAAGAATCAGGGCTTAGAGAACTGGTCTTTAAAGAAAAATACTCAAGCCTTGGAGATTATCTGAAAGGTTTCGCGTATACTTGTGCGGTACTTCAGAATAAGGAAAATCTCGAAAGAGTTGCTTATGAACTTGCCATTGATAATATTGCCGAAAATGTCCGTTATCTGGAAGTTAGATTTGCCCCTCAGCTCCATCAGAGCCAAACCCTATCACTTCCTGAAATAATAGGAGCTGTAAATAACGGTCTTGAGAGAGCAAGACTTGAACATAAATTATCCCCTGGATCAACTTCTGGAAAAGATATTCCTTTTAGATATGGAATTATTGTTGGCGCAATGAGATGCTTCAATGAATATTTCTCATCGTATTACTCAGACCTTTTCAAAATTATGTCGCACGCTCCCAAAAAAGAAGTATTTAAAGCTGCTTCTATGGAGTTGGCAAGAGCTGCTGTAAAAATCAGAGATGACCACAACTATGCTATTGTGGGATTTGACTTGTGCGGAGAAGAACATGGCTACCCGGCAATCCTTCACAAAGACGCATATACATATGTCCACAAGAATTTCATGGGCAAAACTGTTCATGCAGGAGAAGCTTATGGTCCGGAATCAATCTTTCAGGCCATCACAGATTGCCACGCAAACCGAATTGGGCATGGAACTTTTCTATTTGAACATACTGAAATTAAAGATCCTGACATTGTTCATCCTGAGAAATTTGCTGATGCTCTGTCCAACTATATTGCAGGAAGAAGAATTTCTATTGAAGTTTGTCCGACCAGCAATCTGCAGACATTGCCTCATCTTAAAAATGACATTAGAAACCATCCCATAAAAAAAATGATCGACAAACGACTCTCTGTCTCCATATGTACAGATAACCGTCTTGTCTCCAATACAACCGTAACAAAAGAGCTTTCGCTGATTGTCGAAAATTTTGATTTGACTCCAAAACAATTCAGGGATTTGGTTATAGCAGGTTTTAAAGGTTCCTTCTTCTATAGTTGTTATGTAGACCAGAGAAAGTTTGTGAGAGAAGCAATTGACAGATACGACTCACTTGCAAAAGAATTTTTTAGTTGACCAGTTTATGAAATATAGGAAATTTGGGAAAACAAATATCGAGCTCTCAGTCCTAGGTTTCGGCTCAATGAGACTCCCGGTAATTGATAATAATCAAGCTAACATTAATGAATCTGAAGCTATAAGAATGATGCACTATGCCTTTGACAACGGCATAAATTACATCGACACGGCATATCCTTACCATGAAGGGCAAAGCGAGTTAGTCGTAGGCAAAGCACTTAAACACCGATATAGAGATAAAATTCACCTTGCCACTAAGCTTCCATCCTGGGCTATTGAGAGTTATTCAGATTTCGATAAATACTTAGACGAGCAGCTCGCCAAGTTGCAGACTGACCATATTGACTTCTATCTGATCCATAATCTCCATGCAAATGTATGGCCCAAAATAAGAGATCTTGGAGTTCTTAACTGGTGCGATAATATTATCAAAAGCGGCAAAGTCAGATATGTTGGTTTCTCTATTCATGATACAGCAATCTTATTTAAAGAAATACTCGATTCTTATAACTGGGACTTTTGCCAGATTCAATATAACTATATGAATGAAGATATTCAGGTAGGAACTAAAGGCATTGAATATGCTTATCAGAAAGAAATCCCTGTAATAATCATGGAGCCGCTTCTTGGCGGAAGCCTTGTGCAATTGCCCACGCAGATAAAACAGCTTTTCGATAATGCAGGGAAAGACCATATAAATATGGCTCTCCAATGGCTTTGGAACAAAAAAGAAGTCTCTCTGGTTCTGAGCGGAATGAGCTCGATGGAACAGCTTGTAAAAAATATCGAATATGCTTCCAAAGCCTCAATAAATTCTTTTTCAGCAAAAGATTATGATCTGATGGAAAAGATTAAAAACGAATACTCTAAGCTCGTCCCTATTCCTTGCACAAAATGCCGCTATTGTTTGCCATGCCCTAAAAATATAGAAATCCCTCATCTTTTCGGGCTATATAACGATGCGGTAGTTCATAAGGATAAAAGCCAGTGGCTTTATAGGGTAATCTATAACAACAACATCCCTGAAGACCGGCGTGCTGATGCCTGCATTAAATGTAGAAAATGTGAGGCTAAATGTCCACAGGGAATAAAAATAGCAAACTGGATGCCCAAAGTTCATTCTGAGCTTTATGAACCTTGACAGAGCTTATCATATCCAAAATATTTTTTTTCGTTTATAGATTAATTATTAACTTAATATATGGATAATTTTTATGCTTAGGCTAGATTTTAAGTATTTGAGCCTAACAGAATATAAAACTTAATACATTTGAGAGTTCTTTTTATGTATAATTTGGATTTATCCCTCTTTCCGAAGTCTATAGTGTATCCCACTGTGCTTGCTGATTCAGAGAGATTTTTAATAAAAATTGCAGAGACAGATGAAGAACTTAAAGCTACGCTTAAATTGCGTTACGAGGTTTTCAATGTAGAGCAAGGACACGGTTTAGACCAATGCGCTTCTTATGGCTTGGATTTTGATGAATATGATAAATATTGCCTTCAGCTGGTTGTCCTGGATAAACAAGAGAAAGCTCCTGTCGGAACATATCGCCTTCACCTGGGCTCTATAGCATTGGAAGGCAAAGGATTTTATTCTTCGACAGAATATGAGATCAAAGGGCTTGAAAAAATTGCAAGCATATCGATGGAACTTGGAAGATCATGCGTAAGAACTTCATTCAGAACTGGAGCAGCAGTGGCTCTCTTGTGGGGTGGCATAGGCGAACTTATGATGCGCGCCAAACTCCGCTATCTTTTTGGATGCGTGAGCATGGAAGCTTACAACGCTGCTGCTACCTGGGCTATCTACGAGCATTTTAAAAAGGATAATTTGACTACCGATTTAATTAAAGGTACTCCTCTTAAAGGATTTGAGCTTGATAAGTCAACACCGGACGAAATAAAAATATATTCAGACAATATCCGTAATACTATGAAAGATTTTGTCCCTCCATTGCTGAAAGGTTACCTTAGGCTTGGTACGAAAATATGCGGGGAGCCATTGTTCGATCCTGTATTTAAAACAGTTGATTTTCTCATCCTTCTTGATACTTTTTCAATGCCTGAGCGCTATGCAAGGCACTTCAATTACAAACCTGCCCAATCTCAAGCAGCACCAATACAATGTACATAAAAAAAGCTACTATAATCAATGATAACTATAGTAGCTGAGAGAAAATAAATTATCTATTTTACTCTTCGGGAATATTAACTACAATTCCAACTTTAGGCTGAGCATCACCGGCTATTGTGGGATTTACTTTCTTAAGATCTTCAATGCTCACTCCATACATATCAGATATTGTCTGCCATGTATCGCCTTCTTTTACTGTATGAGGAAGATAGTTCGCCTGAGACAAAGTTGATGAAGTTTCCGATTCTTTCTCTTGTGAAGGTTCCGGAGCAGGCGCAGCTTGAACGACTTCAGGCACAGAAGATGAAGACTTTGCTGAGTCATTATTAGATTCGGTTTTCTGAACAGGAGTAGCGACTTCAGGAGCTATAGCTGGAGAAGATTCGGTTTTTACTATTTTCTTCTCTTGAGCAGCTACAGCCGGTTCAGCTTTTTTTGCAGTTGCTTTTCCACCAGGAATTGTTATCTTCTGTCCAACTTTCAGAAATGCATTTGAAGTTAAATTATTAACTTCAGCAAGTTTCTTAACACTAATATGATTCTTTTTTGCTACTGACCAGAGAGAATCGCCACTCTTAACTACATATACACTGCCTTCTGAGTGTACTGCTGCTGCTGATCCAGAAGCTGAAGAGATATTTTTTGGTTGAGTCAGTCCTGCTGGAGGAATTTGAAGATTTTGTCCAGCTTTTAAAGAAGCCTTAGGCTCAATGTTATTGTAAGCTGCAAGTTCATTTACGCTGAGATCAAACATTTTAGATATTTTCCATAGCGAATCGCCTTTTTTGACGATGTATTTTACTTGAGAAACAGAAGATACATGAGTTAATGGGGCAGATGTTTGCAATTTTTCTACAGGAGCAGGAGTCGTCTCTATAATTGTACTTGGAGAAGCTGTCTGATTAGCATCTGCAGGTGGATTCAGACTGGGAGGTGGAATTTCTCCATTATCTTGAAGGACAGGTGTGCTGCTGCAGGCATTTAATAAGAGCACTAAACTCGATACTCCTGCTAAAGCGATCAGTTTTGCGGTTTTGTTTTTATTGCTCGGTTTTCTCATCTATATATCTCCTTATAATTAAACTTTTAAAAATATTTCCTCTTTCAATATAATTCTTGAACATATCCATACTTGCAAATCCCGGAGAAAGCAATACTACATCTCCGCTTTCTGCATAATCACATGCAGAATAAACAGCTTCCTGAAATGTCAAGCAACTGCAGTAATTAAATACTTGTGAACATAAATTTTCTAGTTTTGTTTTTGATTTTCCAATAATAAATATTTTCTTTATAACATTTTTATAATCTAAAATCGGAGTGAAATTCATATCTTTATCAAGACCTCCTGCAATCAAACAGATGTTTTTATTGTTACCAAAAGCCTCCAATGCCGCCATCATTGATAAAGGATTTGTTGATTTTGAATCATTTACAAAGATAATTCCATCTTTTATAAGGATTATTTCCAGTCTGTGTTCTCCAAGGTTAAAGCCTCCGGCTGCTTTAATTATCTGTCTTCTATCAAATCCAAGAAAATCACAAACTGCAATTACAGGCATAGCATTTTCAAGATTATGCTGCGCTCTCCCCATCACTCCCAACTCATCATTTAAGCAAAAAAGCCTTTTATTTTTGTAAATTGTATCAGAACTTACTGAAAAATTACTTATTTCGGGTGTTTGGGAAAAAGTCTGAAGGCTGCCTTTATAATTGGTTATAAATCTAGTCAGGTTCTTATTTACAATCAGGCAATCAGAAGAAAACTGATTCATATAAATCTTTAACTTGTCTTTTAGATAATTTTCAAATGTTCCGTGCCAATCTATATGATCCGATTCAATATTCAGGATAATTGCTATATGAGGCCTGAATTTTTTACAGTAATGAAGCTGAAAAGAACTTATTTCCAGAACAATATAATCATATTTTTCATTGCTGAGAAGAACATCTGAGAGAGGATAACCTATATTCCCTGCCCCAATTACTCTTTTTTGCAGATTTTTAAGGACATGCACGCAGAATTCCGTAGTTGTAGTTTTTCCATTTGTGCCTGTAATGGCAATAATCGGAACTGAACAGTATTTAGCAGCAAATTCAGTTTCGCTTATGATAGGTTTACCGCTTTTGTCTGCTAATTTTCCAAGATTTGTTTTCGGGCCAATCCCAGGACTTACAATAATTAAATCACTATGCGGAAGTTCTCCGCCTTTAAAGGATAATAATACTTTTATCCCAAAAGATTTAAGCTCCGATTTATACTCTGAAAGATTCTCATTTTCAGCCTCATCTAAAGCTATAACTTCATAGCCTTTAGATTTTGCCAATTTAGCTCCCGCAAAACCACTCTTGCCTAAACCAAGAACTAAAATAATTTCTTTGTTTTTTAAAAACATACAATTTTTTTTACTTTATTTGACAAAAAAGAAATAACCATTATTTTCATAACACTTTTAAGCGAGCGTAGCTCAGTGGTAGAGCTTCACGTTGCCAACGTGACTGTCGTGGGTTCAACTCCCATCGCTCGCTCCATTTTTTTCTCCCTCTTCAGACTATATTTCACTTTGCCTTAATTTATTTTTATTTGTGCTCGTTATTAACTCGAAAAGTTTCCAAAAAGCACGCAGTCTTTATGAGACGCAATTAAATATACTCTTTACCAGATAGCATACAATAAAGCATATAGTTGAAGCTTCATAAAACAAAGAGATTGACCCTACTGCTCATTTGAAGAGCAAAGAATTTTTAATTTCTAAGATAGAACACCGATATAGTATCATTAAGAGAAAATCCCTTTGCATTTATATATTTTCTAAAATATATTATAATGTATTGTGAAATTTCAGGCTCCATCGATGGCTGGGCTAAATACAAACTATTAGGAGGTTTGATTATGTGTAATGAATCTTTAGTAAAAGTTGGAATGAATGTACCAGAATTTGAAATGTCAACTTTTGAAGCAAGTAAAGGAACTTTTGGAAAATTTTCTCTAGAAGCAGCCAAAAAAGCAGGAAAATGGACAATCCTGTTTTTTTATCCTGCTGACTTTACATTTGTTTGCCCAACAGAACTTGCGGACATCGCAGAAAAGCATGAAGAATTCAAAAAAGACGCAGTGGAAATTGTTTCTGTCTCCACAGATACACAATTTGTTCATTTAGCTTGGAAAAAAGATGAAAGACTGCTGGCTAATGTAAAATATTCGATGGCTGCAGATCCGACAGGAAAAGTATCAAGGCTATTTGGCGTTTACGATGAAGCTACGGGTCTTGCTCTCAGAGGCACATTTATCATCAATCCTGAAGGTAAACTTGTCTCATCTGAAGTATCTTTTTACAATGTAGGCAGAAGCGCTGAGGAACTGGCAAGAAAAGTCTCCGCATGTCTATATGTGGCAAAGAATCCTGCTGAAGTTTGCCCCGCAAAATGGAAGGCCGGCGAAAAGACACTGAAACCTTCTGAAGCTATGGTTGGAAAAGTTTTTGAATCAATGAAGTAGTTTCAGCCTTATTATTTCAGTCAAGATCCTCTATCTAATATACTCGTATTGAGAAGTAGAAATTTATTGTAGTTTAAATAGTAAGGAGTGTACAAAATGAAAACTCTTACCCTGATTATTCTTTTATCATTCTTTGCTATGCAAATTTATGCCTACAAGGAAGCAGATCTTCTCAGGTTATTAGATACTGGATCATGTCCATTAGGAGATTTGTCCGGAGTGGATCTGTCTTTTAGGAATTTAGATGGAGCAAACCTTGGAATGGCTCATTTAGAAGGAGCCAACCTAACAGGAGCAAGTTTAAGGGCAGTAAACCTAAGCATGGCGTATTTGGAAGGAGCTAATCTTTCTAGAAGTGACCTTCGTGATTCAAATCTTCGAAAAGTAAATTTTAGCGATGCTGATCTATTTCTAGCCAATCTGGAAGGATCTAATGTGGAAGGAGCTGTCTTTTATAATGCTAGAAATGTCAACTTTAATGGGACAAGAGGAGCTGTCTTTTGGGAAATAGATTACCCTGAGAAGGAATAAGTTACATTCATTTCCAATAATCTTGTCAGTCCTGCTAAGATTGTAATTGCCTCTGAAGCAAGGTACATTAATTAGGTTCAATTTAAACAGTAATTGAAGTAGCTAGCAGTCTCATATAATATTTATTGAGGGTAAGGTCTATTGCCTAATTTGCAGACAGCCTTATTCTATTTAGAGCAAAGGAAAATCATGCCCGAAATTAAATACATATATATTGTCAGTCTAGGCTGTTCAAAGAACTTTGTTGACACAGAAATAATGGCTGCCGAACTTATTCAAAACGGTTTTGGGCTTACTTCTGAAAAAAGCAAGGCAAATATCTGCCTGATTAATACTTGCGCTTTTATTCCCCCTGCCAGAACTGAAGCTGAAAGTAATATCCTAGAATGCATCAAATGGAAAAAAAGCAGGAATGGTTTTAGAAAAATAATAGTTACAGGTTGTTTAACACAGTGGGACAAAAAAAATCAATACTCTAGTAAATATCCCGAAGTTGATCTTTGGTTAGGCATAGAAGAAATTCCTTCTCTTCCGCAAAAACTCTTAGGGCTTTACGATAGGAATAATGGTAAATCATCTTCCAGCAAAGTAACTTGTAATTATTCTCCGAAATATCTCTACGATGAAACCACTCCGCGAATAATACTCTCTTCCTCAAGTCATGCTTTTATTAAAATTGCCGATGGCTGCGATAATAGATGTTCTTACTGTTCGATACCTTCAATCAGGGGAAATTTAAGGAGCAGAACAATTATATCTGTAGTAAAAGAAGCAGAAAATATCATCAAAACCGGAGTTAGAGAAATCATTTTAATTGCTCAGGATATAACTGCTTTCTCCAGAGACATAAAAAATTCTAATGAAAACCTTGCGAAACTTTTAAAAGAGCTTGATAAAATAGAGGGTAATTATTGGATTAGGCTCCATTATCTTCATCCTGAAGGTATTACAGATGAATTAATTGAAACTTTAAAAACTTCAAGACATATAATTGCTTACCTTGATATACCTCTTCAGCACATTTCAGATCCTATCCTAAAGGCTATGAATCGCAAAATAGGGAAAAACTATATTCTGGAAGTCCTTGAAAAAATCAGACAAATTAAAGCAATGACAATTAGAACTACTTTCCTTGTAGGATTTCCCGGAGAAACGCAAGAAAACTTCGAAGAACTTCTGGAGTTTGTCAGAAAGTCCAATTTTGAACGAATTGGCGTATTCCCTTTTTATCCTGAACCAGGCACTAAAGCCGCTGCAATGAAAAATATTGTCCCCTCTGATGTTGCTAAGGAAAGAGCTGAGATAATTCAGAAAGTTCACACTGAAAAATCTTTAAAATTCAATTCCAATCTTGTAGGAAATATTTTTGATGTTATTCTTGACTCTGTTAATAATAAATTCGCGATTGGTAGGACTTATATGGATTCACCTGATATTGATAACACAGTAATTGTTGAATATTCAAAGAAACCCAATTTAAAGCCAGGCGAAATCATAAGAGTAAAAATTGAGTCTTTTTCTGCTTTTGAGCTCAAAGGAATATTAATTTAAGATATATCAAGGGAGTTATGAAAAATCTACCAAACCAGATCACAATAAGCAGAATTGTCCTTGTTTTTATAGGACTGCTTCTAGCAAACATTTATTATAAATTTCCACAGCCCTATGCTTATGCGATTCAGATTATAACTGTTATAGTTGCTGTAATAGCCGGACTTACAGATCTTATTGATGGATGGGTTGCAAGAAAATATAATCTGGTAAGCGATTTTGGCAAACTTATGGATCCGCTTGCAGATAAAATATTTGTAATGACAATATTTATAATGTTTGTAGATACTCCCAATCCCATTACCAAGACTGCTATGCTTCCCGGTTGGGTGGTTATAGTGGTTTTAGCAAGAGAGTTTCTTGTAACAGGACTTAGGTCTATTGCTGCTACCAAAGGTGAAGTAATAGCAGCAGATAAGCTAGGAAAGCTCAAAACGGCAGTGCAAATGGCATTTTTTGTTTTTGGCGGATTTATCTGGCTTGGGATTATTCCTCTTGCCGGAACTGTTAAAATGTTATGGATTATCGCGATGCTTATAGTAGCAGTAGTAACGGTTTATTCCGGACTATGGTATTTTATCAAATATAAGCATCTCTATCTGTCTGAAACTTAATATTACCTGTTTGGAATTAACATGGCGCTCTGGAGTGGCAGATTCGAACAAAATCCCGATAAGGCCGTAGCTGATTACAGCCAATCAATCTCCTTTGACCATAAACTCTACAAATATGATATTGAAGGAAGCATAGCTCATGCAAAGATGCTTTCACATCAGAAAATAATATCCAAGGCTCAATGTGACAATATCATATCAGGGCTCGCTAAAATAGCCAAATCAATTGATTCTGGAAATTTTGAGTTCAGAACAGACTTGGAAGATATACATATGCATATCGAATCTGCTCTAATCGTAGAAATAGGAGATGACGGAGCAAGGTTGCACACTGCCAGAAGCAGAAATGACCAGATAGCATTGGATATCAGGCTTTATCTCAGAGATAATATTAAATTAATAATTGATAAAATAACCTTTCTGCAAAAGGCACTACTTGAAACTTCAAAAGCAAACCTAAAGATAATTATTCCAGGCTATACTCATATGCAGAGAGCTCAGCCTGTGCTTTTTGCTCACCATCTTCTGGCTTACATTGAGATGTTTAGCCGTGATAAATCCAGATTAAGGGACTGTTTCAGAAGACTAAATGTAATGCCTCTTGGCTCAGGCGCGTTAGCCGGAACGACTTTGCCGATAAACCGCGAGTACACAGCTGAACTTTTGGATTTTCCCGAAGTTTCACGAAACAGTATGGATGCTGTTTCTGACAGGGATTTTGCCTGCGAGTTCCTCTCGAATCTGGCTATCTTCGGAATGCATATTTCCAGGCTTTCTGAAGATATTATTCTTTGGTCCACTTCTGAATTTAAATTTATAGAAATTTCAGATGATTTCTGCACAGGTTCAAGCCTTATGCCTCAGAAAAAAAATCCTGATATTGCCGAGCTTTCAAGGGGAAAAACAGGAAGGCTGTATGGAAATATGATTTCTCTTTTCACTGTTCTTAAGGGCTTGCCTCTTTCCTACAACCGCGATCTTCAGGAGGATAAAGAACCTATTTTCGATGCGATAGAAACAGTTTTAAAGATTCTTTCAGTTTATCCCCCAATGATAATGAAGATAAAAGTTAACCCTGGAAAAGCTTTGGAAGCTGCATCAGACCCTACTCTTATGGCGACAGATCTTGCCGAGAGACTAGTTCAGCTTGGATTGCCTTTCAGAACTTCTCATCATAGAGTTGGCGAATTAGTTAAATTTTGCAATGATAATAATATCTCTATGAACAAACTCTCTTTTGAACAGCTTAAATCTGTTATTCCTGAAGCCGACACTGAATGTCTTAATCTCTTTTCTCCTGAATCAAGTATAAACAAGAGAAACTTGACTGGCGGAACTTCTTTTCATCAGGTTGGACTTCAAATAAATTTCTGGGAAAGTCAAATTTCTTAACTCATGCACATGAGATATACCAGTTCCGTTTTTCAATGAAATTTCATCACCTGACGAAATTTCATCACTCCTTTTGCCTCTTCGCCCAAATGATAAGTAAAGTTCATAAATCAGCCTCAGTTTTAGTATTTGGGAGATTATAGATTTTGAGGATGAAATATTCCTCATCCCTGAAGCCGTAAGCTTGACGGATGAGCCATCCCTACCCACAAAAACAATACAACGATGCGTCCAAAGGAGTCCTTCTTCCATTGGTTTGGTGTCATCCTTATTTCCACTGGATCAAGATTTCTGTGGTTATTTCGCGGTTAACTGTGAACTGTCAAAGGTAAACCATACATTTTTGTTGTGGCTTCCTTGCTCCCTGGCCAGCACGGGCATAGGCAAGAAGCTGTTTTAAACGCTTGGCGAATCTAATCAAACTTTCTTTATTACACACATCAACAGAGGGTCAATATTAAGTTTCCCGAGTTTCATAGCCTCATACAACAGGCAGTTAGGACAGCGCGCAACCCTCCACATTATGTGGATAGATAATGCTATATGCTTTATTGTAGGAATGATATGGAGGGTCACGCTCCGTCGTGACCGTGGTGACAAAGTCACCTCTTCCGTCATCAACTTTGAACTTTGAACTTTCCACTTCCAATTTTCAATTTTCAATTTTCAATTTTTTTCATACGAGAGAGTGGGGAACAGAGAAATATTCCCATATAATGACGTTGGATAGTTGAAAATGGAAAATGGAAAATGGAAAATGGATGGGTTTTTTAGAGAACTTTCAACTGCAAATAAAAGAAGACGATGTAAAAGATCGACCCTCCTGATCTTAAATTCATCACAAATAGTTAGTTTTGCAATTAGCTCAATAAATTATAAAAAAAGTAGGAACTAATATGTTAATGAACAAAAACACTCG
>Ga0209417_1001179_pt1 | contig 50098 bp, 48 predicted proteins | sample RifGroF2_FD_184002 | JGI IMG/M metagenome (GOLD analysis project Ga0209417, IMG submission 184002) | Groundwater microbial communities from Rifle, Colorado, USA - Groundwater F2 (SPAdes) (version 2) | ecosystem: Environmental > Aquatic > Deep subsurface > Groundwater | place: Rifle, Colorado...
TAGGGCGTGATGGTATGGAGACGATATCCCTGATCACGTTGAACGGTAATCAGGCCGTTTTCTGATATCTCAATTCCCGTTACTGATCCCTGCCACTCCATCGGAAGGTCGTAGGACGTGAGAAGTTCTCCGGAACGAGAATAACGAAGTGCTTTCGGAGGCTGTGAGGCCACGGAAATGACAGCAATCTCATTTGTGTTGACTGCCGCCATAACAGCACCTACTGCATCCTTAGACACATCGAGAACATCGATGATTTCACCTTTACGGTCAGTGTGAAGAATCTGTTGACCGGCCGTATCTGCGATCCAGAAGGTTCCGTCCTGATCGATTGTAAAATTCTTCGCCCCCCAGGTAAGCATTTCCTCGTGCTCGCCTTTGTAATGAATTCCGTTTCCATTCTCATCAGCTCGCGGAATCCAGACGCTGAAGGTTGTCTGATTGACAGACTGATCCAAATCACTGGAATGAGAAACGTCTGGTGCTCCAATTGAAACCTGTTCTTCAATATCCGTCGCATTGTCATCATTGGCACATCCAAGAAGAGAACTCAGAATTGCCACCATCCAAAAGAGTCTACGCCGCATTGTCATTCTCCTTGAGAAATTTTGATCTTGCTGAATTCCCGAAAAAATTAACGGAAATTTTATGCAAGGCGGTGTCCGGATGTTAGCTTGATGGGTTTATTCAGTCAATGCATCGTAATTTTGAAATAACCTCAGATTGTCGCCATTGAATATTTATGTTTTAGTCAATAACAAAACAAGCTTTTTTACAGCTTGTTTTGTCGCGAAACGATGTCTCATCGCCACCTCAGGCACGTTGACGCACATGAGTCTGTCGATAAGAAATTGTCCTGGCGGAGAGAGAGGGATTCGAACCCTCGATGAACTTGCGCCCATACAGGTTTTCGAGACCTGCGCCTTCAACCGCTCGGCCATCTCTCCACAGGAAAAAACGATAACACGCGACTCTCTTTATCGTCAAAATATGATACCATAAAGAATATATTCGGTTCTTTGACCCAAAAAACTAAGATTATTCTCAAAAGATATATGCCGATTCGAAAAGCTATATTACCCGTCGCCGGAATGGGAACCCGTTTTCTCCCTGCGACAAAAGCTCAACCAAAAGAGATGCTCACGGTCGTAGATAAACCCGTTATCCAATATATTGTTGAAGAAGCTGTTGCAGCTGGAATTGAAGAAATTATTTTTGTGACTGCTATTGGAAAACGTGCCATTGAAGATCACTTTGACCGAAACTTTGAGCTTGAATACCGATTAGAACAAAAAAATAAAGTCAAAGAACTTGAAATGATTGCTCAAATTGGAAAACTAGCCAAATTTGCGTTTGTACGCCAGGCAAATCCAATGGGAGATGGACACGCCATCCTTACTGCTCTTCCTTTTATTGAACAACACGAACCGGTCGCTGTTCTCTTTGGAGATGATATCATTGATGGAAAAGAACCAGCGATTGGTCAATTGATCAAAACGTATGAAAAATATGGCGATCCTGTGGCTGCGATTGAATCTGTCCCAAGAGATCAGATTTCACGTTATGGAGTCATCAAAGGTATTTCTTTAGATGAACGAACATGGGAGATCCAGGATTTTGTAGAAAAACCATCTGTTGAAGAAGCTCCATCTAATTTGGCAGTGGTTGGTCGTTATGTCGTGACTCCGGCTATTATGGAATTACTCCAAGATGTGAAACCTGGAAAAGATGGAGAAATTCGACTTGCAGATGCGTTTGTTAATCACCTTCGTAACGGTCGAGCATTATACGGATGCCAATTTGCCGGTACTCGATATGATTGCGGAACCAAATTTGGTTTTCTCAAAGCTCAAATTGAACTCGGACTCAAACATCCGGATTTGGGAAAAGACCTTCATACCTATCTCCAAACACTCTCTTGATCTTTTTTTCTATGAGTATTCGTCATCGTTTTCTTCCATTCCTTGTGCTTTGTTCCCTTCTTTTTTCTGGAGCTGGCTGCGGAACTTCAAAAGCTGAGCAAGAAGCCGAAAAACCGGTCAAATTAAAAGTATGGCGTGTCTTTGATGAAGAAAATACCTTGAAACCAGTCATGGATGCCTACCAAAAAATTCATCCAAATGTTTCTTTTGAGTATCGAATCCTCCGCAGTGATGAATACGAAAACGAACTGATTCGAGCCTTTGCTACAGGCACAGGTCCGGATATTTTTTCCATTCATAATACTTGGGTGAATGCATACAAAGATCTCATTTTTCCTCTTCCGGAAACATTAAAAATTCCCTATTCAGAAATGAAAGGAACCATCAAAAAAGAAAAAGTGACAACGGTTCGTGAAGAAAAAACGATCACTCCTCGCCAGGTAAAAGATCAGTTTGTCGATGCGGTCGCTGAAGATGTTGTTCAAGAATATCAATCCAATCCAAAAGAAAATCCAAAACCGACTATTTTTGGTCTTCCTCTTTCTGTTGATACTCTTGCCTTATTCTATAATAAGGATCTTTTAAATACTGTAGGAATTGCTGAACCGCCAAAAACATGGAAGGACTTTCAAGATCAAACAAAAAAACTCACACGTTTTGATAACACAAATAAAATCATTCAGTCTGGAGCAGCCATTGGAACAAGCAAAAATGTCGAACGTGCCTTTGATATTCTTTCTGTTCTCATGATGCAAAATGGAACCACTATGGCTGACAATGGACACGCCACGTTTGCCACAGAAACGGACGGTACTTTTCCTGGAACCGATGCATTACGTTTTTATACAGATTTTGCCAACCCAACAAAGGAAGTTTATTCATGGAATACAGAACAAACAGGTTCTTTCCAGGCGTTTGCCTCGGGAAAAACAGCATTCTTTTTAGGATATAGCTATCACATTCCTCTTCTTAAAGCTCAAGCACCTAAACTCAACATGTCCGTCACAACCATTCCTCAAATCATTTCCGATGGACGTATCGTTAACTACGCAAACTACTGGGTAGAAACCGTTGCAAAAGCAAGTAAAAACACAAAATGGGCATGGGATTTTATTCAATTTGTCACAGGAGAAAAACAGGTCCCTCTGTATCTTGATGAAGCAAAAAAACCAACAGCACGTCGATCTCTTATTATCAAACAAATGGAAGATGAAGATATTAACGTCTTTGTAGGGCAACTTCTCACGGCAAAAAGTTGGTATCGAGGAAAAGACATGACAGTTGTTGAACAAATTTTCAATCAAATGATTGATGATACGCTTGCAGGAACAGAAAAACTTGAAGACATCTTGAAACAAGCGCAAACTAAAGTTAACCAAACCTATTGATTTTTATGTTCGCGCGCTTGTTCTCATTGATTCTTCTCATCGGCGTTCTTATTTTCATTCCTCAGACGGTCCTTGCTGATGCAAAAACTGGAGTCTGTACCAAACAAATTCCCTCCAATAGAAATGTTGGACCTTTTCTCCAAAATGTTTGCTTAGAATGTTATGACCAAGGAAATTGCAGTGTAAATGATATTCTTTCCGTGATTGCAAGTATTGGAAATTTTATCCTTGGTATTATTGCCTCTCTCGTCTTTCTCATGTACATCATTGGAGGAATCTATTGGCTAACAGCAGGAGGAGATAAAGGTAGGGTTGATAAAGGAAAAAAATATGTGGTTGGTTCAACCTTTGGTCTTCTTATTGTTCTTTTTGCCTATGCGGGAATCACAACTTTAAAACTTGCTCTTGAAAGCGGAAAGATTGGAGATCAGGAAGTTATTATTTGTGACGGCACAGATGCAACAGAAGGTAAGGCGTGCGGTTTAAATCAAAAATGTGTCAAGAATCAATGTCTCAGCCTTTGTACTATTCAATATAGTGCACAAGAAGGTGAATTCTTCGACCAAAAATATTGTGCAGACTTAAGTGATGATGAAAAAACCGGAAATAGGGAAACCGGATGTATAAAAAATCTTTGTCCGGGCGGAGAAAATATTCAATGTTGCAATGTCCCTGATTATCTCAAAGAACATTATATGCAAGAAAAAGGTTTAAGCGACGAAATCACTACTTAATGACCTATGATGACGCGCCATCAAAAAATAATCAGTTTTCTCTTTCTTTTTTTCCTCAGTTCGTTTCCATACCTCGTGTCTGCTCAAACTCAACTTTATAATCCTGTTGGAGAAACGGATTTTCGCATTATTATCGGCCGGGTCATTCGTGCCCTTCTCGGACTCTCTGGCACACTCGCACTCCTCATGTTTGTCTATGGTGGATTTTTTTGGCTTACCTCAGGCGGAGAAAAAGATAAAATTGAAAAGGGAAAAAAAACAATCGTATGGGCTGTTATTGGACTCGGTTTTATTTTTATTTCCTATACACTCGTAAACACACTCTTGAATGCCATCATTACTGGAACAGCCTGACCTTTCCACAAGGAAGTTGCGGACGCAAATAAACAAATGTGTTATACTTCTTGTATACTTTCCTAAAAATTGAAATCTTAACTACCTAAAAATCGTACGTTTGTATGATGAAATTTAATCTAAAATCCATACTGACCGCCTTGACAGGTGTAGGAATGACCCTTTTTCTCACAGTTCCAATCCTCAGTCTTTCGATTCCGAATGTTTATGCCCAAACCCTCACAGAAAATGAACTATTCGGCGGTTCTGTAAACGGAGAAGAATTTGCCACAACAGCCGGATTAGGAACAGGTGAACTTACCACAACCATTGGTTCTATTATCCGCGTCCTTCTTGGTTTCCTTGGTGTGGTTGCTGTATTTATCATTCTTCTTGGAGGTTTCAAATGGATGACATCAGGCGGGGCTGACGCGAAAGTCGCTGATGCAAAAAAACTCATGGTCGCCGGTGTAACAGGTCTTGTTATTATTCTTGCCGCTTACGCCATTGCTTCGTTTGCTATCAGTTCCATCACGACAGCCATTTCAAACGCTGAAATTTAAACAAAACATTGATTTCGACCCCTCCAAAAAGGAGGGGTCATAGCGCGAGGCGGCCGATTTCAAGACCGCTTCACGTTATGAAAAAGAATGCGTGGATGTTTGGTTTATTTTCCAATTTCCTTCTTGTTTTTGTACCGTTGTTTGTTTATGCACAAACAGAAGCGGCCGATACGGTCAAAACAGGGTTGGCTGTTACAGCAAAAGAAGCGGGATTTGGTACGGAAAGCCAATCAATCTATGATCTCATCGCAGGCGTCATCAATGTTCTTTTGGGATTTTTAGGAATCATTATTTTCCTTTTTATTGTTTACGCCGGATATCTTTACTTGACATCGCAAGGTGCGGACGAGAAAATCAAACAGGCAAAAAAGATTCTTTCCAGTTCTCTTACAGGAGCTGTTATCATTATCTCAGCCTACGCATTATCAAGTTATATTCTGGGAGCTCTTGCCACAGCTGTTTCCAAATAAATCCTTATTAAAAACAAAGACATTTAATCTTTTTTATGAATTCCTTCCTTCCTGCTCTCTCTGCCATTATCCAAACATCCGTTCTTTTTCCACTTGTTGCAAAAGCACAGACCGCTCCAGAAGGTTTAACAGGCGCAAATACAGCCCTCACGAATGTTGGTACAGGTCTTGGAACATCAAGCCAGACTACTGACCTCCCAACCCTTATCGGAAACATCATCAGTGTTGGTCTTGGTTTCATGGGTGTTCTCCTTGTGGTTATGATTGTGTATGCCGGTTTTATTTATGCCACTTCTCAAGGGGACGATGCAAAAATCAAATCTGCAAAAAAAATGATTTCCAGTTCTATCGTTGGTCTCGTTCTCGTCGTTGCTGCTTATGCGATTGCTAGTTACGTCATCAGCGCCATTTCCACAGCTGTGGCAAAATAATAAAAAACGTAAAAACCTGTTGGAAAAATCCAGCAGGTTTTTTTGTACAAAAAAACGACTGATGAAGAACCATCAATCGTTTTATTTTCTACCCAGCCGCATGCCAGGCTTTGAGCATGGGCCAGATATACCCAGTCCATCCGAAGTAAAGAGCCAGAACAACTGTTCCAAACATCACCCAAAAAGCGATGTCACGAATGGTCCGTCTTCCCCTACTCATTCCTTGAATTGACATAAAGACAATCAAGGAGCTCGTAAACAGAGGAATCAAGAGAAACTTCCATCCAAGATTCTTCAAGCCACTAAAAAGTGACTCTTGATCAGATTCGGATGAAGAAACCTTGTCCTGATCCTTTTCTTTGGAATCTGTTTCAGAATCACCGAGATAGCTCTCCACATACCATCCTCTCAATCCAATAACACGCATCGAACGAGAACAAAGAATGCGGGAGGTAATACTCGGAGTAAATTGATAAATTCTACACGTCTTGGAACCAACTTTTACTCTCTTTGACTTCAAACTGAAGCCAGGAAGATTGGGTTCGATTCCGTTCGGTGTACAAACTTCCCCAGTCGATTTGAAATACTTGACCTTCGAAGCTCCACGCATTCCAAACACGTCGGAAGGCACATGAATTTCTGGAAGGCTAAGTCCATTTGGAGTTTCAATCACTCGCCGAACAGCGGGTTTTCCATTCTTCACAACCAAAGATCCATCTGTCTGCTTGACCACTTCTTTCGAAGAACCAAGAGACTGATAATCACTGGATGAAAAAGTAAAAAACCCCACAGTCACGGCAAGAATAAGATAGATGGTTCCAAACACTGAAATCGCGGTGTAATTGCGATCCGCAGTGATAGCCATCCGATCCTTGAGATTGTTTCTCCTGCCGTGGAACGATTTTGCCACGAGAAGACAAGAAAAAAATCCAAGAATGATTCGTGACAGAAATCCAGCATCAAAGAGATTCAAAACTCCCAACATGGAACCTGTGACAAGGACAAATACACACAAATCCCATCCAATCTCTCTGAGCCACGGTCCATACAGTGGATCAATCTTTATTCCAACCTTAGTTGTCAGACCAGATAAAATATCCATGAGGATATTTCCAGCCTTTTCTACCAAAACAAACACAAGGGTTGGAGCCACAATTATGGCCATAGTAATGAGGGTGATAAGAGTTGACCCAAAGAGCCAACCACCCAAAATCCACCCAGCCACTCCGGCCAAAAAGACGTATACGAGCCACTTGAGGCTCGTCGTGACCCACTCAGGAAGTTCAACATTCTTGATGGACTCTACAATCCGCCCATCCTTAACCCTATCAACTACCTCATCCGTCAGGGATTCAATCTGACTTTGAGTGGTTCGATTTCCTTTGCCGTGTTTATCAACGACATAGAGCACAGCACGAACTGTGTCCATGGTTGCACGACCGGAATTATCTAGACCAGTTGTCAATGCAACCTTCAACATGGTTACATCCGCGGTTTCAACCGCTTCCATAACCTGTCGCTGATTTGCATTTGGTCTATATCCACTTCCGGGCGGCGGATTCTGGATAAGTATCCCAACCTGAATAAGAATATACCGTTCACTTTCAGTCAATTGTTGACCAAGAGTTTCCGATTTTTTCTCTTCCTCGGGTTTTTCCTTCCCTCGCAAACGCTCGAGCTCTTCTTCACTCGCTTCCAGAAGTTCTCCAATGCAATGCGGACACAACTTATATCCACGTCGCAGGAGTGTATCCTCAAAAGTAAGGTAAGTAACCGGCGGATCCGATGAATTGACACGGGGCTGATCTTTGCCACCCCCAGAAGGTCGGTGAGTTTCTCTCCAAAAACTTATTGCTCCATCAATGACAGAGCAATCGGGTCGATTCTTCCCTGCTCCATCTATGGAAGCAAGATGAATCATCCGCTCATGACCACCTGCGCCAAAGACGCAGAAGAGGTCGAACGGCTTCGGCCTTGTTCCTGGCGGAATCGGTGTAGTGGTCGAATCTGTTTTCACAGTTGCCACTGCCCCTTGCATGGCATCACGCTTCAGTTTTGCCGCCTCTGAAGCATCAGCAGCACCATGTCCGATTCCGGATGCGGCACTGATGACAATATTCCAAAGTGTCTCCATCAGTGGGTTACTGAATGATTCTTTCGGAAGTCGCAAAACTCCTTCAAGACTGGAGCCTGTGAGAAACAGAACTTCCGGAGGTAATTCTTTGATCACCCCCAAAAGTTGTGGAACACTTGAAATAACTCGTCCAGCTACTTTTCGGACCGTCTCCTGAACAAGCTCGTGTGCGGTATTTTCCGCTGCATCACGAACATTGTTATTACCATTCCGTCTTGCCATCATTTCCTCCCGTGCGTTTTTATATGCACTTTTTTCATTGTTAATGACCTTAAAAAAGGTTCCCAAGCGCAACTCGCGCACAGGAAACGGTTCTTTTTATCAAATTTTCACGCTTTTGTCAATGTTTTACTGATCTGAAACATCAATCTCCTCGTTAATCATTTTTGTGAGTTTTGGACGATCTCTATTGCGACCAACAAGGGTTGCTCCAATCACACGATTATTTTTCAAAAAAAGTTGAGCCACTCCGCCTTCTAAAACACTTCCTTGTACCAAAATTTTATCTGCCCATTCACGATCTGTATCTCCAATATAAATCACTTCTAATCCTAAAACATTGATGGCGTGAGAAGAAACCAAACGAAATAATGCTCGTTCTCCACACATACTTTGTGCAACTATTCTTCCTTGTGTTTGGGCATTCATCCAATTTCCTCCCAAACGGTGATGTCCGGAAATCACATCAAAAAATTCCGTACTATCTCCAGCTGCATACACATCTGGAATATTTGTTTCTAAAAATTCATTTGTTTTTATTCCGGTTTTCACCTCAATGTGACCTTCACGAATCCAAGAAAGATCTGAAATTGTTCCAATTCCAACTCCAAGAACCTGACACAAATGTTTTCCTTTTGTTGTTTGAAAACCCTCTAATTCTTTTTCTCCAAATAACTGTTCAAACACTGCTTCTGAAATAACTTCAACTCCCTGTTTCTTTAATTGTTTTTCTATAAGTGATCCACTTTCAGAATCAAACACTCTTGACCAAACATGCGAACTTCGAAAAACCATTGTAGTTGGAATATGGAAATGCGAAAAAATCGAAAGATATTCGCATGCGATAAATCCTCCACCATAAATACCCGCACGATCAGATGCTTTTCGTTCAGAAAGAAGTTGAATAAGATGATCAGCATCATCCAATGTTGAAAGATATGAAACACCACGCACATCTTCTGGAAGAATTTTTACCTGTCCACCTGTAGCAAGAAGAAGTTTATCAAATGGCAATTCCCGACCACTTCCCAACTCAACAAATTTATTTTTTCCATCCATTTTCTGCACACGTTCGCCTGGCAACCATTCAATATTTTGCTTTTCGTACCACCCTTCTAACTTCAAAAAGACGCGCTCACGCGCGACCTTTCCTTTAATGTAATGGGGTAAAAGAACTCGAGAATACAACGGATGCACCTCCTCACTTATAATCGTTATTTCCGCATTTGCATCACGTTTTCTCAATTCTTCTGCACATGTTGTTCCCGCAATTCCTCCTCCAACAATTACGACACGCATAGACTAAACTTCTGGAAATATTTGTGTTCCAGATTCATCGTAAATAAAAATTGCAAGAGTAGGACATGACTGTGCTGCCATAATCAACTGCTCTTTTTCTGAATCATCCATTTCTACCACCCGCTCATATGTTCGTTCTGTTGGTTCTGTTCCATGATCCAAAACGTATGCTTTATTTTCCTCATTAAGCTGAAATGTTTCCGGAGAAATCGTGACACATGATGCAGCACCAATACAAAGATCTGGATCGACTTTAATGCGATATTGAGACATAAAAAAATTAAACAAATTCAACACTTTCAATTTCTGGACACTGATTAAAAATCAATTCTTTGATTCCTTCTTCGTACGAGGAAGAACATCCGCAGTCATGACAAAATCCAGAAAGTTTTATCACAACATGTGGCGGTTCACAACTCATAATTTCAATATTTTTTCCTCCTTTTTCAAGAAGAGGTTTTAATGTTTTCAAATGGGTTTCGATCGTTTCTTGTGTGATCATAGTAGGCAAAGAATAACAATTTTATAAAAGAAGGTCTTGTTGTGATTCTGGTTTGGAAGGTTCATCTTCTCCTAAAACTTCTGTGAGTGCTTGAACTTCGGCAGGTGATAAATGAATATTCATTAAGTGAGTAGAATTTCCTTTTCTCTGTTCATGAGGGCGAAATGGATTTTCAAGAGAGCTGTGGGACATAAAGAAATAACCAGGACTTAAAAAATTTGTATTTGATACCCTTTTGCTTCTGCATCAACAATAAGGACAGTTTGGGAAGAATCAATAAATATATATCCTCTAATTTCAATTCCTGCAGGAATTTCTGTTGCGGGAATACCTCTAAGCCACAAATCTCCATCTATTTTCACCCCTTTTAAAGCTTCGAGTGAGGTAAGTTGGTTATTATCATTTAAGACTAAAATCCCTGAAATTTTTCTTGAAATTCCATCAAGATTTTCCAATTCATTTCGATTCAAAATAAGATCACCCATCACTTTCTCCGGCAATCCAACAAGAGAACGAAATTTATTCTTACTTAAATAGATATTTTCTCCAACCTCCTCCGGCATTCCGTCAGAAGAGACGAGATTGTTATTCATACACCAAAAACTTCCTCCAACTTTTTTTGGGTATCCATTGAGTTTTAAAGAGGAATTACCTGAAATATTAAGATCTCCTTTCACCTCCATTAGACCGATAGGAAGTTGTTTGATTTTCCTACTTAGTAAATTCAAATCTCCCTCCACAATTGTCGTTCCGTCCGGTTGAAATTTAAATGTTCCATCCACCCAATCTTCATCTTTTCCAAATTCTTCTGCCCATTTGATATAGTCTTCTTTTATCCAGAGAGGTTCTTTTTCCACTTCTCTTTGTTCTTCTCCACTCATGGAAATATCTAAAACGGGAGGAAGGTCTTGTTGTGGTTCCGGTTTGGAAGATTCTTCTTCTCCTAGGGCTTCTGTGAGTGCTTGGGCTTCGGCAGATGGTAAATAAGTACTCATTAAGTGAGCAGAAGATTCTAAGTTTTGATCAGGAGGATGAAAGGGATTACGGAGAGAGTCAGGGGACATAGAAAAAGAAAATATGAATTTATTGTTTTTATCAATCCACAATCTTGATTCGATACCCTTTCGCTTGTGCATCGACGATAAGGTCTGTTTGAGAAGCACTAATATACACACATCCTCCAATTTCAATTCCTGCAGGAATCGTTGTTGCAGGAATATTAAAAAGCACTAAAAAGCCATCTATTTTCGTTCCTTTCAAAGCTTCGAGTGAGGTAAGTTGGTTATTCCCTGCAAGATTTAAATATCCGGAAATTTCTTTTGAAATTCCATTAAGGTTTTCCAATTGATTATTAAACAAAGAAAGATCACCCATCAATTTTTTTGGCAATCCAGCAAGAGAACTGATCTTGTTATTTTGTAAATATATACCTCTCCCAACCTCCTCCGGCATTCCTTGAAGAGATGAGAGATTGTTATAACTACAATCAAAATCTCCTCCAATCTTTTTTGGATATCTATTGAGTTTTAAAGAGGGATTACCTGAAACACTAAGACTTCCTTTCACTTCCGTTAGACCGATAGGAAGTTGTCTGATTTCTTTATCTTCTAAAATCAATTCTCCCTCCACAATCGTCGTCCCGTCCGGTTGAAATTTGAACATGTTATTTACCCAACTTTCATCTTCTCCAAAACTTTCTGCCCATTCAATATATCTTTGACGTGACCAAATTGTTTCATCTTCTACCTCTCTTTGTTCTTTTCCACTCATGGAGATATCTGCAGGAGGAAGATCTTGTTGTGGTTCTGATTCAGAAGGTTCATCTTCTCCTAAGGCTTCTGTGAGTGCTTGGGCATCAGTTGAAGGTAGAAGATGGCGTGTTAATTCAGAAGGAGTTCCTGTTCTTTGATCAGGAGGATGAAAGGGATTCTCGAAAAATTGATATTGCATATGAAAAATCAACTATCTTTATTAACTTTCCACTTGATACCCTTTTCTCGTTGCATCAGCGATAAGTTCTGTTTGATATTCACGTATATAAATAACTCCCACAATTTCTATTCCTGCAGGAATCGTTGTTGCGGGAATATCACAAAGCCACAAATTTCCACCTATTTTCACTCCTTTCAAAGCTTCGAGTGAAGTAAGTTGGTTATTGTCTGTAAGACTTAAATCATAGAAAACTTCTTTTGAAATTCCATCAAGATTTTCTAATTGATTATGAGACAAATAAAGATCACCCACCACTTTTTCCGGCAATCCATCAAGAGAACGAATCTTGTTATCGTTCAAATATATATCTCTCCTGATCTCCTCCGACATTCCTTCAAGAGACGAGAGATTATTATAATTACACACAAAATATCCTCCAATCTTTTTTGGATATCCATTGAGTTTAAAAGAGAGATTTTTGGAAACTCTAAAATCTCCTTTTACCTCCATAAGACCGACAGGAAGTTGTTTGATTTCTGTCTTTTCTAAAATCAAGTCTCCCTCCACAATCGTCGTTCCATCCTTTTGAAACTCAAATGTTTTGTCTACCCAATTTTTATCTCTTTCAAAACTTTCTGCCCATTTGATATAGTCTTCTTTTATCCAGAGAGGTTCTTTTTCCACTTCTCTTTGTTCTTTTCCAGTCATGGAGATATCTGCAGGAGGAAGGTCTTGTTGTGGTTCTGATTCACAAGGTTCATCTTCTCCTAAAGCTTCTGTGAGTGCTTGTGTTGTAGCTGAATCTAAAAAACGACCTGTTAATTCAGAAGGGATTCCTTTGTTTGGTTCAGGATGATAAAAGGGGTTTTCGAGAGAGTTGGGAGACATAGAAAGAGATGACTAAAAACAACCAAAATTTTTATCCAAAATACTTTTCTCGATAAAAACGAATCAGTTCTTCTACTGCTGGCAATACTCCAGGATTTCCAATACCCACTTTTGTTTTTGCTTGAACCGTTTCCAATGTTTGTGCTCCTTCAAGAACTGCTTCTTCAATATCATGATCTGTGACTTTTGAAATTGGATCAATCATTCTTGATGCTTCTTTGATGATTTTTTCTGGCTTTCCTATGCGACGATAAAAATCATTAATAGCGTCTCGCAATGCTTTGTCACACAAAACAGAACAGTGAAATTTTCTTGCAGGAAGACCTCCTAACCGCTCCATAATATCTTGCGGTTTCATAGCACGCGCTTCTTCAAGGGTCATACCGTCATTTTCCGTCACCATCACCGAACACATCGAAGTTGAAGCAATCGCACTTCCACATCCAAATGTTTGCCAACGGAAATCAAGAATACATTCCGTTTTTGGATCTACTTTCATCCAAACACGCAATTCATCTCCACAAGCAGGAGAACCTACTTTTCCAATCGCATTATATATCGAAGTGTCTCCATCCTCATGCATAAAATTTCGGGGATGAAAAAAGTGGTCTTTGACAATATCACTATAAAACCAAGATTTTGTTCCATCCTTTGAAGATACATCACCTGTCTTTCCAGATTGTGGAAGTTGTTGATAATTCATACATTTACGTGAAATATTTTTCCTCAACATGAACAGGACTCATCACACGCAATTTTTCCACAAGATGAGGCAAGACGTCTAAAACATATTCAATATCTTTTTCTGTTGTGGAGTGTCCGAGTGTAAACCGAACAGAACCATGAGCGACTTCATATGGAACACCAAGTGCTAAAATCACATGACTTGGATCAAGAGATGCACTTGCACACGCTGAACCCGTTGAAACATAAATGCCTTTTGCATCGAGATAGAGAATGAGTGCCTCTCCTTCAATATCCAAAAAAGAAATATTGACATTATTTGGAAGACGTTTTTTTGGATCACCATTCAATCGTGTTTTTGGAATATGTTCGAGAATACCACGAATTAACATGTCTCGCAGTCTTACAAGCCGTTCATTTTCTTTTTCACGATCTTGTTGCACAAGTTCAAACGCTTTCGCAAGTCCCACAATTCCAGCCACATGTTCGGTTCCAGGTCGAATTCCCCGCTCTTGAGCACCTCCAAACTGCAATGGTTGTAATTTTATCCCTCGCCTCATATACAAAGCACCAATTCCTTTTGGACCATACATTTTTGAACCATTGAGCGTTAAAAGATCTACATGGAGACGTTCAATGTTTAAATCAAACGTACCTACTGTCTGACACGCGTCAGTGTGAAAAAGAGGAAAAGCATTTGATCCACGAAATTTTCGAATAATGTTTCCTATTTCTGCAATTGGTTGAATGGTTCCTATTTCATTATTTGCCATCATTACAGAAACGAAAATAGTATCTGGTCTCAATGCTTGCGCAACCTGATCCGGATCAACAAGACCAAAAGTATTGACCGGAAGAATCGTCAGTTCAAACCCTTCTTTCTTTTGGAGATAGGTACAAGCTTCAAGTACTGCATGATGTTCAATGGCTGTTGTAATCAAATGACGACCATGTTCTTTGTTTGCTCGTGCACTTCCAAGAATCGCAAGATTATCTGATTCTGTTCCACCAGAAGTAAAAAGAATCTCATCTGGACGTGCACTCAAAAGACGAGCCATCGTTTCCCGACTTACTTCAATTGCATCTTTTGCTTGTTTTCCAACCGTATGAAAACTTGAGGGATTTCCACAAACCTCTTTTAAATAAGGTTTCATAACATCAAAAACATACGGATCCAAAGGGGTCGCAGCTGCATGATCAAGATAAACAAAGTGTTTTGACATAATTCAATAACGTTCAAATCGAATGAGTATCTAACAAGACAAATACACAAGATGCAAGCTTTTGTATTCTATCTATCTTCTTCTCATTTGACTATAATACTTGTGTTATCTTAAAACTTCTTTTCTTTATGCAAATTCCATCTGAATATCGAGCATTTTCGAAACCAACCCTTCTTGTTGTTACAAATACACTCCATGCAAAATTTTTTCTTGCAAATAACCGAATGATTGAAGAAAAAGGAGAGATTGATGTTTCCTCAGAACTTGAACAGGTTGCAGGAGATGGAATATCTATTGAACTTTCCGGAGGAGCAGGTCAAACGGTTATGCGATCTAATGATGATGCACACGATACATGGAAAAAACATGTCACAGAAGATCACCTCTATACTCACTTGAATAACGAATTAATGAAACGACTCCAAAATCAAGAATTTGAAGTACTTGTTTTTACAGTTCCAGAAGAACAAGAAAATGAACTCAAAGAATCTTTACATATTCAACTTCTTAAATGTACGAATCTTTTTATTCCAAAAAATCTCGTTAATCACGATTTATTAGATATTGTGGCTGAAGTACAAGAAGAACAAGGAATCTAATCAATGAGATAAATCAAACAAAAAGACACCTTTCTATAGGTGTCTTTTTGTGGAGGCCACGGCCGGATTTGAACCGGCGCATAACGGTTTTGCAGACCGTCGCGTTAACCAACTTCGCCACGTGGCCTGATGACAATTTCAAGCCACCTTATCCTACTAGAAAACCTCAATCGTTGTCCATTGAGAGCCAAAATTTCGTGCATCAGCTAATTCTTCCATCCAAATATCTGCGTGTTTGTTATATCTCGCATTCATGCGATCTTCGACATAAAAATTCTGTCCCGGATACAATTCAGGAAATCGAACTCTTGTTCCAATGGGAAGAAAATTTGCTGCAACAACTCCCCAACGAGTTTGAGTTCCGGATGCTGTGATAAACGGAGTGTCATCTGTTTGTTCTGGAAGACTATTATAGGCAGTCACAGGAATCTTCATGATTCGTTTTGCCCGTTCTCCGGCTTGCGGAAGTTTTCCGAATGGTTTTGTTTCGTTCTCCATTGCTTCTATTTCTAATACAAGTGGATGATCTGAAGAAATATATGGTCCGAAATCAACGACCGCATTTGCCATTCCGGCAGAAAAAAGATCAAAAATAAAGACCGTTACAAGAAAAATCATTCCAACTTCAAACGGATATCTCTTCCATGTCCTTCTAAAGCGACTCAAATTGAACATAGTAAAATCCAATTAAAAAATTCCCTATTACAGGGAAGCCCGAATATATTACCAGATTTTATCTTTTTTGTCAAAGGTTATATCAAACAAAAAACAAAAATAAAAAAATATCTCCCAAAAACAATCTCTGGACGAATAAGTCATTTTTTTGCTAAAATAAGCTAATCAAATGCCGATTTTTTGTTGTCAACTATGTCTCATACTCCAAACCGACTTCATGCTTGGCGTCATCATGTAAGTCATTCGTGGTTTAAACGTCTTCCTCAAGGTCTATTTAAAAATCTTGTTCTTCTTTTTATTGCGCTCGGATTAGTTGGATCTGTTGGTGTACTCGCTCTTATAGCATATGTAAGTCACGATCTGCCGGATCCAAACACTCTTTCAGACCGAACAGTGATTCAAAGCACTAAAATTTATGATCGCACAGGAGAACATCTCCTTTACGAAATTCATGGGGATGAAAATCGTACGCTTGTACAACTTGCTCAGTCATTTTGCAATAAAGAAAAAACAGAAATAAATCCGGAAGGAATTCCTTTGTTTGCTGTTCAAGCAACTATTGCTGCTGAGGATCGTACATTTTGTGAACATCATGGGTTTAGTGTGAAAGGAATTTTGCGAGCTGTTTGGCAGAATTTGCACGGAAATAGATATGGTGGTTCAACCCTCACTCAACAGTTAGTTAAACAAGCGATCCTTTCCAGTGAAAAGAAAATTTCCAGAAAAATAAAAGAACTTATTCTTTCTATTGAAATTGAACGAAGATATTCCAAAGACGAAATTCTTCAAATTTATTTTAATGAAATTCCATACGGTTCAACCAATTACGGTATTCAAGCTGCTTCTCAACATTATTTAAAAAAAGATGTAAAAAATTTGACCCTTGCAGAAGCAGCTACCCTTGCGGCTCTTCCACAGCGTCCAACAACATTTTTGAACAATCCAGACCTTCTTCTTGCCCGCCGAAATTGGATTCTCGACAGCATGGCTGAACTTGGATTTATTACATCTGATGAGACAACTCAAGCAAAATTAGAAAAAATAACTCTGGAAACACAAGTGACAAATATTTCTGCGCCTCACTTTGTTTTTTATGTAAAACAGCTTCTTGAGGATACATATGGACAGAGAGAGGTAGAAGAACAAGGATTGAAAGTGATTACCTCTCTTGATTTTGAAAAACAAATCATTGCAGAAACAGAAGTCACAAAAGGAGTAGAAGCAAAAGGAGAATCTTATCAATTTAACAACGCATCTCTTGTTGCTATTGATCCAAAAACCTCTCAAATTCTTGCCATGGTTGGATCAAAAGATTTTTTTGATGATTCCATTGATGGCCAAGTCAATGTTGCTCTTCGTCCTCGACAACCTGGATCCAGTTTTAAACCTATTGTGTATACAGCTGCTTTTATGAAGGGATACACCCCAAATACGGTTCTTTGGGATGTAAAAACAGATTTTCCTACTCCAACAGGCATTTATTCCCCAAATAACTACAATCTCAAAGAAAATGGCCCTTTAACCACACGCAAAGCTCTTCAAGGATCTTTGAATATTCCTGCCGTAAAAATTCTTTACCTTGTTGGATTAGATCAAACACTCCGTTTTGCTGAAGAACTTGGATATACAACACTAGGAGACCGCTCACGCTTCGGTCTTGCTGTTGTTCTTGGAGGAGCGGAAGTAAAGCTTCTCGAACATGTAAATGCCTACGCCACATTTGCAAACGAAGGGATTGTTCGAGCACCTATTGCTATTTTGAAAGTCGAAGATGCAAAAGGAAATGTGTTGGAAGAATGGAAACCCGAGGAAGGTAAACGTGTGATGAAGGAAAATAATGCTCGGATGATTTCCAATGTTCTTTCAGATACAGAAGCACGATCATACATTTTTGGAGCAGCTTCACAACTTCGACTTTCGGATCGTCCGGTTGCTGTTAAAACAGGAACAACAAACAATTTTCATGATGCTTGGACTGTTGGATATACTCCATCGCTTGTTGCAGGTGTTTGGGTTGGAAACAACAACAATACAGCCATGTCTCGCGGTGCAGACGGCTCTGTGGTTGCAGCACCTATCTGGAACGCCTTTATGAGTCAAGCGCTCGCTTCTCAACCTCCTGAATCATTCACAGCCCCAGAAATTCCTGTTACAGGAAAAGATATTCTTGATGGTCGTCTCCATCAGGAAACAGTGACGATCGACCGTGCATCTCAAAAATTAGCAACCGAATATACTCCAGCTTCCTATCGAGAAGAAAAAACATTTGCAGAATATCATTCTATCCTCCATTACATTCAAAAAGATAACCCACTTGGACCTCCCCCAAACAATCCAGCAGATGATCCATATTACGAATCTTGGGAAAAAGGAATTCAAGATTGGATGCGCCGTGAAGAAGAACGAACAGGGGTAAAAATTCAACAAGGAACCGCACCAACTGAATTTGACGATGTTCATATTCCAGCTCATTTTCCTTCTGTTTCCATTGAATCTCCTGGACAAGATGTTTCTTTTGAATCAAGAAATATTTCAATCCAAGTCAATGCGTCTGCCCCAAGAGGAATTCAACGAGTCGAATTTTATATTGATGGATATTATCTTGGACAAGATGCAAACGCTCCATATACATTTGAAACAACAATTCCTTCTAGTGTTGGACGCGGATATCATACTATTAAAGCAGTTGCCTATGACGACGTTGATAACATGGGTTCGTCTTCTGTAGGTATTCGTCTTCGATCAGAAGGAGGTTCCAGAAAATTTCTTATTACAGACCCAAATAATGGACAAACAATCGAACGTGTTCAAAGTCAGTTTACGGTTGTTATATCTATGGATAAACCAGCTGATTATGAATCTGTCAGTGTTTATGTAGAACAACCTGGAAAAAATAATCGAACACTTATTGAACATATTTCTCATCCAGAATCTCCATTTCTCACGGTTTCATGGATACTTCCAAGCAATGGTGATTGGGTTCTTTCCGCCCAAGCAGAAGGAAAAAATGGAAGAACAGAAACACCAGGAATTATTGTTCACATAACTTCCCCTTCCAGTCAGATTGCTTCTAAAACAGAAAACACGAATACAGAAACAATTCCTGCGTCTGTTCCTGTCATATCAGAATTAAATCCATTTACAACCCAATAAAAAATAAACATCCAATAGAATGTTTATTTTAGACCTCTTATCTGAGGTCTTTTTTATTCCATTTTTACAAAAGGGAAAACAGAAGGTTGATGAATATTTAATACATCTCCTGAAAGGGGATGATAAGCTAAACACTGATCATTTGTAAAAAGAAACGCATTTATTGCTTTTAAATGTGTTGGAAAAAAATCATAAGGAATCAACATTTCCATATGAGAAATATAATCCTTGTCTCTTTCATAGATAAAAGAAAAAGATTCGTTTGAAAAATCTGTTATCAAATGTCCAGGAGTATCAAACCCTCTTACCAAATAAGATCCTCCTAATCCAAAAATGACTTCCAAATACTGATTATCTTCGTCAACAAACAAAATATTTACAGAATCATATTCATCAATTGAATTCAAACGAGATCCACGAGAAATATTTGGTTTCTTTTCGTTTGGTAATGTCGGAATAATAACCCGTACAACAATTCCTTCTGCATTTTGAAAAAATTCACAAAGACAAGCTAAATGATCATCTGTGGAAACATTTCCATTCCAAAGCCGACCAACAGCTAATCGTAAAATATGTGGTTCTTTTGGAAGAATAAGCATAATTCTATTGCCGAATTGGCATAAGAATATACAAATATTCATTCGAAGAGGATACAGGCTTCAAAACACACGGATTTGCTGCATCAATCATCTGAAAAGAAATATCGTCTGTATTTAATGCCTGAAGTCCATCAAGTAAATAACGATAATTGAGTGTTACCGCATTTACTTGTCCTGAAATTTCTTTTGCAGAACAAGAGGCTGTATTTTCTCCACGCGCGGCATCCACTGCACTCACTGTTACAGATCCTCCTGGCTGAAATTCAACATTTACATCAAAAAGACCTGACTTCGAAAACAAACTTGCCGCTTTCACTATTTTTATAAAATCTTCTCGATCAATCTTTGCTTCTGTTTGAAATGTTTTCGGAATAATTTGTCGATAATCCGGATAGGTTCCATCAATGGTTCTCGAAATCAATTCCACTGTTCCAAATACAAAGACAATCTGATTTTCCGAAAGATTTACCGTAAGATCACTAGGTGTTTCCACATCATCACGAAAAATAGAAAGAATTCTTCCTACTTCTGCCATGGTTTTTGCTGGAACAATGACAGATATTTCTTCTGAAGAACTGGAGTTCACTCCAATCTGACATTCCGTGAGACGATAAGAATCCGTCGTTGCTAAAGTCACTATTCCTTTCTCTGGAGAAGAAGTGTGAAATTTCATAAACACACCTGCAAGTTCAGGTCTTGACTCATTTGCAGCCACAGCAAACAAAACTTGAGAAAGGGTATGACGAAATTTTTCTGCAGGAATCTGATATGAACGCGTTGCGGTAATTGAAGGAACAAGAGGAAAATCTGCGGCAGGTAAGCCATTCATTTTTGTCTTATATGATCCACAAGACACAAGCATCATCTGTCCTTCAATACGAATATTTACCTTTTCATTTGGAAGAAGACTCACATAATCAGAAAATAATTTTGACGGAACAGTTAAATCTCCTTCTTCTTCCACTTTTCCACGAATAAGACAACTGATCGCCATTTCCAAATTTGTTGCCGTTAAACGAACAGAACCATTTTTTGCCACCATGAGAACATTATTCAAAATAGGAAGATTCGCATTTTTTGTTGGAATATGGCTTGTAATACTTAGGCCAATGGAGAGATTATCTTTAATACAGGAAAACTTCATAAGCCCAATCGATATTATTATGTTATTTTTAAAAATTGATAGTAGTAATAGTAGGGGGTGTGGATGGAGTGGAAAACTGTTTTTTTCTCTTTAATCAAGCGGTAAAAAGCAAAGAGGAAAAGTGAAAGAAGTATGGAAGAAACGGTGTGGAGGAGTGAATGAAAAATTTTGTTCTTTTTTATTCACTCATGTTTTACTCTTTTTATCCCCAAAGTTTAAACGACATATAAACGTTGGAGAATCGTTTCAATATCATGTTGAAGTCGTTCATCGTTTGTAAGTTGATTTGTGATTTTATCGTAAGCATGCATGGCTGTTGTGTGATCACGACCACCAAGTTCATTTCCAATGGATGGATAGCTACATTTCATTTCTTCTCGCATGAGAAACATAATGATTTGACGAGGAAACGCAAGACGTTTTTCGCGGCTTTTTCCAAGAAGATCGTCAATTGATAAATCGTAGTAGAGGGCGACTGTGTGGATAAGCTGTCGAGTTGTGACAGATTTTTTCATTTTTGTTGGTTGAAAGCTTGTGAGAATAGGTTTCACACTTTCCACAGTTGGAATCATATTTTTGAATTGATGAAAGGCAATAATTTTATTTAAAGCTCCTTCAAGTTCGCGTACGTTGCTTTGAATGGTTGTGGCAACATGATGGAGAATTTCTCCATCAAGAAGATATTTTTTTTCTCGGCATTTTGCTTCCAAAATAGCAATACGTGTCTCGAAATCCGGACTTCCAATATCCGTCATCATTCCCCATTCAAAACGAGAAGATAGACGTTGTTCAAGTGCAGGAATTGCTTTTGGTGGTCGGTCTGAAGAAAGAATAATTTGTTTGTTATTTTGGTGAAGGGCATTGAATGTATGAAAAAATTCTTCCTGTGTTCCTTCTTTTCCTGTAATAAATTGAATGTCATCAATAAGAAGAACATCCACATTTCGATAAATATCTTTAAATTCTTTTCCGCGACCTGTGCGTACGGCATGAATAAAGTCATTCGTGAAATTTTCGCAGGTAATATAGAGGATTTTTGCCTGAGGATCTCTTTTTTGAATTTCATTTCCAACTGCTTGTAGAAGATGTGTTTTTCCAAGTCCTACTCCACCATAGATAAAAAGAGGGTTATAGACACCTCCAGGTTGCATAGAAACAGCTTGAGCAGCAGCATGAGCGAGTTCATTTTGTTTTCCAACAATAAAATTGGAAAAAGCGTATTTTTGATTAAGGGATGGTTCCGGTGTTTCAGAATAGGAACGTGGAAGAGATGGAAGTGTGAATGTTTGAGAAAAAACAGGTTGTTGAAATGAAACATCTGAAACAGTTTGATCTGAAATTTCTTGGGAATAATCCGAAATAGAAATATTCATGGGAGATGTTTTTATTTCTACTCGATAAACAACATTGCGTACGCGGTCACTGGTAAATTGTTGAAGAAGGTTGGTAATGTCCCTATGATATTTTTTTTCAAGCCAGGCTTTTGTAAAGGTATTTGGAACTCCAATCACGAGTTCCTGATTTTCATATACTAATATGAATGTATTTTTGAACCATGTCGTAAAATTTGCCTTACTGAGTTTAAGCTCAAGTTCTCCTAAGACGGCTTGCCAAAGTTCGTTAGTATTCATAGGTATAGGATCAAGAAGTCTCACGGTTTAGTGAGGTTAGTGTAAACTAATTGTCCACAGGGGGGCAAGAGCAGAAAGGAGGAGGAAAAGAGCAAGAAGTTGATAAATTGTGGAGGATGTGGTTAGATGGGGGAAATATTTTCAGAAAATGAGTTGGATAACGATATATGCCAAAGCGAACATATCAACCTAAAAAACGTCGCCGTGCTCGTGTTCATGGTTTTCGTGCACGTTCAAGTACACCGGCTGGAAGAAATGTATTGAAACGCCGCATTGCCAGAGGTCGCAAGCGAGTTTCTGTTCAAGCCAAAAAGAAATAAGGAATAGACGAGGGTCGCGTACCCTCGTCTTGTTTATGCTTTCTGCAGAAAACAGATTACGAAAGAAAAAAGATTTTGAAATCCTTTTTGCAAAAGGAAAAAATGTTTTTGATACCCTTTATGGGGTTCGTTTTCGAAAAAACATGCTTCCAGTTTCTCGTTTTGCATTTGTGGTAGGAACAAAAGTTTCCAAATCTGCTGTGGTTCGCAATCGTATTCGCCGTCGGTTAAGAGAAATTATCCGTCACAGAATATTTTCTTTGGAATCTGGATATGATGTAGCATTTATTGCCCGTGTAGAAGCAAAAAATGCTTCTTTTCATGTTTTAGAAGAGCGAATGGATGCGTTATTAAAAAAAACTCCTTTTTTGAAAAAAGATGTTTAAGAAAATATTTAAAATTCCTTGTTTTTTTCTGATCATTTTGATCAAAATTTATCAAAAAACATTGTCATTTGATCATGGAATTTTGCGATGGCTCTATCCGTACGGATACTGTCGTTTTTATCCGAGCTGCTCGGAATATGGACGACAGGCCATTGAAAAATATGGATGTTTCCGCGGATTATGGCTTGCAGGAAAACGTCTTTCTAAGTGTCATCCGTGGTCGCGTGGAGGAGAAGATTGTGTACCATAAAAACGGCTTCAAGGCCGTTTTTGTTTAGAACTTCCTCATTTTGCCCATTTTAGGTTTACCATGCACCATCTGGTGCATGGTTTGCGGGGACCCAAGCTTTCCTCACCGTACCATCTGTAGTACGGCTCGGAAGAACTTGCACCCCGCGCACCTAAACTGGTCTAAAATGATTAAGTTCTACGTACAAACCATAGGGAATCTGGAATCTCAATCTGTTTCATTTTTGTCATTCCTCCACGGATAAGATTGATTGAAGAAATATTTGTTTCAAAATAATCTGCAAGGAATCGTAATAATGCTTCATTTGCTTTTCCTTTTTCAGCGATGGCTGCAACTCGAATTTTGACCGTTGTATCATCCAACCAGTTTGTAATTTCTGTTTGTCTGGCATTTGGTTGAACATGAACAGTTAAAATCATACATTCCGAAATTTTTTTAATTGTTGCAAGTCTTTTTTGATTCCTGAAATATCTGGTTCAAATGGAGTTTCAAGAATCAAATCTATGTGCTGAAGTTTTGGATGTTGAACAAGAATTTTGAAAGCAGAAAGACCAATTGAACCTTTTCCCAAATGTTCATGTCTGTCTTTGTGACTTTCAAACGGAGTTTTTGAATCATTACAATGACTTAAAACAAGTCGTTCAAGTCCAATCAGTATATCAAAATGTTCAATGGTTTTTTCCCAAGCTTCTTTTGTACGAATGTCATATCCAGAAGCAAACGCATGTTGTGTATCAAAACACACTCCGATTTTTTTGCCGTATTTTGTTTTATTCAAAAAATAAGCAATTTCTTCAAAAGAATCTCCTAAAATCATTCCAGCCCCAGCAGAGATTTCTATAAGAAGTTGGCAAGTTCCTTTATACCCATCAAGAATTTCATCTAATCCTTCTACAACAGCCTGCATACCCTTCTCTTGTCCCAAATCTTTTCCAGATCCTGGGTGAAACATGAGAGATCGACAATGAAGAAGTGAGCCTCGTTCAAGTTCGTCACGAATAATTTGAATAGATCCATGTCTGATGCGAGCTTCTCCAGATGCTAGATTGATAAAGTATGGTGCGTGAATATACGCGGCATGAATACCGTGTTCTTTCATGGATGTTTGAAATTTTTGAATGGTTTCCGCTGTAATGGGGGCGGGAGTACCTCCTTGAGGAGGTCGACTAAACATCTGGAGAACTTCACACCCAATGGAAGCTGCATGTTCTGGAGCATTCCATACACCACCCGCAGCGGAAACATGAGCGCCAAAGCGCATACAATAAGATCATTTCTCTACTGATTTTATCATTGTTTCTTTGAGAAGAGCGAGTACTTTTCGGTTACGCAAGGCGTTTTCCATGTATTCGCGATACATGGGAGAGTAAATATGGTCACGAGTTTCTTTGTCTTTGTGGTGTGAAGCAAGTTCGTCTAATTCTTTGTCAATTTCTTCGTCTGAGACAGAAACATTTTCTTTTTTTGCAATTTCTCGAATAATTAAACCAACTTTCACACGAAGAACAGCTTGAGGAGAAATTTCTACTTTCAATTCCGGAATGGTCTTTTTAATGGCTTGAAGATAGGTTTCAAACGTCATGCCTTGTTCATCTGCATTTCGTTTGAGTTCCTCAATCATGCGGTTGATTTCTTCATTAATTAAAAGATCCGGGATATCTCCAAAACGAGATCCTGTTGCAATTGCATCCAACATTTCGCGTTCTACTCGCATATCTTCTTCTCGTGCTTTTTCTCTACGAATATTTTCTCGCAAAATGTTTTTAAGTCCTTCCAAATCTTTTTGCCCAACTATTTGAGCAAACGCATCATCAAGTGTTGGGTTTTCCAAGGAATAGATTTCTTTTGCTTTCATTTCAAAGCGAATGTTTTGACCAGCAAGATTTTCCTGGTAATGCTCTTTTGGAAAGGAAAGATCAAAAGATTTTTCTTCTCCTTCTTTCATGCCAATCAATTGTTCTGAAAGACCTGGAATATAATAATCTTCATTTAGATAAATACTGTGGTTTAAAGCCTGACCTCCTTCAAGAGGAACGCCATTTTTTTTCATGTCCATGTCAACCACGATTTTATTTTCTTTGAGTGCTGCATGATCTCCTGGCATGCGAATTTCTTTGGTTTGCATACGCTGAATATCTTTCAACATCTTTTCCACATCTTCTTCAGATACTTCAACAGGTTTTGAAGAAACAGAGATTGTTCGAAAATCAGCCATTTGTTCAATTTTTGGCATGAGAGTAACAGTCGCTGAATAAATAAGATCATTTCCAGGTGCGAGTTTTACAACATCAATGGCTGGGGATCCAACTGTTTCTAGTTTTTGATCAAGAACAGCTTCAACAAATGTTTTACGAACGACTTTTTCCAAAGCTTCTTCGTAGATTTTCATTTCTCCAACATGATGTTTTACAATGTCATATCCTGCTTTTCCAGGTCGAAATCCAGGAATTTTTGCATGTTCTGAAATATGGCTTGCGGCATCTTCCAAAAAAGAAACAAGTTCATCTTGAGGAACAGTAATAGTCAATTTTGCGCTATTTTTTGGGAGATTTTCCAATTGTATTGTTGGCATAAGAGGTGTTAGGGAAAAAATTTGCTTTGTTGAGCATAACTTTTAACAAATATCATGTCAATTGTTAAAGACTCTTGACAAAAAGTTAAAAATTTGGTAAAGTGTATTCATCAAGATAAGGAACAATTTTTTATAAAACATTATTTCTTCCACGATTCTGAGGGGAGAGAGCCCGCCTTCTCTTCACTGAGAAAGCGGATAGGAATATCAAATGAAGGTCCCTGGTGCTTGCACTAGCTGCCTTCATACGCCTGATATTCTTGGAATCTATACCGGTTCTTGCAACAGGTCACTGGATTCCTTAGGGATTTTCTTGCAAAAGAAAATCACCTTCAGAATCGTGGGAGGAATATCCTCCTGAAGTTCGGTAGATGTTCTCTGCTTGCTGGGAGCGAACCCAGCGTTTTGAGGAGTTAAAAATGAATAAGGATCAGACCAACGGCCAGACGACCGCGACCGCAGGGACCGAGACTGCCACTTCCGCCAAGCACACCTGTACGGTGTGTGGATATAAGGCGGAAGGAACCAATTTTATGGTTCCAAAATTTGAGGAAATCGCCGAGGCTGCTGGGGTCTCGATGCGTGATCTCACGGCCGAGATGGTCGTCGCGCAGGCAGTCTGCAAACGCTGCGTGGGTCAGAACGGGCTTTGGGACAAGGGCTATAAGTTTACCCTTTCTAGCGCTCTTGCCCAGCTCGAGAAGCGAACGGCAGAGCGTGCAGCGCGCGAAGCCATCGAGGCCGAGCGCAAGGCTGAAGCCGAGGCACGACAGGCCAAGATTGATGCCGAACAGGCTGAGATCGCAGCCAAGCACCAGGCCTGGCGGAAGTCCGCCTTGACCTGTGTGGTCTGCAAAGACCTCGACGACGCCGATCACGGCGCCACGCCCGACTTCGGCACCATGCGGGAGAAGCTCGACCGGGTGGTTAAGTCGGCCGATCTGAAAGACTTCTTCCACTGCGCTCGCTGCGCAGCCGAGGTTCGGAGTGCTGAGATGCGTATGTTCAAGTACGCGGATCAGTTTGCCGAGGCCACGCGCCGCCAGGCCGAGTTCGAGGCTGTTCGCAAGGCTCGTCAGGCCGAGCAGCGGGCAAACGTCGGTCGTCCGGCCGAGACTGTGGCCGAACGTCTCGTTCGGACGTCGGCATCGAAAGATGCCCGCAAGATTCTTGACGGGATGAAAACCAGTCAGCCCGCCGTGCCCGCCGCTCGAATTTTCGAGGGCGGATGGGTAAAGGGTGGCGCTGAGGACAACCCGGTCAAGGTTCCCAAGCCTGTCCGGAACAATGGCTGGGACCGCATGAAGGCGGCCAGCCAGAGCCAGCCGCAGGAGTGAGTTTTTTCGCGCCAGTCGCAAATGATGGGCGCTGGCGCTGTTCCAAAAATTAATCCGGTTACGCAAAACACGCCTGTACCACGCGTGACCGGTAAAGAAAGGAGGTGATCGATGAGGTACCCATCGAAGTTTGGGTAGTTCATCGAAAAACCTGGTGCGACAGGTATTGTCTTTCCTGGGTCGCACACCAGGAAAAGTCCTACGGAGCCGGACAATCGAATTCGGCACCCCGGGCTCCGTCCGCCCTAGAAAACCAACAACCGTTCAACCTCGCCCGACAGGAGGCCTCAGTTCTCGTTTTTTTTGAGAGGTCTCCATTTCAAGATAAGGCCCGCTGGTAGTTCTTCCAGCGGGTTTTCTGTTTAAAAGCTTCTAAAAATGGCGTCTTTTTAACTCATTTAAACTAAGAAAGTTTTATTTTATTGATTTACACAAATTTAAATCAATAAAAGTTTTGGATATGATAATCTTTATATAGTCGTTCAAGTTTATTTTGACTAATAAGAAAATCTACAAAACCAAATCCCTTGCTCCCCATGCTCCTCTTGCACTCCTTGTGGCACCACTGTCTTATATAAATATATGGATCTCCCAACTTTTGATAGAGAAAACCAATTGATGCAAGAAGGGTACCAAGTAATTGCTGGAGTGGATGAAGCCGGATGCGGAGCGCTTGCAGGGCCTGTGGTGGCTGGAGCGGCTGTATTGTCACAATCAAAATTATGGGATGGTATTCGAGACAGCAAACTTCTTTCTCCTCTACAAAGAGAAAGGATGTATAAATATATTGTTCTTGAAGCTAAATCATGGGCTGTTGGACAATCAACGGTTGAAGAAATACAAAAAATTGGGATTAGACACGCAACATTTTTAGCCATGCAACGAGCATTGGAATCACTCCCTTCTCTTGATTTTATTCTTGTGGACGCATGGCATCTTCCAGGAATTTTGACTCCTCAACAAGGAATTATTCATGGAGATCGATCTGTTTTTTCTATTGCAGCTGGTTCTATTTTGGCAAAAGTGACAAGAGATCGTCTTATGTGTGATTATGCACAAGAATTCCCTTCTTATGGCTTTGAAATTCACAAAGGATATGGAACAACTCTTCATCGCAAAAATCTTCAAAGATTCGGACCGTGCCCTATTCATAGACTTGGTTGGAAAGGAATAAATAAGGAATAAATAAGGATTTTCTCATTCGGCGCATACCTGTGTCGAAATCTACGTTTTTTGTTCACTATACCTGTGAATACAGTTCATAAAAATCCTCGATTTCTCCTTGTTCTGCATCTAAATGTGAAAGTCCTATAAATATATGAATGAAACAACACCCATCAATATTCGTCCTTGGGGGCGATACGATATTTTGGAGACAGGAGTCGCACATCAGGTAAAACGCATTACCGTTGAGCCTCATTATCGATTAAGTCTTCAATTTCATCATTTTCGAGTGGAACATTGGATTGTTGTTTCTGGTCAAGGACTCATGACGTTAGTTGATCAAGAATTTCAAATCAATCCAGGGTCTTATGTATGTGTTCCAGTTGAAACACTTCATCGTGTGGAGTGTATTTCCGACGAGCCACTGGTATTTATTGAGGTTTGGACTGGTTCTCTTCTGAATGAAAATGATATTGTAAGGGTTCAGGATGATTATGCACGCGTTGCGTCTTCTTCTTCTTGTTCTCACGAGAGCTATTGACCAAAATCGAGTTTTGTAGTAACGTCCTTGCTTGTAAGAGGTTGAAGTTCTTGGTGTCTTGGAGGAAAATTTCGCTTAATTCAGCATAATTTTCAATCGATGGCGACAGAATTTGGCTTGGTACAGCATATTTTGGAAGAATCGGTCGCGATCGTACGAAAAATTGAGGTTTTCTATCAAATTTACTTTGAAACAATGGATTGTTGGAGTTTTATTGAAGTTTCTTCGTAGTCTTGTTTTTTTGAAACAGCATGCCTGTCCAGCTGCTCGTTTTGTCAGTAAACCACTTTTGTTTATCTTTATCCGGCTCATTCGATGGGTTGGAGTGCCTATTTATCGTGTTTATTTTTGGATCAAGCGTTTTTTCTCAAAGTTATATTTGCCTACAAAAAATCGCTTGTTGTATTTGGTTTCGAATCGATATGTTTTTCACGCAGCAGTCATTGGAATTGTTGCCGTGACCACATCTTCAAATTTTCAAGGAAGTGAGGTGCGTGCAGAGACATTTGGAGAGAAAAGTCTTTTGTTTTCGATTGTAAGTCAAGAAGACTTAGCAACAGTTGAAGAAATAAAAGCAAAAGAAGGATTTGTTCCTATAAAAACAAATTATTCCGAGATGTATGCTTTGTCCCCTTCGGATACAGCTGATCTTGATCTTATTGATGAGGATTATGTAAATTTTCTTGGAGGAAATGGATTTTTAACTTCATCAATTGGTGCGGAAAGTCCTGTATCCTCTTCTCGTACAGAAACAGAAATATATGTGGTTCAGGATGGTGATACATTAAGTACAATTGCTGATCGTTATGGTTTGAATTTGAGTTCAGTACTTTGGGCGAATGAATTGACATTCAAGAGTACAATTAAACCAAAACAAGAACTTGCTATACCGCCGGTTGACGGAGTTCTTTATACCGTAAAGAATGGGGATACCATTCAGAGTATTGCGAAAAAATATTCAGCTGAATCAGAACAGATTGTTGCTTTTAATAAATTAACAAATGCAAACACTTTGAAGATTGGACAAAATCTAATCATTCCTGGTGGAGAACCTCCAAAAATTGTTCCTGTTCGACGCACAGCCCCTTTGACAAAGTTATTTGTTTCTCCAAGTTCAAACGATTCAGTTGGAAAAAAGGCTTCTGCTTCTGATGGTGGATGGGTGTGGCCTACAGACTGGCATGTGATTACCCAGTATTATGGATGGAAACATGTTGGTCTGGATCTTGATGGAGATTATAATACAAAAAATTATGCTGCGCGTGCGGGAACAATCACTCGTGCTAGTTGGTATAGCGGATATGGATTATGTGTTGATATAGATCACGGTGACGGATATAAAACGCGCTATGGTCATTTTTCAAAGATTTTTGTAGAGGTTGGACAGCAGGTTGCCGCCGGGGAAGCACTTGGTATGACAGGGACAACCGGTTATTCCACAGGAACACATCTGCACTTTGAGGTATTTGAAAATGGAAAACGTCGCAATCCATTGGAATTCGTTCGCTAAAACAGAAAGAAAAACTCCGCGATAAAGCGGAGTTTTTCTTTTATCTGAAGAAGTAGTTGTTATAATGATTTTGATATGAAAAAAAGTTGTGATTTGTGTAAAGCAAAAATCGAAGACTGGAATAAACATTGTGCTAAATGTGGATTTACCCTTGTTTTAGAACCAGACAAAAAGATTCAAGAACGATTTTTACGATGTCCATCTTTAGGTGCTATTTTATGGACGCAGGGTTGGTCATTTGGTGCTCGACTTTATTTTTGGTTTTTTCTTTCTCTTATTCCACTTTTTGGTTTTATTATCCTTTTTTTATTGTTTTTATTTGGACGTCGATGGTCATGGAAATATGGTGGTTGGGGAAGTTGGGAAGAATATCAATCTCGTATGCGCTTTCTTGATTTGATTGGAGGAATCTGGTTTCTTGGTCTTGGAGTTGTTTATTTGTGGATTCGATTCAAATTATAAAATATGAAGCTAAATCATTTAGCAATTATTCCTGATGGAAATAGACGATGGGCACGACAACGCGGTCTTCCAACTCTCGAAGGTCATCGTCACGGATATAAAAAAATAAAACACATAGGAGAATGGTGTTTACAACGTGGAATTGTTCATCTGACGATTTGGGGATTTTCAACGGAAAATTGGAAACGTAGTGAAGAAGAAGTTTCTTATTTAATGGATCTTATTTTTTTAGCTCTTACAAAAGAAATTGATTTTTATCAGGAACGCGGTATTCGATTGCGAGTATTTGGAAATATAAAAGAACTTCCTTCTCGTATTCAAAAGGCTGTGACAGAGGCAGAAGAAAAAACAAAAGATGGAAAAAATGGTCAATTAAATATTTGTTTGAATTATGGAGGTCGGGCAGAAATCATTGAAGGAATAAAAAATCTTTTGGCAAAAGGATATCGCCCAGAAGATATAACAGAAGAAATGGTGACCCAAGCTCTTTGGACAGGAGACCTTCCATCACCTGATCTTATCATTCGAACAAGTGGAGAGCAGCGTCTTTCCGGATTTATGAGTTGGCTTGGAGGATATAGTGAACTTCTTTTTTTAGAAAAACATTTTCCTGATTTTGAAGAAGAAGATTTAGATGCAGCTTTGCGAGAATTTGAATCTCGTGATCGACGATTTGGAAAATAGTTTTATTTTTCCAAAGAGTGTCTATATGTAAGAGCTTCAGAAAGATGAGAGGGAAGAATATGATCTTCTTCTTTTAAATCTGCAATCGTTCGTGCCATTTTTATGATTCGTGTATATCCTCGTGCGGAAAGATGAAGACGTTCTGTCGCTATACGCATAATTTTTTCGCCAGCTTCATCAATAGTTCCAAATTCGTGTAGAAGACGAGAATTCATTTCAGCATTAGAAAAAATACCGATATTTTTAAATCGATTGATTTGGCGTGTACGTGCTATTTCTACACGTTTACGAACGGTTTCCGATGATTCTCCAAGAGTTCGTTTTGTTAATTTTTCCGTTTCAACACGTGGAACAGAAATGGAGAGGTCTAGCCGATCGAGTAATGGACCTGAAATTTTTTTACGATATTGGTGTACAGCAGATGTAGAACAGGTGCAGATGACTCCTGGATCATCTGCATGACCACAAGGACACGGATTCATGGCAGCAACGAGCATACATTTAGATGGAAATGTAAATGAAGCGGAAACACGTGAAATAGTCACATGACCGTCTTCAATGGGTTGGCGTAAATGTTCCAAAGCTGACCGGTTGAATTCAGGAAGTTCATCCAGAAAAAGAACTCCACGATGAGCAAGAGTGACTTCACCTGGTTTAGGCCATGCTCCTCCACCTACTAATGCAGATGCAGAAGTGGAGTGATGTGGGCTGCGATATGGACGTTCAGAAATGAATCCAGATAGAGATCCGTATTCATTTGCAATCGAATAAATTTTTGTCACCTCAATTGCTTCCTCAGGTGACATTGAGGGAAGAATGGAAGGAAGGGCTTTGGCAAGCATGGTTTTTCCTGATCCAGGCGGTCCATAAAGAAGAAGGTTGTGACCTCCACTTGCCGCAATTTCTAATCCGCGTTTAGCATGTTCTTGTCCGAAAATATCCGCAAGATCAACAAACGGATTTTTTTCTTTTTCATCTAAAAGAATAGGTATATCTACCTGTTTTGGTGACCATATATTACGAAGATAGTCCACAACTTCTCGTAAACTCGAAACCGGAATGATTTTTAATCCGTGAACTAATGCAGCTTCTTGTGCATTTTCTTTTGGAAGAATGAGATGTTCGTAACCGTACGTTTTTGCAGCAACTGCCGCAACAAATGATCCACGAACAGGTCGAATTTCTCCTTGAAGGCCGAGTTCTCCTAAAAATACAGCTGAGTGTTCTTTTTCTGGAATAATGTTTTCTTGTGCCGCGAGAATAGCGACAGCAATAGGGAGATCATATAAGACACCTTGTTTTTTTAAATGGGCGGGAGAGAGGTTTACAGTTACTCTCCATCGCGGAAATGGAAGATCTGTATTTTTGATAGCGGCACGAATGCGTTCTTTTGATTCTTTTACAGCTGCATCAGGCAATCCGACAATCGTAAATGAACTCAAACCAAATGCAACATCTGCTTCGATAATGATTGGTTTTGCATCAATTCCTAAGATTGCAACGGATGGAATGTAGTGAGACATAAAACTCCCCGGAAATATCTCAACAGGGGAGTTTATGAGAGTTAAAACAAAGTTTTAACGTTTTCTAAAAATAAATTTATTGGCGAAAAAATTTCTTTTTTGATTTTCCTGTAAGCAAAAGAAGTAGAACTCCCGTGACAATAATTGCATCTGAGAGATTGACAGCTGATCGACTAAAAAAGATGAGATAGTCAACGGTAAATCCATAATAGATTCGATCAAAGAGATTTCCCAGTGAACCAAGAATAATAATCCAAGCAGCTGCGCTTACTTGAGGTTGTATTTGCCAGTGTCTGATTGCGAATCGAACAAGAATACCGAGAACAATAATAGTAAGAACAATGACGATTGGTATTCGAAAAGGAATATCAAATGCAATTCCATAGTTTTTATGAACAGCTAAGTCAAAAAAACTAGGTTGAATCAGTTGTTCTTCCCTAGGAAATGATTGAACAGCCATTCGTTTCATCCAAACATCAAAAAGAACAATCAATCCTGTTCCGAGGATTTTTATGATTGCTTTTTTTGATTCGGTTATGTTCACATTTCTTGTGTCAATGTTTTTTTACATTGGATACAAGAAGAAGATGTTGGGCGGGCACGTAACCGACGTTCATCGATTTCTTGTTTGCAGTACATACACATGCCATAAGTTCCTTCTTTTATTCGTTTGAAAGCTCCTTCAATATCTCGAAGAGATTTATCAAGAGCATCTTCTAAAGAAAGGTTATCACTATACCGAGCGACTTCTAAAGCATTTTCTCCTTCCTCATCTCCCAAATTGGGAAAATAGACTTCTGAAGTCGTTGTTTGAGGATTGCGGTGAGAAAATTGGGAGAGTTCTTTTTCCAATTTTTCTTTTTCCGCCATCATAAGTTGTTTCATTTCCTCAATGAATTGTGGTGTCATAAAAAAGAGATTTACAAAGCGGAATGTTTCTCTCAGAATAGCAGATAAAGAGAAAAAAACAAGCTGCTGCGAATGAGATATTGTTTATTCAAACTGAGAAAAAACTCTTAAATAAAAAAAGAGGGCTAACGCTCTATAAGTAAAGATTAAAAGCGTGCCCCCCAAGGGGGCCCGATGTCCGGCAGATGCCGGGCTTTGCAAAAAAGATTTTTTTTGCAAGGCTCGACATCTGTCCAAATCAAAAGGGTCCAAGACGACTCTACTTCTCTACCAATCATTGGTCTTGTCCGGGACGGCAGGCAAGCTAGCCGTATAATTGGACGGACCGAGCTGCTTTTGTTTTTGTTTTTGTGGACTTTTTTGGTCCAATTCGCAAACTGACAAGTAAAGAAGTGGGATATTCTCCGAAAGTAAAAAAGAGCAAATGTTATTTGATAAAACTTTTTATCAAATAATTCCTTCGGAAAACTTCCTGTGGAGTCTAAGTTGAAAAGAACGTTTTGGATCTTTTTTGATCCTAAATATAGTTTACCTGTTTGAACACTAAAAGTCAACAATCAATATTTTCTTTTAAAAACGTTATTTTTTGATTATTTATGATTTTGGATGTTGTATAACCATAAAGTTATCCACAATTTTTTGTGTTTGTGCATATGTTATCCACATGGTTGTTTTTAATAGCAAAAGAGGAATTTTTTTCCCGTGATTGTTTTAAAAATTCCTATTTGTTGAAAATTTTTTGTGAGATTTAATAAAATGTTTGATTCTATTGAATGTTTTTCTTCCAAAAGAAAGAACGATGCTTGAGGTGGAAAAAAAATAGCCACAGGATTCTTTGCACATGTTTTTTGTCCATCTTTTTTATCAGAACCAAGCCAAAAGTGTAAAAGTTCCTCATTGGTCGATAGATATGAATCTGACTCGCGATTTGTTCCTATGAGAGATCCTACAGCTGTTTGAACACGCATAGATTGATTTCCTTCAATATTTGTTTGTTCTACAACGGTATTTGCCGGATCTATGATGATTTCCTGTGCAGAAGTTCCATCCGGAAGAAGAAGAGGTCGAATGATTGGTTTTTGAAACGCAGACGCTATTTTTAAAATTGTCTCAAGAAGGTTTGATTTTTCCGTTTTGAATTGAAGAATAAAATGAGGATTCTTCATATCTGTTTGTGTAAAAGCAATGATTCCCCCTTGTTTTTCCAGAGTTTCTTTTAAGGAAGAAAGCATGTCTGCATGAATTGGTTCAATTAAACGGTTGAGTTTTGTGAGAATAAAAAATAATTCATCCATGGAAAATGGAGAAAATGTTATAGCGGCGATTGTTTTTTGAGGAAGAACAGGAAGAGATGGTGATGATACTTCTTTTTCACGTGGAAGGTAAAAAGTATATCCTTTTGCAACAGAATATAATGAACTGCGAAATATTTTTTGATCTTCAAAAAAGAGAATGGAACCAAGTGATCCTGGAAAAAGAGCTTTTGTTTCAAGATGAAGTGTTTTTTTTGGAGAAAATGGAAGGGGGTGTTCAGATAAAAGAAAAATATTTCGATCAAGTTGTTGGATCGAAATTCCATATATTTCTAATTTGTGAACAGGAATATTTGATTCTGATGTTCGAATAATAACAGCTGTTGAGCCATCTTTGAGAAGAAAAATAGCTAAATCCCCTTTTGTAAATGGGAGAATATCTCGTAGAAAAAATGGGCGGTGCGAGATAAGAGGAATATGTCCAAAATCACGTAAAAGTGTATCCCAATGATTTTTTTCAGGAACAAGATGAATAATGACTCCTGTTTCATCTGGAGCATAAGAAGAAAGGAGATCGCGAGTGAACCATAAAACAGCGAGGATCCACATAAGAATAATCCATATTCCTAGAACAATTCCGTATGTCCAAACAACCCGCCGTCGATGGCGGGTTGTTTTGGATCCGTGTAGTGGAATATTCAGGTACACAACCCTAGATTAATTTTGTGGAGGTTTGAGTGGTTGAGGTGGTGAAGATTGACGTTCTGGATAAACATTTCCTGGAGCGTCTTTCATAGAAAGATTAATGCGTCCCAAATCATCAATTTCTGTGACTTTTACAAAGATTTGATCTCCAACTTTGACAATATCTGAAACTTTATTGACGCGCCAAGGAGCAAGAGCACTGATGTGAACAAGACCTTCTTTTTTTGGAAGAAATTCTACAAAGGCACCAAAGTCCATGAGTCTCGTTACTTTTCCTTTAAAAATTTCACCTGCTTTTGCTTCTCGAGTAAGATCTTTGATCCAGGATTCTGCTTTTTGTGCCCCTTCTGCATTGGTCGAAGTGATCATGACTAGTCCATCATCTTCTATATCAATGGATTGAACGCCTGTGGTTGCAATAATTTCATTGATCATTTTTCCTCCAGGACCAATTACATCACCAATGTATTCTGGATTAATACGAAGGGTAATAATACGTGGTGCATAAGGAGAAAGATCTGGTCGTGGTTCAGCAAGAACAGACAACATACGATCCAAAACAGTAAAACGAGCCTCTTTTGCTTGATGAACAGCTTCTTCAACCATTTCACGAGTGAGACCAATCGTCTTGGTATCCATTTGAATAGCGGTAATTCCTTTTTTGGTTCCTGCAATTTTGAAATCCATTCCTCCACTAGCATCTTCCAAATCTTGAAGATCAGTAAATACTTTCCATTTTCCTTCAGAATTGCTTGCTAAACCCATGGCAATACCAGCCACCGGTGCTTTAATAGGAACACCAGCATCCATAAGAGCAAGTGTTGTTCCACAAGTTGATGCCATAGAACTTGATCCATTTGAGCCAAACACTTCAGAAACAACACGAATGGTGTACGGGAATGATTCTTTATCAGGCATCACAACAGAGAGGGCTTTTTCTGCGAGTGCTCCATGACCAATTTCACGTCGACCTGGTCCGCGCATGGGTTTTACTTCCCCAACCGAATATGGAGGAAAATTATAATGGTGCATGAATCGTTTTTTGCCAACATATTCCATGCCATCAAGGGTTTGTTCATCTCCAGGGGCTCCAAGAGTCACTACAGAAAGGACTTGTGTTTCTCCGCGTTTAAAATGAGCAGAACCATGAACTCGCGGAAGCATTTGAACTTCGCAAATAAGAGGACGAATTTCATTTAAAGATCTTCCATCCACACGCTTCCCTTCTTCAAGAATGGATTGAGTGACCATTTCTTCAATGATTTCATCAACCAATCCAAGTCCAAATCGGAAATCTTCCGGAGCGACATTTTTTTCCAAAAGAAACTCTTTTAACAGATCTTTAACTCGACGTTTTTCTTCTCGACGTTCAGATTTCGTGGCTTTTGGTTTGCTGAAAAAAAGTTCACGTGTTTTTTCTTTGATAAAAGATTTTGCAAGAGATTCTATGTTTTGTTTTTTTACCTTTGATTCTTCATCAATATTTTCTGAAATTTGGATTTTTGGTTTTCCAACTTCTACACGTACCTGTTCAATGAGTTCGATTGGTTTTTGTAAATGTTTTTGTCCAAACCAAAAAGCATCAAGAACAACATCTTCCGGGGCTTCGTTTGCTCCAGCTTCAACCATAATGATTCGTTCTGGAGTTCCGGCAAATGCCAGATCAAGAAGAGAAGATTCTCGTGCTTGATAACTTGGATTTATGACCCATTCTCCATTGTTTTGACCAATACGAATACCGGCAATTGGGCCATTCCATGGAATCTGACTCATGTGTAAAGCACAGCTCGCTGCAATAAGACCGATGGTATCTGGATCATTTTCTCCATCAAACGCAAGACAAGTGATAATCACCTGAATTTCATTACGTATGCGATCATCAAATAATGGACGGATTGCTCGGTCAATCGCACGACCTGTGAGAATAGCTTCATCAGTTGGACGGCCTTCTTTTTTAATAAAACGGCTGCCTTTGATGCGACCGGCTGCATAAAGTCGCTCTTCATATTCAACAGTCAATGGGAAAAAATCCATGCCTTCTCGTGCGGTTTCACTCATGGTTGCAGCAGCAAGAACGACGGTGTCTCCATATTGAACCGTACAACTTCCTCCAGCTTGTTCTGCGTATTTTCCTGTTTCAATGATGAGTTTTTTTCCTCCCCATTCTGTTTCAAAATGTTTAATCATATGGTAATCCCTTTTTATTCTTTCTCGATTAAAATTTCTCCTCCCCTTGGCGGACGCATAGGTCCGCGTCTGGTTGGTCCAATGAGAAATTTTTTTGTTTGATCAGACATGTTTGTATAAACATCTGCTGCTTCGATAAGGCGGGATGATGTTGTTTCTCGAAAACTCATGACATGCATCATGCGTCCGCGGCTTTGAACATAATCGCTGAGATAAATAAAGTCGCCATCACCTGAAACAAGAACAATGACATCAAGCATATCAAGCATACGAATAACGTCTACAGTAAGACCAACATCCCAATCCGCTTTTTTTTGTCCGGAAAGATATTCCATCAGTTCTTTTTCGCGCAGTTTGATGCCGGCATTTGAAAGAGCATCAATAAATGGTTTTTCTTCTTCTGATTTGGTGCGAACGACGTACGCAATGGCTTGAATGAGTTTGCACTCCCCAACAGCCTCTTTAACAATATTGTTAAAATTCACTTTGCGCCCGAAAATACTGCGGGCACTGTAATACATATTTTGCGTGTCTATAAAAACACCGACACGCTGGTCCGAATAGGACAACATAGAAAGATCTAATAAGGAAAGACGCCCCGCATCCTTTTTCAGGAGTGCGGGGCGTTTATTTATTTCAAACCAAGGTTTTCTTTGAGCGTCTGCCACGCTTTTTTGTCTTCACGCTCCAAATATTTGAGCAAGCGGCGACGTTCGTTTACTTTTTTGATTAAACCACGGCGGCTGGAATAATCTTTTTTGTGCATCCGTAAGTGGTTGGTCAATTCTTTGATTTCTGAGCTAAGAATGGCAACTTGAACCTGCGGAGAACCTGTATCAGAATCATGAGTTTTGTATTTATCGATGACGGACTGTTTTTGTTTCGGGGTGAGCATAAGAAAATAGAAATGACGGATTTCCGAGTGAAAGGAGCTCAAGCCTCTTACCAAGAGAACCGTTTGATCTTAATTATAAACGAAATTTAGCACGAGATTTGAAAAAACGTCAAGAAAATTAAATACCAACTTTAAAATGACAGACATCTCCGTCCTGCATCAGATATATTTTTCCTTCTACACGCAGTTTACCTGTTTCTCTGGCTCCTGCTTCTCCAAGTTCCACAAAATCTTTCCATTGGATAATTTCTGCACAAATAAAGGCTTTTTCAAAGTCTGTATGAATGACCCCAGCTGCTTGTGGAGCTTTGGTTCCTTTGGAAACAGTCCAGGCGCGAGTTTCTTTTTCTCCAGATGTAAAATAAGTCATGAGATTTAAAAGTTCGTAGCATTTTTGAATCACACGATCGAGTCCTGATTCTGAAAGTCCCATGGAGTCGAGAAACATTTGTTGTTCCTCTGACGGCATGTCAACTAATTCCGATTCAATTTTAATGCTGATAGGCATGGCAAGACGGTCAGGACCAAGTGGACTTTCCCAATTTATGTTTGCCGATACAGTTGTCGTTTCTCCCGTGTTTATTACATAAAGGGTTGGTTTGAGAGTAAGAAGTTGCATGCCGTGAATGGCTTTTTTTTCCTCTTCTTCTAAAGGAACAGAACGAGCTGAAATTCCAGCTTGTAGTCCTGCGAGGATTTTGGATAAAGCACTTTCTTCCTCTTCTAATTCTTTTGTTTTTCCAGATTTCATTTTGCCTAGAATACCATTCAAACGTTTTTGAACCGTATCCAGATCTGCCATGGCAAGTTCAAGTTCAATGATTTCTACATCTCGAAGTGGATTTACATCTCCACTGACATGATGCACATTTGAATCTTCGAATGCACGAACCACATGGGCAATCATGTCTACTTCACGGATATTTGCAAGAAATTTATTTCCAAGTCCTTCCCCTTTGTGTGCACCAGCTACAAGACCAGCAATATCAACAAATTCAATAGCTGTTGGAATAGTTTTTTGAGATTTGGAAACCTCGGAAAGTTGTTTTAAACGCAGATCTGGAACTTCAACAACACCGACGTTTGATTCAATTGTGCAAAAAGGAAAGTTTTCGCACGGAACCTGTTTTTTGGTGAGAGTTTTAAATAAAGTAGATTTTCCTACATTTGGAAGACCAACAATACCGACTTGTAGCATACACAAAAAGTATAGAGGTTGGTTTGTTTTGTGTCGAATATTATATTGTTAGTAATATTTGACAAAATGTTTCTTTTATAATATCCTTGAACGTCGGTCTTTCATAAACTGCTATTTTCGCTCCCGAGGAATTTCTCGTGAGTGTTGTGGTGTCCTGTGTGGCAGTTGTAGCACTCATGTCTATATCTAGGACAACAAGAGGATTCCAGTTGTTCATAGAGAGGACGGATACTAACTATTCTGTTTTTTTGATGTTTTTTGTATTGAAGATCATAGCTGATTTGATCGCTTACGCTATGGTTGTGGGGCGGGGTTAATATCTCTCTCATTTGAGTTGAACAAAAAAAGGAGAATGCTATGCTTGCGAATTTGATGATCGTATTGACATGGTTCATTGTTGGAGCCTATATAATGAAAGGCTCATGGAATGGATTCAACCCTGTCGGAAAGGTAATTATCATCTTTCTGACGATCGTACAGACCGGACTGCTTGTTTTCGAGGACGCGGCATTCATCCCGTTCACGATTTTCATATCCACCATCCAGTTGATGATTTGGCGGGTCATGAGAAATCAAAAAGGGATCGCCAAAGTCGAGAAGGATTGTTCCGATTTCGGAGAAAAAATGCGGCAAATAAATCCACATTTTGATATCGAAAATTGGAAACCTATAATTTTTGCAATCAGTTTCGTGATGATGGTCACCATCGACATCATCGCATATGTTATGGTCAAGATTTTTTGACCTTTTAACCCAATCTGAGCGGCGTCATGTGGATGCCGCTTTTTGAATTGTCATTTTTATTTGACATTTTTTAATTTTTTCGATATAATTAAACAAATAAATCTATTATTTTTCTTCATATGCGTGGAGAAATACGTTCCCAGGAAGATTTGGCAAAATTTCAAGTTGGTGGAAACAAACATGAAAAATCAAACCCTCTTCCGGAAGGATCCTTATTTGGAAGTGAATTTTTAAAACAAAAACAAAGAGCAAAAGAAATTCCACCTGCTATACCTGCAGAAAAAGTTGAGTCTCTTTGGGGTGGAATTAAATTTTCAGAATCGTCTGTTACTGAACAATCCCCTGTTGGTGCATCTAAAGCTGAATTAGGAAAGAAAAAAGAAAGGGGAGGTGTTATGGAATCTTTCGGTCAATTATATGATCGACTTGCAAGAGGTCTTTTACATCAGATTGATCTTGTTCAATGGGGATCGAAAAATGAAGAAGAAGTAATGGCGGCAAAACACGCTATTCAAGAACGTGGGGGAATAAATCAGGCTCGTCTACAGGCTATTGATTTAAAAATTCAATCATTGAAAGCTGATCGGGTGTTAACAAATGACACAAGAACACAAGATCGTCTTTCAAGAGGTATTGCTGAATTTGAAGAAAAACGAAAACAATTAGTGAAACAAATGACTTAAAAAAACTAATTTTAAAAAACAGCATCAGAAAGATGCTGTTTTTTGATTGGGAAATAAATTCCAAGGAAATATTTTTGGCGGGTTGCTGAAAAAAGCAAGTTCTTCTTTTTTTGTCGGGTGTTCAAAAGAGAGTTCTGTTGCCCACAAAGCTAATTGCTGTCCTGGTTTGTTTAAATTTTTTCCATATTTTTGATCACCCCAAAGCGGATGTCCTATTTCAGTAAATTGAACACGAATTTGATGAGAACGTCCTGTTTCCAACTGGATTTTTATAAGACTTAATTCATCTTTTGTTTCTATGAGTTCATAATTCAAAATGGCTTTTTTGGCTGCAGAGTTTGCTTCTTCGGTTACATATACCGTATTGGTGCGTTCATTTTTTTCCAAAAAATGAACAAGTCGTCCTTGTTTAATGGTTGGAATTTCATGAACAATTGCAAGATATATTTTTTCAAATGTACGATTTCGTATTTGTTCAGATAAACGAGCAGCCGCTTTGGATGTTTTTGCAAACACCATTACACCCCCGACCGGACGGTCGAGGCGATGGACAAGTCCAAGAAAAACATTTCCAGGTTTTCTATCACGTTCTTTGATGAATATTTTGAGTTCGGATAAAAGATCCGGATCACGACTTTCATCTTCTTGAACAGGAATATTGATGGGTTTTTCAACAACCATAAGATGGTTGTCTTCGAAGAGAATGTGTGGGGTCATAGAAAGCGTTTTTGACAGCGTAATTGTTTTTGCAAAATAATGCCAGGATAATCTTGAAATAAAAAATTCCGTCTTTTTGGTGGAATTTTTTTATCATAAGACTACAAAAAACACCGACCAGAAGTCGATGTCTTTTGTGGTGGACCGTAACGGGATCGAACCGTTGACCTCTTCCATGCCATGGAAGCGCTCTACCAGCTGAGCTAACGGCCCTTAATTATGTAGATTTTTCCAAAAAGTTCTATGACGAACAGAATACTGTTTGTCGCACCTCTGGTCAAGGAGTTGAACTCAGGACTGCTGGAATTTGAGTTTCCTGTTTACCGATTTTGAGATGATTGAGTCTGGTTTTTATGAGAGGATCATCAGGATTTAACTCAAGCACCTTTTGTATCTGTTCAATGGCAGCAGAAATATTTCCTTCACGTTCATAAATAGAAGCAAGAAACCAACGAGCATTACTGAAAGATGGAACAAGTATAATGGTATGTTCAAATGTTTGCCGCGCTCTTTCCAAATCTTTTGGATTTCCTCGTCGGAGATATAACAGTCCGAGTTGAAAAGCAGCACCGACATCCTCTGGATGATATTGAAGAACACTTTCCATCTTTCCAATCGCGTCATCTAAACGTCCTTCACGTTCAAAAGCAATGGCAAGTTCGTAATGAGCCGGCGCAAAATCTTTTTTCAGATCAAGAGCAGTTTGAAATGCAATGACGGCCTGTTCAAGAGCTGTATACATTTTTGTTTCTGTATCTTTACGAATAGTTTCATCTTCTGCTGCTGTGAGAGGGTGTAGATTTTCTGCGAGTGCAAGATATGTTTTTCCCAACTCAGTTTGTACGGTTGGATCTGTTGGTGCAAGGATTGCTTCTTGTTTAAATGCCGTAATCGAAAAGATTTCAGCCTTATCAATAAATGGTATGAGTTCCTGATAAACAATGCCGCGAACATGCCAGTTTGCTGCATTTAACGGATCAAGCTCTGTTGCTTGAATAGCTGCCTGTATGCTCGCTGCTGTTAGAGATTGAATATGGGTTTGTTCTCCTTCTCCTATAGATTTGTTTTTGAAAGACTCGATATATTCTTTAAGTCTCAACAAAAGAGTTTGTGCAAGAACACGATGATATGTGTCATTATGTCGATTCAGATTTATGGCGAGATCAAGATGGTGTAAAACTTCTTCCGTATCGTTCTTTTTTTGTTGAAGACGGATGCTGTTTGTAAATGCAATTTCCGCTTGATAACGTTGAATAAAAACAAAAAAAATCGTTGTTGTTCCAATGGAAAGAAGAATAAAAACAAAAAAAATCGTAAGGACTATATGTGGACGTTTGGCAAAAGAAACAGAAATATATTTTTCTGTCATATTGGCAGAGAGAAGACCTGCGAGAATGACAAAAAGAAATGAAAGAGTAAAGTTTGACGGATAAAGAATTCCAGAAAGAATGATACCCGTCCAGGCACTGAGAAGAATAATTTGGATTGACCAATTTGAGTGTTTATATGCAACAAGAGAAATAGTGTTTCCAACAAGAACGAGAATAAAAAAGAAGAGAAGAATACAAGGAATAATTCCTAGGGTTGCTAATAAGGTTAAAAAATGAGACGAACCGCGATCAAATGCTACATTCCAAAATGAGGTTGTATTCAATTCTACAGGTCGAAAACGAGTACTATCAAACAGAAATGTTCCTGGTCCAGAACCAAAGGACGAAGAAAAAGTTTTTAGACTTTTTTGTACAATATCCCAGCTTGTTTTTGTACTTAATGTTGTTTCGATAGGAAGATTAATATGAAGCGGTGACGGAAAAAAGAGAAAGAAAAAAGAAATAGCACAGACAAGCATGAAAATAAATGTCCTTCCATGGATGAAAATTTCTTTTGCATGAATAAATGTAAAAAAAAGAAGAACAGTATGACCTAAGAGAAGAATAATCCAAAGAATCCAATAATGGATAGCAAGCAAGGAGACAATGGTAAAAATTGAGAGAAAAAGAGCAAGAAGGTTTTCCACCCACCCCATCCAGTTTTTTGAAATAAGATTTGGTTCCCGATCTTGAAAAAGGAGAAATCCGTTTCCAAGCGTGCAAGTGACAGCAAGAAAAATACCAAACGCATTGAGTGAACCAATGAAATTGAAAAGAGGAGTTCTTGCAAAATCAAATGGAAGAACAAACCATCCAAAGAGTTGAAAACACCCAATCGTGGCCGTTAAAAAACTAGAAAAAATACAGGCAAAAAGGAGATTTTTTACGAAAGCTATTTCATGTCCAAGTTGGGTGAGAAGAAGAAAAAGAAGAAAAAACAATCCAAAAGAAAAAACGCTTGTATATTCTTGTGCGGAGGTTCCAATCCAGGAAAGAAATCCTCCTTGAGAAAGAATCGCGGCAATAATGGTCGTGAGAAAAAATAATACTGCCAATAAGTGAGATGTTTGGTGTCGCCAAATAATTTTCCGTTCTAAAAGAATAGATCCTATCCAAAAAAGAACAGCAGGAAGAATAAGAATCGTTGCAAGCGTTTGTTTACTTACTTCAAGAACATCCAGACTATACGGAAGAAAAAAGAGAGGAATGAACAAGAAAAGAAGAAAAAGACATCCTTTAGATGCTTGAAAACAAAAAAGCGAAAAAAAATTTGGTTGATGATGAAAAAAAGAAGTCCATCTCATACAGATACAGATCTCTGATTGATTTATTTTAACACAATCACGAAGATCGTTGTGAAATACAAAATACGCCGGAGTGGGGTCCTGCGTATTTTGTTATGAGATTGTGAGACCAGAATGAAAAGAACAAAACAAACATTCTGGACATGGGATTGCGTTGGAAAAAAAGTTTCTTCAACGCAGGAGAACGGACGATTTATCATCATCCATTCGGTCTGCATGGGAGAATTATGGTTGTGGTGATTCCGTGGCAGATTCTTGTGAATTTGCAGTTGTTTCAGGTTGGATTTCACTTTCATTATTTGTTTGTGTTGTTTCTTCCGGAACTCGAGTGTCTGTAGTAGGGATAGGTTGGTCTGTGATATCTTCATCATCTAAAATTTTCTCGACTGGTACTTCCCCACCCATTTCTTCTCCTAATTCTAATTCTTCAGATGTTTCTGTTTGTGCTGTTTCATCTTCTGGTGAAATAGGTTCGGTTGGTTCAAAATCTTTACGATATCCTGCTGCCATCCAGTCAAATGTGATACCGGAATCAACTCCTCCTGCTTGTCGGACAACAAAACCGTTTTGATCTTGGGACACGACATAAAGGGTAATAGGACCGTGCGGGGTGACAATGACTCGCAAGGGAGCTGTCGGGGAAATAACATCATTAAACGCAGGCTGAATTTCCTCAAAATGAATAATACTCTCTCCTGCTTCCAAGGTTGCTGTTCCCATGAGAGTAATAACGACTTCTGGAGAAGTAACAGCTGCTGTTTCTACCTTTTCGTTTTGATGACTTGTAATAACTGTTTTTAAAAGTCCTTCAGTTCGAATTGTTCCATCTTCTTCTATAGACCATCGATCTGCAATTCCTGCTATTTTTCTGATACTCAGAAGATCATTTCCGTTGAGATAAATGTTACCATTTAGGTTCAATGAACTGAATGATGCCTGGCCATTATCTGTAAACTCGGATGCGTCATTCGTTGTTCCAGGCATGTTGGTCAATGATCCTCCATTATAATAGGTGAGATTTACAAAGGTCATGATTGTTCCCTGTTTATCTCCTTCCACAAACGGTTCAAGGGCATATCCGATAATTTGACCTGGTTCTGTTGCTTTCATGGCATATCCAGAAGTAGAAGAGATTGTGAGTGGATCTCCAATTTGGATAGCTCCATTTTCTGATATGACTTTTGTGGGTACACGTCCGGCTAACGCAATAGGATAATGTTTTTCTTTGAGATCACCAGCAAGAAATCCAGGTTTTGTCGAAACAATTCCGGCAAGTTTCAATGCTTCTCCTCTTATTCCGCGACGAATTGAACTGTCTTTTTCTGCAAAGACGACGACATCTCCTGCTTCCAAAGATTCATCTGACGGGAATGTTTCTGCAAAATCATAAGAACCAGATCCCCATCCAGCGGCATTTGTTCGCATAAAGCCCATTTCAGAAGGATTTGATTCAGATATAGGTTGACTATCATAATAAATATAAGCGGAAGTTTGTTTCATTCCCTTTTCTGATGGATAGAGATGACCACCAACAACAACATCTCCGTTGACTGATAATGTTCCTTGATTTGAAAGAGAGGCGATTTCTGAATCTGAGGTGTTACGAAATGAGAGACGATACTCATCCGTGCCCTCAACATAAGTTGCAAGATTCATAGAAACATCATCTGCAGAAGATCCATTCCAAACAGAACCGCGCAAAGAAAGAACTGGAGATGTAAGAAGCGGCTTTGTTTCATTTGCTTCATCCAAATGCATTAACTGGACACCGTCTGGAAGAATAGCTGAACCATTTTCACTTAAAAAGGTTTGTAATCCATTCCATCCTGGTTGAATAAATGTCTGAATAACACCAGTATCAGTTGTATTTGGTTCCAAGGCTCGTCCAATCATCATTCCAGCTCCATGTGCCTTTTTTGCAACTCCAGGGACAGAAGAAAGCGTGAGATAGTCTCCAGGTAAAATAGGACCACCTTCATTGTTTACACGCAAAGGAACTTGTCCTAAAAGGGCAACTGGCACAAATGTTTGATTCTGTTCCCAACCATCAAATGCATTTCCCAAAACGTTTGGGGCATTTGAAAGAGCACCAATAATATTCATTCCCGTTGAGGCAGGGTGAACTTGATTATCTGCATCAAGGGCAACAACATCACCAGAAACAAATTGAGAACGATCTCCGGGAAATAATTCCGCGTAGTCCGCAGCCCCAGAAGTAAGAGTGACTCCACCTGCCCCATTTCCTTCAATGGCACCAATGACAGTTCCATCTCCATCACGCAATTCAAGAAGATTGCAAGAAGAAGTTGGATTCGAATCAATACACCCTTGAAGATAAACTCCTTGTCGATTATCTAATCCTCCATCATTAAAAAAACCGCCAGCAAAACCAGCAAAATTTGCTTCAAGGCGCATGAGATCTGACACCCCAAGTTGACCGCTGATAAAAAGATCATCACCACCTACGGTAAAAACGCCATCCGTAATATCTTCAGAGGTGGCACCAACAAGAACATTGTCTAAAAAGGTTGCATTTCCGGCATTATCTGCTGTATAAATCGAATAATCATTTGAGCTTCCTGTGACACTTGCCACATAAACTCCATAGGCATTTGTGGCCTGAACTTCACTCACATAAACCCCGTAGGCGGAGGTGAAGCTCGCGGCTCCGGCATCCGTAAAACTTACGTCAAGACCTCTGGCATCATTGATCGTTCCAGCTCCGGAATTATCATCCGCGGAAAGATAAATACCCTTAAAATTTGTAACCGCTATTCCTGATCCCGGGATAAATCTTCCATCAATAAATTCCACATTTGAAATAGTTGCACTATTAATGGAATGTCCTTCTCCAATGGAAAATCGATGACCAATAAGATTATCTAAATTTGTGATATTTCCTGTAGTAAAATCTGTTAATCTACCATAAATATTTGTATTTCCTGTTGGGGTAATTCCCGGAGCATTTGGATCCCAATTTGCACGAACATAATCTCCAACAAGGGTATAATCCTGCGAAGTAACACTTACATTTGATTCGGTGTTTGTATAAAGACCGACATCCTGCCGATCTGTAAGTAATGTGCCTGTAAATGTATTTTTTAACATACCATTTATTCCGGTTGTTAAAGTTCCCCCCGCATTTAAAATATCGATATCCTGGTTGAATTCTCCAAGAATTTTCAAACCGTCGTCGCCATAAATAGTCCCATTGACTCCAAGGGCATCCTCCATGTAAACATCGTTTCCACTTAAAGAAAATTCCGTTGAACTTATGGACTCGCTGTCATTTCCAACATAGACATCCCCTCCGCTAAAAAACCATCCGTCTGTATCCAAATACGATAAGCTCCCGCTATTGGTCGCGTCAGAGGCATAAAAGGTGATGGTGGGATTGTTTGCGTCACTAGCTCCATCACCAATTCGAAGAGTATTAATATCCACATCCACAGAAAATGGGGCGGTTAAACTAGTATTCCCAATTGCTAAATCATCTGAAGTCGATGTGAGATAAGAAACTGTGCCACCATCAGTAAAGAGACTACTTGCACTTGCACGAAGATAATTCAATGCATCAATAATTCCACGATCACCTGCATCAAAGCTACTTAGATCAGTATCTGAAAGAGAAAGAGGGATCGCAGCAGTGAGATTATCATCGTCAAAGGTAATATCTCGTCCAGCAGATAAAGTAAGATCCGATGTGGCTCCGGTTGAAGAAAGGGCTCCTGCCCCAACAAATATCAAACTATCAATATCTAAAATACTTCCTTCAACAGAAAGTTGACCAAGGTTCCCATCATCGTTAATTGTGATTGAACCAGTTGATCCAGAAATATCAAATTCATCAAAATCAATCACTCCTGCTGTTCCCAAAATAATATTTGTTCCTATGTTTATAGCATTGGTAAGTTCAGCGTCCGAAACATCAATTCCATCCATAATCCCTCCGCTAATTGCGCTTGTAATAATAAGAGCATCGGTCATGGACGCAGAAATATCTTCATCATTATGAATGCGCAGTCCTGCCTTGTAAGAACCAACCGCAGCATTTAGTGTGGCTTCGCCATAAATCGAAAGCCCAATCAGATCCGCGTCCGCATCATTGGCCACTAAAGTAATTTTTTCCGCAACAAACTCATCCCCTGTTCCAGCTCCATCATTAATCGTTAGTCTATTATTAACTCCGGTAAAAATTCCACCCGCGATATTTGTATCAATATTAATATCAAGAACGCCATCTGTAACAAGAGAAGCGTTACTTGTAATGTCTATTTCTGATTCAGTGGCTAATGTAAAAAGATAATCATCTTCGGAATCGAGTGTAATATCCCCTGTGCCTGACTTTAAATTTAAGGAGGTTGTACTGGTATTGTTCCCAATCGTGACTATTTTAGCATTTGTTCCATTGGCAAGGTTAACAGCTCCGGTTGTTCCAGAATCTATGGTCATCGCGCTTGATGTGGTGGAAGTTATAGAACCGTCCGCAGAAAAATTTAAAATAGCATCACTTATAATAATGGTTCCATCTGAATCAAATGTTAAACGATCTGCACCATCTCCAATGGTTGTTGCTTGGGCAAAGGTAAGATCACCCCCTGTCAAAAGAAAATCATCACTATCCAAATACGATAAGCTTCCGCTATTGGTAGCATCTGAGGCATAGAATGTGATTGTTGGATCGTTGGTATCACTTGTTCCATCTCCCACTCGCAGGATGTTGGTATCAACGTCTATTGAGAAAGGGGCGACAAGGGTCGCTGCGCCAATGGCAAGATCATCCGTGGTAGACGTCAAATAAGTGACAGTACCACCATCGGTAAAAAGACTGCTTCCTCCAACAATGTCTGTTAAAAATGCA
>Ga0209417_1001180_pt1 | contig 50018 bp, 74 predicted proteins | sample RifGroF2_FD_184002 | JGI IMG/M metagenome (GOLD analysis project Ga0209417, IMG submission 184002) | Groundwater microbial communities from Rifle, Colorado, USA - Groundwater F2 (SPAdes) (version 2) | ecosystem: Environmental > Aquatic > Deep subsurface > Groundwater | place: Rifle, Colorado...
GAGTATGTTATTTGCTGCGGAGGGTAAGAACCTAAACATAAGTAACATACTCCTGCCGGACGATTGGACTACCGTTGACATGACTGATATTATCGTCATAGAGGGTACGTATGGTGAGGACATTACAGGTTTGGCAGTTATAGCAGACCATTTAGTTATACCTAAAGAACGCTCTATCAGTGAATTGTGGGGTTTCACTCCCGGTGCTGACGGTGATATGGAGATTGTGGAGATTTCCACGTCTTACGGGTGTATCTCTCCAAGGTCTTTGCAAGTAATAGATGGCACAATGTATTGCTTATCTCACTTGGGTATAGTATCCTATGGAGGAGGGATGGCACCGTATTTAATCTCTGAGCCATTCGTTCAAGAGTATATCAACACATTAAACCTTTCGGTAAAGGATAAGTTTACATCATGTACAGACGGTAGATTCTACTATCTTGCTGTAGCGACAGGCACAAGTACCACAAATAATGTAGTTATTGTTTATGATACTTATACAAAAACCTTCTGGTCACAGGATGCAATATATACCGCAATGGCTAACTACAAGAATGAGTTGTTTGTGGGTAAGGCTGACGGTAAACTGTACGAAAAAGAGTCCACAGCGTTACACGGTGACGTTACATGGTCATTCGAGAAACCCATTAAGATACAGGACTTAGCGAACCGAGTAACTTTACAGCGTGTGGAGATGGCTTACGAGGTGTTACATGCTGACGCTGAGATTGTGGTGTCTATTAGACCTGACTTGGCAAGTGGTGATTATACAACTTTGAGGACTATCACAGACGCAACCACAGACGTAGCAATGGCTCGCATACCTGCCGATTTCTCTAAGGTGTACGACAAAGAGTGGGGCATGTTGAAGGTAAGTGGTACAGGGTCGTGTATAGTCCACAATATTACTTTAACAATGAGGGTGAGGTGATACTATGCCACAAATGAAATTTCCTATACCTGAGCGTGACACAGACCTTGAAGGATTGAAGGGTATTGTGGCTCAGTATTCCAAAACCCTCTCTTGGTTACTTGCTCACTTGGATTGGAATAACGTAAATCTTGTAGCATCCAACGCTGAAACGCCTGTGGACAGCTACGGCATTAACCCTTTCTTTATCCGGTGCTATCCGAATAAGTGTTGGAATAGCGGTTTCGAGGGTTTCAATGCTACCACACTTAAACCGGATTATTGGTCAGTGGGTGCGGTAAGCCCTGACGCTACATTTAACGGATCGTATAGTCTTAAACTTACCGACGGTCAGGTGTGTCAGCAGGAACAGGTTGCAGGTGTGGGAATGGCCGACCCTGCGTGGTGGGCTGAGTTTACACCGTACACGAGGGTAGCATTTAAGGCTAAGGGCGATCCTGTAACGGTAAGTGTCCACAAACTATCAGACGATTCGGCATTAATACTGACAGATGAGAGTGGTAATATAGGAACGTCTATAACTTATCCGTCTGCGTCTGATTGGGTTGTCGGTCATAGGACGTTTCAAGTGAACACAAGCGGTACTCCAGGTAAGATATACGTTAAATTTTCAGCAGGTGGTACAGTTTACATTGATGATGTAGACATAGCACCTGACTTCACGGGTAAGTGGCCCATGTTATACCAAGATGGCCCTAAGTCTATTGGTGTGGGTGCGGTGTCTTTTAACCCGGTAACAGGGGAGGTGGTGTTAAGTAACGTTATCGGCATACTTCCTGTGGTTATATTAGAGGATATTTATGAGAGTCCTGTAGGTCAGGAAACTTTCAGTTTGGTATAGAGGTGATTTAATGGGTGTAAGAATAGGTTTAATAACGGATACTCCCGACGGTATGTCTGCTTCAAGTCATACAGTAGGATTTATAATGGATTTTCTTTTAGATAATACTGCGTTTAGCCTAGTGAGTGATACTGAACTATCTAGCAGTAACGAGAGGACTGTAATACTCACCTGTGGTACTAACCCACATAGCATAAAAATATCTAGTGATTCTAGCGGTTATATAAATATTTACATTATGGATTTAGCAGGTACTACCCCTCTTGTAACACTATTTAGCCCTGCTTGGTATTATTCAGTATTTGCCGAACTTCATGCTTATGAAGGTGCTTATAACTTTTGCCTTCGGTCACCAGACAATGGGTCAACTGTAGGGTCACTGTTAAAATACTCTATTACTGATGATAGCAAGTATTGGTTGTGGGTCGGTACGTCAGGTTTTTATGGTGAAGGGTCTGACACGGCATATGCCTTAGATGCACCAATGTTTACTAAAAGGGTTGATGACGGGTCATTGTTCACGATTCAACCTAAATTATATACAGGCTCCACGTATACTTCCGGAAAGACTCAAGAGATGTATGCTTTTCCTACTACATTAGACGGTTACGTGTTCCCTAACGTACTTACTAACAGCACAGATCAGTTCTTTGTGGTAACTACTAATTTGATTTTTAAAGTTTAAAGAGGTGATAGTATGGCAATAAGTTATTTAAACGATATAACTAAACCGCTTAACCCAGGAGGCCCACAGGGTACTGTAGGGGTTAGGCAATTCCTTTCGCAGTACGGGTACAATCCTGGTAATGTCGGATGGGATCAGGGTGCAGGCACATTCTCGCTGAAAGGGTCGAACGGTCAAACAGCAGCGTTCAAACCGTCTGCTGTGGTAGATGGTAGGTCGTACATGAACCCACAAGATTTACTAGGAGCATTACAAAGTGTGGGGTACGATCCAATGCAGCAACGCTACAAAGACTCACCGCAATCACAGAGTAGCCAAATGACCGCACTACAGAATTACATGAATGAGTTAAGGAACTTTAAATACGACGCTACAAGCGACCCAAACTACACAGCAGCAAAGTCAGTAGCCGAGCGAGGTATAAGAGATTCGCAGAATAAGACCATGAATCAATTGAACAGGCGAGGTATTGTTAACTCAACCTCCACAGGTGACAGGATGGCTCAGATTGACGCTGACTATAACGCTAGGCTTGCCGAGATGATACCTATGTTCATGGCTCAGGCTTTGGCTCAGAAGCAGCAGGATTTTAAGAATATGTATGACGTTTTAGGTTTAAGTTCTAATATGGACAATCAAAACTTTGCTAACACTCTAAGCATGTCTGACCGCACAGGTAACTTGTTAGGCTCACCGACAATGGACAGAGAAAAACTAAATGAGCAGATTAGGCAGTACAACACTCAGGCTGCCACAGCATTGTCAGAGTTGTTCGGTATGCAGGTTATGCCTAAATCGTCCGGTGAGGAGTTATTCGCTCAAGTTGCAGGCAAGACACCGATTCCACAGCAAAGTGTGGATAACAACCTGCTCAGTAATTTGTGGAATTATATGTTAGGTAATAAGCAAGCCGATAACTCCTACTCCTTAGGTAAAGAGCAGAACGACATTAGTCGTATGAACGCTAATACCTCTAAGACTGAAACTGACGCTAGAATTAAAGGTAACTTCGGTTGGGGTCAAGAGGAGTCTAAATCTATGCAGGCACAGCAAGCGGCGTATAGCGAGATGATGAACACTTATGGAAACTTGTTAGGTCAGTCTAAGTCCGTAAAAGAGAGAAACAAAGTTATAGCCGATGCTATAAGGAACTTGAACTATCAGCGTAACGCAGGCGTACTATCCCCTACATTAGCCAATCAGGGTATTAATACCCTAGAGCAGTTGTATGATGATGGCGGTAAAGCAAAGGGCGTAGAAGCAGGCGGCGGTTTTCTTGATATGCTGCTTAACTCAGGGGTAGGATCAACTAAGACTATTAACCCGTTTAACCATTTAGCAAACTTTTTCGGTGGATTCGGTAGGTGATAAATAATGGCCTATGTACCATTTAACTTAAAGCCCATTGATGACGAGGTAGATTATCAGCAACGGGTTCAGAATGAGATATTAAATACACGCAAGCGTCTATCTGCTGTGAGGCAGGACGATGTAACCATGCCCCCTAAGAATGACCAGACGTTACCTAAAATTTTCGAGTATCTTTTGCGTTCCGGTCACGCTGCCACAGGGTTAGTATCAGAGGTTCTTGCTCCCGGTATAGGTGAAACTCCCGGTGAATTTGACCCGTTACAGGCACTTAAACGTGGTTACATGGGCGAGGAGAAATTACGCACTAAGGACATACTCACAGATTGGGGTGTGTCGGACGAACCTTGGTTCGATAAAGAAATCCTTAACGTGCGTGTTGCCCCGTCTACCGCAGGGGTAGCAGGTTTTGTGGGTGACGTTCTTAACCCCTTTGACCCGTTAAACTGGCTAACTCTTGGCACGGGTAAGGCGGCGGCAGGGGCGGCACAGGGTATGCCGTTACTCACTAAAGCACTAGGGCAGAATACAGCCGAGCAGGTAGCATCTCACCTTTCTCCTGAGATTGTGGGAGGACTGAGAGGTTCTACCACAGGGGATTTAGTAAATAATATCATTAACAAGTTCCCATCACTGACTGACGAGCAGGTTAATAATATACGAGGTCTTTTGAATACTGCTCAGAGTCAGGGTTTAAACCTAAAGACTAAGTTACCCACAGATACTAAACACCTTACCGCAGGTTTGCAAATACCGTTAGTAAGCACAAGAGTTTTACCACAAACACGAATACCGGGAACTGCCCCTGTGGTAACGTCAGTAAGCAACGCCGTGAACAGGTTAGGTAAGAATAGGCTTGTAGATGACTTTAAGAAAAAGTTTATGCCGGGGTACGTTTCACCGTTGGATACTAAAGACGTTTACAAAGTCCTCAGAGGTTTAGAAGGTCAGCCAGGGGTAGAAGGTTCCACACTAAACGAGGCTCAGGAGTTTTTAAACAGTGTGGTGAAAGGTACTGAGGACTCTATACACCTGCAAGCAGGTGAAGGAGAGAAATACCTAAATGCTTTGTTCGATGGTATGTCTAAGGACAGGCAAAGTGAGTTACTGTATCAAGTATCTCCTGCTGGTAGTTTCACGAAGTTATTCGACACCTACGGTAAAAACGCCGTTGACGAGATACAGAAGTTAGGGTACTCATCACAGGAGGCGTTAGCGGCTAAGGCTTTCCATGACCTACGAGGTACTATTGCTAAGACATTCAATGATAATCAAATACCTATGGATGAAATGTGGTCATGGGTTCCGATGATCCTTAATCGTAAACCCAACACTGGTGAGAGTGCGGCGATTAAATTAGCCTTTGGCGGTAAGGATTATGTACCACAGACCTTAGACAACGATTTACTTAACCTTGTGGCCAAGCAATACCCTAATATGCTACAGCGTCAGTTAACTTTCGGAGCAGGTTCACCGCAGGAGGTTAACGCCGTGCTTAAAGGTGCAGGGTACAAGCCTATTGCCGAGGATCACCTTTATAATGTAATGTCCACAGTAAACGAGAGGTTTATACGTGCTGTGGAAACCAAAAAAGCAGTTGATAAAATAATCAATCAGTACGGTTTAAAGCCTGAGGACTTACAGGCAGGAGGTATGCGTAGCCTGCCTGACGGCTACGAGGTGTTTAGGATAGCCACAGACAAGAATACAGGTAAGATAGTATTTAATCCTGTGGACGCTACTGAACATGCTACGTTTATGGGCGGCGGTAATGTCACGGGAGGTACAGGTAAACCAGTAGATACTTCCACAATGTTCGCCATGCCTAAAGACTTTGCCCGTGTGTGGAAAGATTATCAGTCGATACACTATAATGAGTCGTCAGGTGCGTTGTATAAATTTATTACTAAGGCTACGTCACAGTTTCGTACACTTTCGTACATGGTTACGCCTGGACACATACCAAGAGATTTTGCGAGTAATATGTATAACCTGTGGTTAATGGGTATGCGTACACCTAAACATTTAGGTACGTCACACTCAGCAGCATTAGACCTTGAGAAAAATATTATCTTCCTCACAGCGATAAACAGGGACAACCCCCCTGGCGAGGGTTGGAGTTACCTAGTAAAGACCGCATCCGGTAAGTTGAAAGTGTCTAACAGTCCTGTAGACGGTGAGTTTGAGGCGTTTGTACGGACTAACCGTGCAGGGAATGTGGAACGCAGGTTGAATAAAACTATCTCCACACCTAACGGTGATATGCTCATGTATGACGTTATCAGGGAGGCTAACAGCCGGGGAGTTATCGACACCGGTTGGTGGGCTACAGAGGGGCCGGAAACAGCAGGCATGAAAGCCATGTCTAAGTCTGAAAAGACTAAGTCATGGGTGACTACACTTAATCCACAGAAACACCCTTGGACTCAGTTTTTTGTACGTCAGACTAAATTGACCGATAACACCTCCCGTATCATGGGTTTTGTGGACAATCTACAGAAGGGTGACGACTTAGGTACAGCCGCCACAAAGGTTAAGACTTATCTGTTTGACTACTCGGAATTAACACCGTTTGAGCAAAAGGTTATGAGGAATGTCATACCTTTCTATTGCCTTAGTCATACCACCGAGGCTCTTACTCGCTCAGGGTGGAAGAAACACAACGAAGTTGTTGTGGGTGAGGAGATATTAACCTACAATATAAACACTCAGCAGACAGAATGGAAACCTATTCTTAATGTTCTATCGTCGCCTTACCAGGGTAATATGATGCACTTTAAAGGTAAGAGTATGGATACCCTTTGCACACCTGACCACAAATGGATTGTTAGAAGGGTAGACGGTACTCATAACCCTGAGCTAAAAGAGGCATGGAGAATAAGAACTAACTACAGACTAACCCTTTGCGGTGACTATAACGCTCCGAGTAAGTATGACATACCTGACCCTATTCTGTGGTTGATAGGTTGGCTCTCCACGGACGGTCACATAAGGCAGAGGGGTAACCATTGGGAGTATGTTATATACCAGAAAAAGTCCTTTGTTAATGAAATAAGGAGTGTACTAGACAGGCTAGGCGGCGAATACGGAGAGTGTCAGCATCCTAATGGTACTGCTCAGTTTTATTTGAAAGGTACGTTAAAAGACCGTATAATGACTCATTATAAGAGTCGTGATGATCTATGGAACTTAATCGTTCAGTTAGATGCACACCAATTAGACATTCTCTATGATGCTATGTATAAGGCTGACGGTACTCAATCGGGCAATAACTGTAGTTTCTTTGCTAAAGAGTCTGGCCCAATTAAAGACGCTTTTCAGTTATTGTGCTACCTTCGTGGTAAGTTAGCTAAACTTACTGAGAGGGGTATGTATATTCGTAAAGAAGTGCAGGAGATAAAGTATTCAGCCTTAGATGTTCAAATGGTAGATTACACAGGCACAGTGTGGTGTCCGAGAACAGAGAACGAGACTTGGATAGCAAGGGATAATGGTTATATATTCGCTACAGGAAACACATGGCTCAGAAAGAACGTTCCGTTACAGATTAAGGAAAGCCTTAAACAGCCCGGTAAACTTGCCACAGCAGGTAAGTATCACGAAGGGTTAAGTGAGGAGACTACGCCGGAGAATACGCCTAAGTATTTGCGTAAACAAGCGTCTATGTTATTGCCTGGAGGAGAGTCTTACTTAACACCTCCTATGCCGTATCAGGACTTAGGCAGGTTGCCACTTAGTTTAGAGGGTATGATGGAGCAGTTATCCAATGTTAACCCACTGTTTAGGGTTCCTGTGGAAATGGCTATCAATAAAAAGTTCTTCTCCGGTCTACCGATTGAAAACTACCCTGACGAGAGGGCTGATAAAAATAATGGGGCCTTGGGAGAGTTACTTGGACAGTCCGGCATACCTTGGGTAGATCAGAAACGAGGACTAAACTATATACTCGACAATATACCTTTATACCGCAACGTAACCACAATGGCTCCTCTCGCTGATCCTCGTATATGGGGTAACTTTAATGAGGAGGTAGCCAATAGCCCTGACTTAACTAGGGACTATAACAAGTTACTCTCTTTCCTCATAGGCCCACAATTAGCAGCGTCAGGTCGGGCTAAGGAGATAGCCACATACGAGGAGAGGGATAGGCTCAGGGCAATAATCAGGTTACTGAAAGACCAGGGCATGGAGATCCCTGACGTAAGGGATTTAGAGTAAGACGGATACCGAATTATAAAGGATGTGGTATATGTGGCTAACGAGGAGATGGTTGGCGAATTGAACAAGACTGTGCATGAGTTAGAAAAAATTGTTCACGGTCATGGGAGAGATATTGCACATATGAGTGCTGAGGTCGGTGATATTAAGTCCTCTATCTTGAAAATATTCGAGAAATTAGATGCAGCATTAAAAAAACCTTCATGGTCTGTGGCAGTTATTATAACCTTTTTATCCTCACTCTCAATAGGTTTAATCGTGTATGTGTTAGGGGTGGTAGGGAAATGATTAAGTTTATGTGGGAAAGCGGTTTAGATGGTGTGGATATGTTCTTGATGGCACTTACTGTGGTAATATTTATTTGTTACGCAGTATCTTATTTCCAAGGATCAGGCGATAATAATAATTTTGCTCAGTGGTTTTTCACGTTGACGAGCGTGTTCATTGCTAAGAAGTCGCCACAAAATATGAATACGAAGGAGGATAATACTAATGGCTAAGGTTAAAAAATCAATCCAAAGTGAAAAAACTTCTGATAAGGTTAAGGATAAGCCGAAAATGAATAAGGGTATGCCTTTGTTAAGTAAAAAGTTATTAAGAGATTACTAAGAAACGAAAAATAGCCCCTTGATAAGGGGGGCTATTTCCTTTTGTCGCACAAACTGGGATTTGTGCTGACCCGTGTTAAAAAGGCTTACTTATTTTATTTTACCGTAACCTTACGGTAATTTTTAGGCATGGGTTTTCATTGCAATACGTAAAGCTTTAGCGTATGTGGTTTTCAAGGTATCCTCGGTAACAGCCCCGTCAATCAACTCTTTGGCGATAAGGTTAGCCGAGTCGAGGATAGCAGTAACTTGCTTAACGGTAAATGTCGGTACTACCGGAACTACAGGCTCAGGTGCAGGAGTTACTTTCTTAGGTGCGGGCTTGCGAGTTCTTTTAGGTTTATCTGAAACAGCCGGTACGACTGGTTGTTTTTCATCTAAGTCAGTGAAGTCCAAGTCCAGTTCGTCATTTTTCTTTACGTTTGCTTTAGCCATTATGTAACATCTCCCTTAATATTTTTGTACTCTTATTATAAGGCAGACTCATCTATGTAGTCAAGTATTTTTAAAGCATCTTGTATAGAATAAATGACGCTTGCGTTGCCTCCACACTTATTAATCTCGTCTATGTTTTTCTGCTGTAGTTCTGTGGCTCCGTATGCTGTACCTATCTTAACTTCAAGGGCAACCATTTTACCTTTGTAACATCCAAGTAAATCAGGTATGCCTCGCTGATAAACACCACCGTGAAACTTAGCCCACCAACCGCCCCGCTTACGCAAGGCGGCTAATATCTTTGTGGTAAGTTTAGACTCTGGGCCTGCCATTAGTCTAACTCGTTCTCTAAATCATTAAGTTCATCCTCAAGACCGTCTAAGTCTAACTCGTCACCGTTCGGATCGCCATCGTCATCACCGTCTACTTCAAGGTCATCGTTCTCAGGCTCCGGCTCAGGTTTCGGTGCAGGCTTTTTAGTATCCGGCTTTTTCTTATCAGCAGGTTTCTTGGTTGCGGGCTTTTTCGGGGGCGGTGTTTCTTCAATCTCAGATTCATCTTCGAGTTCGTCTACTTCGTCGAGTTCAGGTTCTTCTTCCGTTTCATCTTCTTCTACGCCGACTTTAACCCATTTACCGTCTGACGTTTTCTTGACAGCGAATGTGGATACCACAGAGGATTTCTTGGCTTTAGTACCGTCGTTCTTGGTGAACTCCTCATCATCAATGGTACACCCGATGAACTTACCCACAACTTTATCGAGGTCAATCTTGACCTTGTTCTTGGGCACGTTGTACCCTGTGGAAATCAAGAAGTTGTAAAGATTCCACAAAGCTGCCGGTTTAAGTGAAGTTATTTCAAATAAGGTAGCACCTTTAGCGTCACCGTTTACACCGGAAAGTTTCCAGTTAAGGTAAGCACCTCCGCCTTCCTTTTTGGATTGTTTCTGCTCAACGCCGGTAATTTTGAAAATATAATCTCCGGCGGGTATGCGTGAACCGCCACCTTCTGATACTCCTGTGAAATCAATGTTTAATACTTTAGCCATGTTAATTTATCCCCTCTCATTTATTTATTATAGTTTTCATTAATCTTCTTGAGAATCTTAGGTATGCTAGGCTGTAGAATCTCTTTGCCTAAACATCCGGTACAGTCTTTCGTCATGTACTCAGCATGTGGAGCAACGTACAGTGACGGTACTGTTAACTCCTTACCTTTACTTACTACATCCTTATAGTACATTCTACCTACGATATTCACTGACGACTCAAGCATCCTTTGAACGGACGGTATAACGTCAGGGCGGTACAGTTCGTTCTTCTCGTCCGGACCTCTTTCGAGTGCTAGGAATACCACATCCATTACGTCTTGCAGGTTACGGAAGTTCATTATCCAGGTAGTGAGGTAGTCACCGACCTCGCCGTAGTCACGTTGCGAGGTAAGTATTTTGTTCTTTGTGGCGTTGAGTTTACAGTTTTCGGCAACCACAAACCTCTGTAGCATTTTTTGCATACTAGATACACCGTCTATGACGAGTGTATCAAAATTCTTATGGCCTCCATTACGCAAGTACCAGAATACTTTCTCAAGGTCGTCAGGTACTTTGCGTATGTTTATTACCTTTGCACCCATGCCTCTAATAGAGATAGGTTTCTGTTCTCCACAGTTCACCACAAGGCACTTAGAGCCTGTAGCACCGAAGCGTGTTTTGCCTATACCTGATACACCGTATACTACTATAGACAGGTGTACCGGCTGATTATCTACTTCCTGTATCAGACATTCTATCTCCGAAGGGTCAAAGTTATCAGGCTGCGGAGTGAGTTCCACAAAATTGTCAGACATTAGGTTTCACCCTCTCTATAGTTAACTGTATATCGTACCCTTGGTTAAGGTATAAGTTAACGGCTTTCTGTATTTCAATGGACAGCATTTCCGGTTTGTCAACTTCGAATGGTTTCCTATTCAATTTACCTTCACTGTTACGTAAATCTACTATCAATCTAAACTTATTATCAGACACTTTTAAACACCTCCTACATGAATTTTCTTACTTTAACACTACCATCAATAACCCACGCTATTTTAAGTTCATACCTATCGGCAGAACCCTCATTATCAAAGAACCCTATAGATATATGGTCTGCGAATACTTCTAACACAATACCATTAAACGGCTCGCTATCATCTGTCAATACTTCAACTTGAACTGCTGTCCCTACTTTATAGTAATCTAAATCAAACTGCGGCCTGTTTACTATACCGGCTAATTCCGGTGCTTGTGATTCGTCACTCCTGCAATCATTACACACACCGTTCTTACCCTCCCAATATAAGCCATTACAGACTTTACACCTTCCTTTAGGTTTACGTTTCTTAGGTACAGGTTTAGATAACGGAAAAGCCTCATCATAACAGTCCCCGCAGATGTTATATGCTTCTTCAGTGTCAATTGTACACCTACACTTATCACATATCATACTTTGAATACCTCCTTATTCTTATCCTCTTTAATTTGGTACTGCTGTTTAATCATAAAGGCTGTGTCTGCTCCCTGTATTTCTGCCATACATAACGGTTGGTAGTCACAGTCCCATGAGCAGTTTTTGTTTAGTGTGCGGGTTATGGGACGCTTACTGTTACAGTCTAGGATTGTAGCCACCGCCTCACGCAGAGTCATCTTGAGTAGGTTAATCGGGCGGTCTAAGCGTTTCCTGACGTAGAATTGATTTGTGGTGACTTTGGCTCGCTCAATGTGATCCTTGTAGTCGTCAGGGTTAAGTCCGTTGTCGTGTATTACTTTCATTAGGGTAGGTATGTCTGTATCAATCTTAGCCTTGCTGATTGTGCCGTCCTTGTTAATACTAGGTACTGTGGGCGGCTTAGTGCGTATGTAGTTAAGTATCGAACCGGCCACACGGTCTTTACCGTACTTGAGTGTGGCTATCCAGTAGTAGAGCGATGTTTGTGGGTCTATGCTTAGGTAGTCATCTTCAGGTATGTTCTTGGTAAATTTGTGGTCAACTACCCATATCATGCCATTACTGTCCTCCACAATGAGGTCGATAACTCCGGCGTAACCTACTTTATCGGTTAACCTTGCAAGGAACGATACCTCAGTTTCAAGTACATTCCATGACTCATTCTGCCAGTGGTACTCGTAACCGGTCAATAATCTGTGGGCCATCTCCGGTAAGTCGCCGTACTCCTGCTGTTGCTCCTCACTTAATTGTGACCACGAATCTACTTTGTAAAGTTCTAATACTTCTTCCCATGTAAACCCTTTCGAGTTTATCCCGCCATTAGCATAAATCGTCTCAAGTAAACTGTGGCCTAGCACACCGAGAGTTAACGGCATACTCGGTATTTTCTTCTCTAGTTTTTGTTTGTAGCAGTAATCGTGCATTTTAGGGCAACGTCTACGGCATGTCATTTCTGAGTATGTGCCTACCATTAGACCGTGTTTCTTGAATTCGTCCGGTGACGGTTTATTACCAAAATACAGTAGCCTACTCAAACCTCCCACCTCCATTTCAGTTATCGAACCAGAAAACTATCCGCACTTCGTCAGGATTGCCTAACTTCTGTAACTCAGGTATAAACTCGTTAATGAACTCGTTACAGTATTCAGCTAATGATTCTTCCCACTCTAACGAATCCCACCCCTCGGTATTAGTCCATGAACACCATGCGTTAGGAGTTATACCATTCTCTAAGTATTGTCTACGACTTTCAGCAGAAACCATACGAGTAATTTTTATTTTTTGGCTCCAGTCAAAGTTTAATAACTCTGTTAGAGTTAACCAACTATGACTATGACCATCACAACCCCATCTTTCAGACTCGTTGTATACTTCTGCTGATACATCTTTAGGTAATTCTTTAGGCTCTGCTATAGGAGTAAACCTATCGTAGTTTCTTACCCCTGCTAATGCTGCGTATAGCGTGTAGTTTCTACCGTCGTACACATTATTACATTCAGTTTCCTCCCACTCACCGTTTACTCTCTTCTCCACATGCAAGTGAATGTCACACCCCATTAGTATCTCCTCCTTATCTTTTTTTCTTTGTGTTCAGTTCTAACCGCCAGTCAGGGTTGAAGTAGTTGTTTCTCCACACTTGCAGTAACCTGTCTATCGGTAATCTCTTAGGTATGGTTACTACTCTATCCTCGTATAAGTCTACAAACTTTAGGCTTACATCCTCTGACTCCCAACCGCCTAAACGGTTTATTGCTTTAGTTAAGCCGCCGTACGACGAACCGCTATAGAAACCATCGTCACCCCAGGCTATCCACAAATATCTTGTATCCTCTGGCCTACTCGCCAGTTCGATAGTATTCGGTATCAAGTATTCACCGTGATATTTTCTTGCACCTGCCATTTAGTATCAACTCCCGTTTTTGTTCTTGTGAGTATTATACTAAACGGCAGGTAATATGTCAACACTTTTGTTTAAGTTTTTTTATTTAGCCATTTAACGGTTTCATAAGTGATTATTGCTATAGTACCTAATACCATACCTTTGCCTATTTCTTTAAGAACCTCAACTAAATCTATCATACTTCTACCTCCTTCAACTCGCCCCAATGCGTTCCCACTTTACAATCCACAACTAACGGTACGGTTAAGTCTACACCGAAAGTTTTACGCACGGCCTCAGCGTCTTCCATTGTGGATTTAATAACCGGCAGTAACTTATCTACACAATCATCTTTAATGTAGAAGTATAAAGCGTCATGCACCGATAAAACTATCTGAGCCTCGGCAGGGTCAAGTATTTTGTTTAACCTTACCATTGACAGTAGTGTTATGTCACTAGCGAAACCTTGTACCGGGGAGTTTATTGCTTGACGTTCAGCCTCGCCCCGTACACCTTTGTTATCGGAGTTAATGTCAGGTAATCTGCGTATACGTCCGTCAGGAAATCTAACATAGCCTAACCTTTTGGCTAAATCTTTTTGACGCTTATGCCACGTAAGTAAACCTTTATACTTTGTAAAGTATTTGTTACGGAACTCTACCGCCTCGTCAGGGGTTAAATCTACCTTGTAACCTGTCTTAGCATAAGTTCTGAAACCCTCAGCAGACATACCATAAATATAACCAAAGTTGACAGGTTTTCCCTTCTGTCTAACATCTTTATTCTTCTTAACCTCAGCTAACGTCATGCCTGATACTGTGGCTGCGGTTAGTGCGTGTAAGTCCTCGTTGGTTTGATACGCTCGTAACATGGTAGGTTCACCGGATATATGAGCAGCGATGCGTAATTCAATCTGAGAATACCTTTTGTTGCAGGTATACCGATTCCGTATACCTTCTCATAGTTTCCTATGAGTGCAGACTATATCTTAAATCTATTCTTCATGCCATCCAGTAAACTTTGTCTGTGAGTGTTGATATGATCTTTCCTAGTGGTTAATTCTAAGTTAGATATATCATTATTCTTTTTATTACCGTCTATGTGGTGTACTAACTCAGTAGGTTTTAATTTCCTCCCTAAATGCTGTTCCATAACATACCTATGCTCTAATATTTTTTTATTCCTGTTGTGACATAGGACAATGTAACCCTCAGCATCGGTATAGTTATATTTCCAATCAATCTTTAATCCTAATTTTTCAGCCATTTTATGTGTAGCATGGAAAGAGCGTCTACCTAGTTTTTCAGCACACCACTTGCCGCCATACTTAGGAAAATATTTTTTAAGGAATTGAATCTCTTTTTCATGCCATTTAACTTGAGAAAATTTCCGTAACCCTAGTTTCTTTCTTTGAGTATCTAACTCAAATAGGTCGCACTTAAAATACTCTATGAAGAATTGTCTAGGGTACTTAGAGTAGTTTTCTACGAGAAACTCAATTTCCTTTTCTGACCATTTTCTAGGATTTTGTTTAGACATTAAGTTTACCTCCTACACGTAATTCTATTATTTATTATAGTATACCGTGTAGGTTTAAAACACGCAAGAATAAATTCCCTCCCGTTTCGAGTTCTCTTGAACCCTACGGCTTACGCCTAGTCGTTACACCTTCGTATCAACAATGACACGCTTGGCTCGGTATCGCCCTCGTCTTTACGTTAGGGTGTTCACCGAATTAGAGAGGTTTTTAAAGTGCAACCATTGTATTAATCACACTCCACAAGTTTGTATCCAGGTGGTGCACAGATACAGCCTCGTATGAATGGGCCTCGCTCTAAGTTCTGTACGTTGGGGTTTTCGCTGCTGAGTCTGCCGGTGACGGTTAGCATTTTAAATGTGGAGTATATTCTATCCTTGCCCTGGTCTATCGTCTGCTCTATCCAAGGCTGTATGTACGTTGATAATTTCTTTTTCCAGTTACGATACTCAAGTAGTGTATCCACAAATGTAATAACTTCTTGTGGGGACTGGTCTTTCAAGAATGTTAAGTCGTCGCTTCCCGTACTCGGTTTACCTGAGTCTGTTAGAGATATAGGAATACAGTTGAAACCTTCCTCAGAGAATAATAATTTACCTACTTGATCAGGCGAGCTGAAATTAACAGGTAAGTCAACGATGTAACCCTCGTCTGTCTGGTAGTGATCCTGTTTAGGAGGTTTCTTATAGACCTTATATGGTCTAGGGTACGTGTCAGGTACAAGTGCATTTAGTTTCGCCTCCGTTTCCACAATCTTATCCTCACAGATTTGCTGTCTCTCAATGAGGCGTGCCTTATCCATGTATAACCCACGTAGTTCTATGTCCTCAAGAGTGTGGGATGCAGGAAGTATGAGTTTGGTATAGAGATTCCACAGCCTAGCGTCGTCTTTTACCTGTGGTATTTGTTTCAGTGCTATGCGGTAGGTGTTACAACAATCCTCCCCGCAGTATAGCCCCATGTCTTTAAGCGAGGATACTTTCTCTATGAGCCTACCTTTAGCGTCATACTTATTAACGAATACTATTTTACCTTTGTATGGCTGTAAACCTAACATTGATTGGGATAGATATTCTAAATTGTTAGGTGTATTCTCGTTAAGTAAGTGTGAGGCTAACATAGTATCCCATGTGCATTTTACGGAACGGTTAACTTTAACTTTAAACCACTTGTTGTCAAACTTGCTATTATGAGCTACTCTCCATTTAGGTTTAGCCATCATAGCGTCTGCAAGTATTAGTAAGAGTTTTTTCCATGTTACAGTTTTAAGAACACTGAAATGGTGGTCAGGATGTTGTAACGGGAGTATCCATGCTTGTGTGGGAGAGTATGCTACACCGAGCAACCACACCTTTCCTGTTTGTGGGTCGAACCCTTCTGTTTCAAAGTCGTAAGAAATCATTTTAGCGTTGTGTGCGTCTGTTAGCATTTGTTTAAAGTCGTCTAACGACTCCACAAATTTTACGTCATAGTGTGGTTGGTTGTCTACGCCATTTATTAAGTTAGCGAAGTATGCCATGTCCTGTTTGAATATTATCTCGTACTTGGGGTTACGTAACACGGCTGAAGGGTTAAATGTAGCGAAGTATGTTATGCCGTCTTTGACAAACTCTTTGCCTCGGTATGTGGTGATGCCTGACTTACCCACAACAGATAGGGCTGTGTTGCCTAGCAGCAGTATAAACTTAGGTTTGTTTGTGGCTATCTCGTCATGCAGGTAAGGCTGACACGCCTTAATATGAGTCTTACCTATCTTAGCACCGTAAGGCAGGTTACACTTAACCGCTGTGGTATAGTAGAATTTATTTATACCGTTAGCCTGTAGTGATTTCTTTAGGTACTCGTAAGGCTCCCCAGTAAGTAACTCCCCGGCCTTATCTGCCTGCCAGTGCGGGTACTCTCCCACAACCATAATTTTTGAGGATGTGTTACCCCTGCCTTGTATACAGGGGTAGTTTACCTCGGAGTGTAGTTCGCAAAGGGTGCAATTATTCGAGGATGAAATCGTCATCGTCCTCATTCACCTCTAAGTCGTCAGGGTAGACGATTTTCTTTTTCTTGCCGGGGTTAAGAATACTTTTCATGTACTTATCTCCGGCTGTCCTGTCTATCTCTTTGTGCTTATCCAATCTCTTTTCCTCTTGCTCAGATTCTTCTACGGTGTCGGGTTCTTCCTCAACAGGAGGTTCTATGCCTGTGGAGTCCTCGGAAACGTCTACAGGATCGCCTTTCATTGCCTCCTGTAATTCTTCCTCAGCTAATTCAATCTTACTTACGATACTCTGTACCAACACGGCCTTTGAAGTTGTGGTAAGTTGTGGTGCGGTGAATTTCTTAGCGTCCTCTTTAACGGCGTTGAGTAGGAATAGTGCTGCGGTTATTTTTTCTTTCTGTCTAAACATTGTTTAGCCTCCTCTAATAATATCTTGGCCTGCTTCTTGTGCCATTGTATAAACTCTTTGTGGTCATAGACAGCCGGTATATTACCTCGCTCGTCAATCTCCGCTTGGTAAGCCTTGGCCTCGTCTATGTGAAACTTGATACGCTCTTTAATAGGAAGATACTTGCCGTTTGTAAGTCCTATGTCCATGACAACTCTCCTTTAAGCGTTGTCTTTAATTATAAATGTTTAAGATAGTGTTGTCAAGATTTTTATAGAGATTTAGCGAGTTCAATTACCTCATTACATTGTTCTACAGTAGTGCATGTCCACAACTTGTCAGTTAGTCGGTTGATATTCTCGTCCAGTAGCATGATAGCCTCTTGCCTAGCATTTGAAAACTTTAACACCATTTTACCGTATGTGGAACTGTTGCTATAACTGTCTAGGTAACAGTTGTTATAGTCAACACAACTAAATTCACCTTCATGTGTTATAGAGCGTATGTGGCGCAGTATGTTATCTGCCTTTTCTTCTAACTTTTTAATTTCTCTGAGGACTGAGTTAAACTCATCTTTCAACGGTTTTACATTAAAATGCTCATCTGCCGTTTCAATATAAGCACTCTCAGGGTAGTTGTCGTTAATCTGTTTAAATTTCTCCTTACGTATGTTTTTAAGTATTTCCTTCAAAGCGTTAATTCTTTTTATTCCCGGTACTTTCAAGTTACTCATATCTTCTCCCCCTTCTTTAACTGCTTCAATGCGTGAGTTCTGCACGTCCAATACCTCACGGATGCTACGCCTGACTTACACCCAGGTACACAACACTTTGACAAGTGCCATGCTGTACCCCAATAACCATGTGAGTCATACTCAGGGTACTTGTCCAAGAACTCGTCACGGGTATAACCATGCTTGGCTATGTGTACTAACGTGAATATGTCAAGTGACTCTCCACACTCAGGGCATATTAGGGCTTTCGGAGTTGACGCATAGCCGAGTGTTTCTCGTTTTTCATGTGATGAGCATATCTCTGGTAGAGGCAATGTCTACACCTCCTAGATTATCACTCTCCCTTGTGCTTGTCCATGTTGTCGGTTAGTTAGATTATTTAAAGTAGAGGGGTGATAATGCGATTGACCACAATATCACCATGACGGTAAATACCAACGGTACGCATTTATCAGGATTGAATCTTTTCTTCGCCCTCATACTCGTCCTCCTTGACAATGATAATCTCATTCACCGGAACGGCTGTGACGGATACTATCTCACCGTTAGCGTCGGCAAACCACTTAGATTTTGTGGTATTGAGTATGCGGTTAACTTTTTTACCTACTGATTTTTTAGTGCCTGAGTCAATACGTATTTTAATTGTTGTTTCATAAGTAGCCATTATTTAAAGACCTCCCTAAAATTATTTACTATGACTTCATTAAGTTTTTCTTTGTTTTGTAGTGCTTTGAATATATCCTCGTCAATGGTACGTTGTGCAACTAGGTGTAGGTAAAGCACTGGTTTAGTCTGCCCTATCCTGTGTATTCGGTCGCAGGCTTGAATGTATACGTCGAGTTCGTATCCTGTTGAATAAAAGATTGCAGTAGCTGCGGCATGAAGTGTAATCCCGATTCCTCCGGCTTTGATTTGACAGACGATAACTCTAGTATCTTTATTACTTTGGAAAGAGTTTCTCGCATTGTCCCTGTCAGCATCCTTCATACCTCCCCTGATTTGTACGGGGTTTAGTTTTAACTTCTTACACAACTCCACAATTTGATTGAGTTCGTGTAAGAATCTACAAAATACCACTACCTTACCGTTTGCGGCGTACGTTGGTAAGAGTTCTTCTAAAGTTTTCAGTTTAGCGTCGCCAACATCAAGTACGTTGCCGTCATCATCTGTGGTGAATCCTCCAGTGATTTGCTGTAACCTTAACATTTGTGTTAAGAGTATGTCGGCGGTTACAGTTTGCACTTCGGAGAATTTTATGAGAGAATCTTTCCTCATTTTATCGTAGACGGTTTTTTGTGCGCCGGTTAGAGTAACGGGTATTTTTTGGTACGTCCTCGGCGGTAGTTCCAGTACGTCATCCTTCTTAACACGTACACGGTACGGCCTTATCTTGTGTCTTAACTCGTCAAGGTTTTTCCAGCGGATGACCTTGAAACCGAAGTAGTCAAACTCTGCGTACCTTTGCTTAAAGTTTGAGTATTTACCTAATACGCCGGGGTATAATGTGTCTATCTGATTCCACAAATTAAGGCAGTTGTTAGGTTGTGGAGTCCCGGTTAACTGTAGTTGATACGGTACTCCTTTAGCCAACCTTTTTACACACTTGGATCGCTTGGCGGTAGGATTGGCAAGCATATGGCTTTCGTCTATTATTATTACTTGTGGTTGCCATTTTGCGTACTCTTTCTCATGTAGTACAAGGTACTGGTATGTAGTAATTTTGAAAGCTAGTTTAAGTATTGTGGGAAGGTGTTGGGCTATCTCCTCTTGCCATACACCCTTGACTGACTTAGGGCATACAACAAGAACACGATTAACGCCTTTCATTATATTGAGGCAGCCACAGAAATCTACCGCTAACTTTGTTTTACCTAAGCCGGGATCTAGCCAGAGGGCGTACTTTTTCTTTTGTAGTGCTAACTTTAGTATTTTTCTTTGGTAGTCAAAAGGTTTGATTTTGAATTTGTATTTCATGTTTAAGACGTTTGCGGGTCTGGTTTAAAACAACCTGCCGTTAAATTATTTAAACAGTCATTACAATTTTCGTACCTAGAACACCTAAAACCTCCGCATCCATATGATCCGAGCATTATATCCTGATAGTTCCTACACTCGGCACAGCATCTTTTGATTTCGCCTTGTGCGTTTTTTATAACTTCAACTTCTTGGTTCTTACGTGTAATGTATTTTTTCATTATCAATTCACCTCCTGACTATATCCTATGCTTTAACCTTACCGAATAGTTTATTATACTTTTTTGTGTAGAAATCATCTGTACTTACTTCACAGACAGGACATACTAACCTAGTCCCGTCATGCTTGAATTTACGGTACTCTACACAGTACGGACACCACAATTGATTCTTCTTGGCTTGTCCATCTGTGGGAGGCTCGGTTGCGTGTAAACAACTGTAAACATACACTTTAAGTGTGGGGTACTTGTCCTTGATTTTATTAGACCAACCTAAGACCATTTCCTTTTCCCGGTGTACCCTTCTTACTACTTCCTCTACCCCTTTGAACGCTACTACCCCGTACATCTGTAATCATCTCCCCAGCGAAGTAATCTGCTAGTATCTCGGCGTTATCGTCAGCGACCTGTTCCATTGCTGCACCTAATGCACCTACTAAGATAGACAAGGCTAAACCTTTAGAGTGTGGAGGCATTTCCGCTTTTTTAATGTTGCCCGCTATGGAGTTTGCTAACTCTCTAAATGTTTTTACTTGATGCTCAAAGTCTGCGTCTATGTCTATGGTGATTTTAGTACCCTTGGGGTCATGCTCAAACAGCATTATAAGGTGTTGGGCCTCGTAAGTTTTAGTTTCACCCTCTTTAGTTATGCTAATCTTTGGTAATCTTTCTTCCACAATTATCCTCTCCTCTCGTCTGAATGTATCTTAACATACGTTTAAGTGCTTGTCTATACTTTTTCGTAAATTTTACGAAATAATTATTGTATTCTTCTGAGCAGTAGTTTATACTGTGAATACGAGGTGATAAGATTGGTAAATAATAGGTTGCTTACGATAGAACAGGTGGGCAAGCTGTACGGTAAAAACTATAAGCAAGTCCTGTATGCTATCGAGAAAGGTGTTCTAAAGGCTGAGAAGGTAGGCTGGGCATGGATTATCCGAGAGGAGCATTTGCCGGACGAGTGGCCGCCCAGGTCTAAAAGAGGAGGTGTTACTGATAAAGCAGCGAGTAATTAGTGTATTCTCCGGTGGAGGGTTCCTTGATATAGGATTTATGAAAGACTTTAAGATTGTGTGGGCGTGTGACATGGACAAGCAAGCGGTTAAGGCTTACTCTGATAACTTAGGTAATCACATTAGATGTGTGGATATTACTAAGGTAAACTTTAAAAAACTGTGTGGTAAGATTGATGGGTTAATCGGTGGGCCTCCGTGTCAGGACTTTAGCGTAGCCGGTAAAGGTGCAGGGGAGTCAGGTGAGAGGGGTAAACTTGTGTGGGACTATCTTAATAAGGTAGATGAGTTAAAGCCTAAGTGGTTTCTGTTCGAGAATGTTAAAGGCATAGTGAGTAAGAAACACATTCATACTTTTGAGGGTTTGGTACAGGAGTTTACTAAGCTAGGTTACACTGTGTATTGGAAGGTGTTAAATGCTTGGCATTACGGGGTAGCACAGAAACGTGAGAGAGTATTTATTGTGGGGATGCGGAATGATTTAGGCGTTACGTTTGAATGGCCGAAAGAATGGCCGGAGCATAAATGGAGAGTGTTACGAGATGTGATAAGTGGCTTACCTGAGTTGAATAATGAGAGTATGGGGGAGTTACCTCAGTATACTTTAGACCGGTTAAAGAGTAAGTCTATAAGTAACTCAGGTCAAGAGAATGTGAGAGTATTTGACGTAAATAAACCTGCTCACACTATCACAAATAATATAGGCAATAACCCACACCAATTCTTAATTAACCATTACGGTTTAAGGAAATTAAACAAAAGGTTAAGAAGGTTTACTGTCCGTGAGTGTATGCGTATTCAGTCTATACCTGATTGGTACGTCTTTAAGGATGACATTAGTTTATCAGCACAGTATCGCATAATTGGTAACGGAGTTCCGTGTTTACTCGCTTATCAATTAGCACGTCAGATAGTTAAAGTCTTTAAGGGGGCTGCCGGATGTTAAAGATACCTTTTTATTTGTGGGACAAGCAAGGCGAGGGTTACGTTAGTATATCGTCAAATGATCCCACAACCACAGGGTCGTGGGATGAGGAGTTTTATAAATGGCCGAAGGACAAGCATAAACTACTTCCTTCTATTATAAAGGCGCAAGAGTTAGGGCGTGACGTTTACTTTGGCCTTGCCGTGTATAAGGAACCCACACGCAATGAGGACGTAGTTAACCTTAATATGTTGTGGGCTGACCTAGACAAACGCCCCGGTAGAGTGCCTATGACTAAGATTAACCCTAAGCCTACTATGTTGTGGGAGTCGAGTCCTGGTAACTATCAGGCTGTGTGGTTACTTAATGAGAGTTTAGATAATGAGCAGTTTAATAAGATTAACCGAGAACTCACTTACACGTTAGGTGCGGATAAGGGTTGCTGGAATATCAGCCGAGTGTTTAGAGTGCCGGGGTCGATTAACTTTAAACGTGGTGCGGAAGGTGAGCAGGGCAAAGTTATTCAAGCCACAAAAGCTATTTACGATGTTAAGAGTTTTATTCACACTAAAGGTGCAGAGGTTGTTATCGGAGATGTGGAGGACGAGCCTGAGCTAGACTTACGGGAGTTATTGTATCCATATAAGCGGAAAATTATTGCTAGGACTTGGGAACTGCTGAATACTCCCATGAGTGAGGCCACACGGGATAGGGATAGATCGGCTAGGTTGTGGGAGTTGCAGAGACTTCTTGAGGAGGCGAAAGTACCTAAAGACAAGGTACGCTTAATACTTGAGCAGAGTGTTTGGAATAAGTTTGCAGGCAGGCATGATGAGACCGTCAGGTTAGACAATCAGATAGAAAAAACAGACGGGTTAGAGGAGGGTATAAAGAATGAACAGGTTGATCGTGAATGTACGTCGTACTCGGAGCTTATGGGTAAGAAAGTACAGAAGGAGCGTTGGCTTGTTGAGAATTGGTGGGCTGAGGATAGTCACGGTTTCGTGTCAGGGCAACCTAAGACGTTTAAATCAGTTCTCACTACGGACTTTGCTGCATCAGTGGCTTCGGGAGAACCGTTCTTAGGCTGTAAGGTACATAAACAGGGGCCGGTGCTAATCATTCAAGAGGAAAACTCTGAATGGATCATGCAGGACAGGATGCGGAAGGTTGTCCACAGTAAGGGCTTGTTAGAGGGACAAGCTGACGTTAATGGTAACATTATAGAGGCGAGTTTTCCTCCTGATTTACCGTTATACTTTCTCAATAATAAAGGTTTTTGTTTAACCGAAGCCGAGGACAAGCTACACATTGAGAAACAGATTATCAGGATTAAACCAGTGCTTGTTATATTTGACCCTCTTTATTTAATGCTTGGTGATGCTGACGAGAACAGTAGTAAGGACTTACGCCCTATTCTAGTGTGGTTGAAATCGTTACACTTTACATACAACACAGCAGTCATGGTCGTTCACCACTATAAGAAATCAAGTTTTAGTAAACGTGGAGGTCAAAAGATGCTCGGCTCAGCACTATTACACGCTTTCACTGAGAGTGCATTTTACTTAGACCTTAAAGAAGATGGTGTGGTGAGTGTAGAGAGGGAGTTCAGGGGCTATGCTAAACCGCCTCGCTGTAAGATTAACATTGAAATGAGTGAGCCAGGCGAACTCATGTACAGGACTGAGGTAGAAGTAGAGGACAGTGTATATGAAAAGATACGTGGGCTGTATAGTGCTAACTCGTTTACAACGGATGAGGCAAGGGCGGTAACAGGATGTGGCCCTAAGAAGACTGGCCAACTGCTTGAGAAGTTAGCTAAGGAGAAAGAGATTAGAAAAGTTTCTGAGTCTGGGAAAGGTAGAGGGAATAAAGAGACATGGGAGGTAATACGTTGAGTAGATTTAAAATTATCTATGCTGACCCGCCTTGGAGTTATAATACTAAATCCGTCCCTCCTAGTAAAGAAGTTACTAACCATTACAGTACATTACCGATTAAAGAGTTAAAAAATATCCCAATACAAATGCTAACGGATAAGGATTGTTTTTTATTTTTGTGGGCTACTTTTCCTTGCTTGCCGGAGTCTTTAGAATTAGTAAATGCTTGGGGGTTTAGTTACAAAACTATAGCTTTTAATTGGGTTAAAAAGAATAAAAAATCTGATGGGTGGTTCTGGGGCTTAGGTGCTTACACTAGGGCTAACTCAGAGATATGTATACTTGGTAAAAAAGGATCGCCCAAAGTGTTAAGTCGTAAAGTTCATCAAATTATAGATTCTAGGGTAAGAGAGCATAGCCGTAAACCTGACGAAGTTAGGGACAAAATAGTTGAACTGTGTGGAGATGTACCAAGGCTTGAATTGTTTGCCCGTGACCGTACTCCCGGTTGGTACGTGTGGGGTAATGAAGTCAAGCCTGCTAATAAGGTAGAAAAGATTGTAGCAAAGGTACTAAATACTAACAGGGGGTCATAGAATGAAACAAGAAAATAACGAGGGGGATACTTTAATGACTTTGTTTAACAAAGTAACTCTATGTCTAGCATTAATATGCACGATGCTATCATTAACCCATACGCCTAACATTACCTACCCGACTCCAGAGAATCTACTTATCAGGCGTATTGATCTCGGTGCTACAATACTTTCACACGGTCTTAATCTTGTGGTGATATGGGTGACATGGGCTACTGCATATATAATGTCGCAGCCCGATAAGAAAAACAAAGAGAATAAAAAAGATAAAGAATAGCCTTCAAACCACCTTAAACGGTGGTTTTATTTATGTAAAAAACTTTAAAAAAGGTATTGACTTATAGTTTTATGCTTAGTATAATGTAAAAAATGAGTTGAGTAGGGGGGGGCGGTTTGTGGATGAGATTTTACGGCAAGTATCATGTAAGTACAACTCTTAACTTGGATGGTAAAGTATTAATATTTATTAAAGACAGATATACTAATTTCACTAAAGGTAAAGAGTATCCTGTTATCACAGAAAGGTATAATAACGGTAAAGTAAAAGACTACAGAATTATTGATGACGATGGAGATAGCTACCCCGTAGGCAAAGGCGATGTAGGTAGAATGTTTAGTATAAAAAATGAGTTGAGGGGGAGATATTAATGACGTTAGGTAAAGGAATGAAAATGAATGTTGAACTTACTAGGCTTATGGCAGGTCGTAAAATAGGTGATGTTTTCAGCAATGGTAATGAAGTTCTAGTTACTCTTGACAATGGTGATAAAATTAAGTTTAGCAATAGAGGGGATGACGAGGGTATTTTGGTAAGACGTTACGAGGTTAAAATAATAGAGCAAGATATTGAAATATAACCCGAAAGGGTTATTTTTTTACCTTAATTTACATGGTACTTAGACAAGCCCTCGGTGCATAACTTATATCAAAGCGGAGAGGTAAGGTGGTTAGACAGTGTTTGATATGGTTGTTAGGCACTCTGACTTTTCTAAGTACAGTAATGAGGGAATATTGAATGCTTTGGATATACTATACCCTGAGAGAGATTTATATAGTTTGTCGCTAGACTGGAGGAAAGACCCTCAGTATATTATGAAAGCGAGAGGCGTGTACGGTGATGTGCTTGTGGGATGGTCAGAGGTAGATTATGGTGAGTATTGGTCAGACGCTTGGGGAGATAATATTAAGGAGGTGGCAGTTAGTGAGTGCATTAATGACTGTAGGGACTGTGTTACTGACTATTAGCGTATACGGATTGTTTGAAGTTTTGTATTTAGGCAGGGAAAAGGTTAAGTCTATGTGGAGCGAGGTAGATAATATTCCCGATGCGAAGGAGTCGTGGGAGAATGAGTAATAGTTACGGCGGCTCGGTTAATGCGTTTGATGGGTTAGGTAAGGCTGTGTGGCTCGGTGCTGACGCTGGGATAAACTGCGTGTGTAATGTTGTTAAACACTTTGCGGATAAGTGGGGTGACAGTAAGAAGGAGAAAGCGAAAGAGTTATTCCACAATGTCGGGATGGATAGGACGGATCGAGATACCGGAAAGACTTACAAACCACAAATCATTAAACAGATTAAGACGGCGTACGGGGTGCATCTTATCGTTAAGACTTACCCCGGATTGTGGGTTGGTGACTTTTTTAAGTATCACCCACAGATAGAGTCGGCTTTAAATGCTGAGGTGCAGATTAGTCAGGACAGTAAAGGCTTAATACACCTGAGAGTGTTTACGAGGGCTATACCGAGGAGATTTAAGTATACTGATAAGTTTGTTACCCGGGGTGCGAAGTGGCCCTGTGCTGTGCCTGTGGGCATAGGCAGGGAGGGCGTTGTGTGGTTGGTGCTATCCGATGACGAGTGCTTTTCGGTTCTTGTGGCAGGTATGCCGGGGGGCGGTAAAAGTAGTTGGTTACGGCAGGCATTAATGTCATTGATTACCAACTATACCCCTGATCAGGTTAAATTGCACCTCGTAGATATGAAACTCGGCGGTGTGGAGTTATCGGGGTTTCAGTTGGCTCCACACACTCAAGACTTCGCCTGTGACCTTGGTGGAGCTGAGAGAGTCCTTACAGGGGCACTCAGGAGGCTACAGGAGAAGGCCATAGCTATAGGTAAGGCTCATGTGTCCTCTATAGCCGACTACAACGCTCTAGGAGGCCCACAGATGGCCCATGATGTTGTGGTGATAGACGAATGGATGAGTCTTGACGGCGGAATGGATAAGGACGGTAAGGGGTTCGGGAGTAAGGGCGCAGCGTTGACGCTGTTACAGCAGGGCAGATTCGCCGGGATGCACGTTATTATATGCACTCAGCATACGTCGGCTAAGGTCGTATCGGGCGAGTTACGGAGTCTTATTCCCACAGCAATAGCTTTTAAGGTTAGTTCAAGACGGTACTCTCGTATGATATTGGGCGAGGAGAGGAGTCAGGCGGCGTATTTGGAGGTTCAGGGACGGTGCATATTCCAGGCTAAGGAGCGTATGCGTAAGGTTCAAGTAATGCACCTGCATCTTAAAGCAGTAGTACCTATGTTACGCAAGATGTTTCCCGCAGCAACGAAGGGCGTTGTCCCGACTGTGTTGGCTACTGAGCAAGATAAAGAGTCGGCGTTAAGTTGGTAACCTAGTTTAGTTATAGGTTTGTATATAAGTTAAGTATAAGTTACTTTGTTTTATAGCGGGGTGTTAGGTCTTATGAGTGCTAAGTTTCAACTCAATAACTTTAAAGTGCCTAAAATAACTTTAAGACGTTTCGATATTATTAATTTACTCAAAGAGCATGGTGTTCTTTCTCGTCGGCAGATTAATCAGTTAGTGTTTAATGAATCGGATTATGGAATATGGAAGTGTCGTGTGGAGTTAAAAACTCTGCACGATGCTAGGCTCATACAGAGGGGTAAGTGTATGAGTGTTAACGATTATGTATATTGGGTAGGTAAGTCGCCGGGGCAGCTTGACCACAGGTTAGGCGTGAATGATATATGGTTGACTGTGCGTGATAAAGTGAATATATTCGTGAAGGAGTACGATTTCGGCATGGGGGTCGCTGACGCTTACTGTGTGGTAGAGGATAGACCATACTTTGTGGAGTACCAGAGGTACGTCAGCAAAGATATATGTGATAAAGTGACTAAGTACGAACAGTACGCCCTCAGTAAGCGGTGGGATACGAAAGACTGGCCCATGCCTGGGAAGTTCGCTAGAGTTATTGTGGTTGTGGATGACGAGCGTGATAAAGTGAGATACGCTAAAGTGATCAAGAGCGATACAGTGAAGTTTGTAGTATGTCTTAAAGAGAGTGTAAAGGATGTGATAAAATAGGGATAAACCGCCCGGAGGCGGTTAAGATGATATATATTGCCATCGTGCTGGTGCTATATAATCTGTATTACTTTCCGGTTGGTGCATTTCATGTAAAGTATTTTCTCTAAGGTTGTTAGCAAAGTTGATAATTTCATCTTTAGATAAGTCATTAACTATCTGGATAATGCTTCCATTATGATAGTTAATGACAGCAATTGGAATACTGCCTTTAGGTAGCATTTGACCTGCCATTCTCCAATCATTTTGACCAAAACTAGAAAATAATACTACCACATTGTTATAATATGACATTAAAATTCCTCCTTAATTAATTTCCTGGTAGGTGGCTTTTGTCCGGATTCCGCCGTGAACCGGATGAGTTAAGCGGTAGCGTTTGTTAATTCGGCAATCGCATTATCCAGCCACTGAATTTCAGCCTGACGACGCTTTTTATCTGCCTCAATATCGGCAATATACTGTTGGATGCAAAGTAATGCTTTTTTGCGCTGTATTGGATAATAATTTCTTACTGGGTGACTATGACACTGACAGGTACCTAACCCCAAGTCGGAACTGTTGTAGCAGTTAATTTCTGTAATCATCCATTCACCGTCACGTAAATCTTCAAGTATACCTTTTAACATTATGTATTCCTCCCTCTTAATTTTAATCTCCTACCCAACGCCCTGTGGACGCTCGGCAGGGGATTAAACCCTGCTTACTTTTCCAAAGTCGATGCGGAAGGAGTAAACTTTATGCCCGTGTGCATCGAAGTAGTGCGCTTCGCTGTCAATCTTGGAAAGCTGTTTTCTGATGCGCTGCGCCTCGAAGTCTGTGCTACCGAAACGGTTGACTGTTTCCTCTAGTCTCTCTTGCAACTCGCTTTCCTTGGCATATTGTTTTTGTAGATAACTTCTAGCTTGCAGTAAAAGTTTATTGCCGTGTGGCGGTTGGTTGTAAATATTGATGATGTGTTCGCTCGGATAACCTCTTAACTCCATTAATAACTCCTCCTCGATTGTTTTTTATTATTATATCATAGTATGTAGTTAAACACAAGTGTTTAGACAACAATATTTAAGGACGTGATAAAATGAATTTAAATGGTGTAGGTCGTGGGATCGGTTGTATTCTCGGTACGTTGTATCACCTGGGGCCACCGGATGATACACCAGAATATGAGAAGCATTACAAAAAACAGATACGCAAAGAGAAAATATTCAACAAGCGCATGGAATCGTTATACGGTGATGCCTGGGAAAAGATTAAAGCCAAACGTCAAGAGGCCAGCAGGAAAGAGATGTTTTCGATAAAGTGATCACGTGTGCGATAAAGTGACTGCAGGGGCGACGGGGAGAAAAAAGACCGGCCTAATACGGCCGGTTCCTTTTACCTTCCATAAAATCACGGTAGTTTTTAGCCTTAGTCTCTGTTTCAAAAGTAGCTACCAATACTCCGTTATCTGATACATACCACCTATTACCCTCGGTAGGGTTAAAGATAGGCTCAACGTCTAATCTAGGCTCTATGTAGTTTGGATGCTTATACAGGTCTTTCAAACCCTTTGTGATACGTACTATACAGTTATCTAATAATGCACCCCCGCCAAGTGATCGTGTATTCTTTATTAACAAAGGTATTTTACTATTACCTGTTGACCTTCCAATATAGCCGATAGTGTCGTGTTCTTCTAACCATACGCGGCCAGTGTCGGCGTCGCCATAGAAAACACGAATACGATCCTTGTTATCCATAGCACGTTGTAATATATTACATACTGCCTCCGGCGTTTCTTTGTGGTATGAGGTTCCGTTAATAACTTTGTATTTGTCCATTGTATTACCCCCTTATGTATTGCATAAGTCCCGGCTATATGCCGGGTTTATGCTTTTTTACTAAGTGTATTAGTTTGCGTTCAACTGTCCTGGTATTCCTACCCCACAATATGATCGGCATCTGATCGGCAGCGGGCGGGTTAATCACGGCATAAAAAATGTTTTTACCTTCCTGTTTCAGTTCTACTTTTGTCATATTCTACACCCAAGCATAACTATTTTTAGCTTCTGGTAAAGACTCTAACCATTGAATAACTTCTTGTGGTACGTCTTCTTTTAACCAGGCCGAACCTATCTTATAACCACAATCAGGGCATACAGCGGAAGGATTATTTTTATAAGTTTCCCCTCTTGAGCGTTGATGTTCACAAGTTGATCTCATATCGTTCAAATGCCATTTGTCCCATACACCTAGGAATTTATCCATCATTTCAGAGTTCCATCCAGGGTTAAATGACCACTTAGAGCGATCTTCCTCTCTTAAACTCATATCAATCTGACCGCAACCACCTAAACAATTGCCAGAAGCTAACGGCCCTTCAATTCCTGTTATAGACAGTTTACCATCATTAGTATAATTAATTTCCATAAATACATTATAACTTCTTCCTCCCCTAGTTTTTTTCTTGATAGGGTTAACAACTTTATACATTGTATTACCTCCTTTTAATTATTCTCCTATGCCCACAAAATATATTAGTTGTGGGCAACGGACAACAATTATTCAATAATATCTGAAATTTCCTCGAATCGTTCTTTATTCCACAAATCCTTGTTTATAAATTCCTCACTGTTTTTGTATAGATTAGCTTTTAATTTTGTAGCAAAAACTAACCCTTCCTTCTCCGCTTGCAGTATACTTTCAGTTGTTATCTTATTTATAGGTTCTTCTAAGCATTGACACCCGTTACCAGTGTTACGGTTCGGTTTATACTTCAAAGAAAAAGTCCAACCTCTCCAGGCAAAGTTATCACGTTGGGTATATATAACATTGTCATTAGGTGTTACGATGTACCCATATAAATAAGTAGGATTTTCTTTAAGAATGAAACATTTGAACCCATCCTTGGATAACTCCTTCATTGAATCAATAAGTTCCTGCCTATACTCATTATTATACATAATATTACCTCCTTTTAATTATTCTCCTATACCCACAAACAGTATTATGATTGTGGGCAACGGACAACAATTTTTAAGGCCTTGCAGCAGGGCATTATACCTTGTAATAATGCACGTTATAGCCAACCTCATAGTTGCAATTGTAATAAGAAAAGGAATTAACTTTCTCTTTTAACTCGTCTAATGATTCTATCTTTGTTAATATCGACACATTAAACGGGTGAGAAGGTGAAGGGTAACACTTAGAAGGACATAACCAACCTTCCCACGTACCATTCTTTTTTATTTCTGCTCTAACTTGTGTTAGTGTTTGTTTAATCATTCGTTATTCCCCTTCCTCTAATAGTTCTGAATAGTCCGGTGCAGGGTACCAAGTATCCGGCATGTTAGCGTCTAACCATTCTTGTAGCACAGTTTCAACCCCTTCCAGATAGGTATTGAACGATAAGCCAAAAGGCAGCCGATCCTAAAGCTAATTCCCACAAAGATTAAACCTCCTTAATTTAATTATTCATCCGTCCCCACAAAATAAGCAATGCAGGGACAATCAATAATTAACAAAGTATACGTTCGCTGTATTTATTAGCATTTTTAATATTATCCTTATAGTAAGATAGGCATTTGTCAAAGCCTTGTTCAATAATTTCAGTATATTGTTTACGATGATCGCCGTTTAGAATATAAAATTTCTGCATTTGACCAAGTACCAGGGCCGTTGTTTTACATCCGTAAATATCAATATCATAATTGTTATAACTAATATAAAACCCTTCATATGTTTTTGAGTTTATTGTTATTAATGAATTATCCCCTTCAATCACTGAATTATATTTTATTATTCTGCCCTCATTCATGGTATTACCCCCTTTTTAAGTTTTACCTATACCACACAATAAAGTCTCTATGTAACATAGGTAAGACTTAATTTTGCCACATTTACCACACATCTAGCTCCGTTGGCCTCGTGTCTGTTGTCAGTAACCCTTGACCTGCATCATGCAGACTAGACCGGGTTACGCTTTGTGGCTTATATTCTGTTGGTAGTTTGTTACTGTCATCCTACTACATCCCTTGTGTGGGATGTTTCGTCGTTTACGACTCATCAGGTAGGCTATACATATTGCGGTTTAAAAAATACCCTCTTGCCTTTAAGTTTGAAATAGTCATTCGTTGCATATTTTGTATACATCCTTAGTTTCTTTGGTTTTTCTCCCGGTTTAGTTTGAATAAGAACAAAATTCCCTTCATAACCACATACGTGAATACTACTATTCTCTGTGATATAACCCACAAAATTTCTCATACTGTTAACCCCCCCGGTTGTTTGTCGTGTTCTTTAACTGTTATAAGTATAACATATAACTAAAGTTTTGTCTATAGTTATTAATGTTTTTGTTTAAAGTTTTTTGTGTATATAATGGAAGGTATTATTTTACCGGTTTTTGGTTGCTAGTATTTTGGGTGTTAACTGGTGAATAGATTGACCACACATTTTTAAGGTTGTGTGGTCTTTTTGTGGTTGTTTTAAATTAATGTAGCCTTAAGTAGATCACGTTCAGTAGCTGTTAGAGGCGGTTTCCGGTCTTTTAGGTATAGTTCTATGGCCTCTTGTTCCGTCTCGGCATAGACTAGGTAGCCTTTATCCACACATAGATTATTATGGGCATCTAAGTATGGAATGACCCTTACATAATATTTATGCAGTAACATAGCTATCATAGATTCGCCCCTTCCTCGTAAGCATAAAAGTCCTCGTATTGCTTCATTATTGCCGTACCTTTCAAGGCCCGAAGGTGTTTAGCTAATACCTTAGTGATATAGCTAGATGCCGTTCTGTTATCCACATCTGCCAAGTAGTTAATAACGTGCAGCATTTCTTTAGGCATGGTCACTGGCTTACGGATGTTTTTGTTAGAGACTGCCACAAATAATCACCCCTTCTGATTTTTTAGTTTTTTGATTAGGTTTTTAGTGTATTGCTAGTGTTATTTAATGTACTACTAATGTATCACTTTAGATCGTTTTAGTCAATTGAATCTTTATGTATAAGTATTTATAGTGTACCTCGAGTGTTATACCACCTATTTTAGGTTTTTGGGCGGTTTTAGATAAGTCGCTGATACTCAATAATACACTGTTTTACTTGTGTATGCTTCTTGTAGCTCGAGGGCCGATTTTAGGTTTTTGAGGCAAGTGAGCTAAATTGATTAAATTGGGTTATTTGAGGCTATACTGGTTAAAACGGGGGAATCCTAAAATGGCCGATTTTGAGATCCCCTATAAAATAATAATGCCTTATTTTTTCTTGTATAAGGTAAAATGGACATACGTATAGGGGACAGAATGTCCCCCCTTATACGTCAGTCTTGTCAGTTGATTTACTTAAACAAAAAAAAATAAGGTGCTAAAACCCAGCAACGACGCGGGTTCCCGTAATTAAACACAAAAAAATAAGGTGTTTTGCGGTCATGTGCACCAGTGACACACCACTAACAGCTTAATGTTTGTGTATAACCCTATTCTTAAAGAATTGTGTTAATCATTAAAGATTCTTGTATATTATTATAGAATTGTATATAGGAGTGACGGTATAACACTAGAGCGATACTATGACCCCCCTACCCGGCCCCCCAGCGACCCGGCCACTTAATGGCATCCACTCTCTACATGCCCATTACCCTACCATTCCTATACAAATTTCTTTAATAATACAAAAAGAACGACTCAGACAAAAACACAAACACAAACTAGAACACCGACACGGGGGAAGTGTGGAAATCAATCACTGATTTGTGGAGAACCGTATACCATATCGAGGACATGCTCTATATGGTGTGGTATACATATACCCAATTTCTAATTTTTCATATTTTCCTCTGGTATAACTATACAAAAATCTTTAAATACAAAATAGTAGTTGATCAATTATAAATAATAGTTTAAAATAGGTAATAAGTACATTTATGAGTATTTAAATATTTTTTAACTGTGGAGGGTACATAATGAATATAGGATTAATAGATTTGAAACATCCAAGACCTAACCTAGCATTAATGAAATTGTCAACTTATCATAATGATTGTGGTGACAAGGTACACCTAAACAAATTAGTCTTACGCACCGGAATAAACTATATTTCATGTATATTTGACAAGGACAAGCAGGTAGTAGATAAACTATTAAACAAGTATCCTAACTCTGTGGCAGGAGGGCCGGGATACGATGCTTATATAAACCTACCTAAAGATGTGGATAGCTGCAAACCTGACTACTCCCTATACAATATAAATTATGGCCTCGGAAGGTTAACGTCAGGATGCCCGAATGATTGCCCGTGGTGTGTGGTTCCGAGTATCGAGGGTAACTTAGTACATACCGTTAATACTGTGGACAAGTTAATTAATCCTTCATCTAATAAGGTAGTTTTATACGACTCTAATTTTTTATCGTGTGTGGATGCCCCTGACCATTTGCAGGACATTATTGACCGTAAACTATCCATATGTTTCGACCAAGGATTAGACATTAGATTAGTTAACGACTTCTATGCTAACTTGTTAAGTAAGATTAAAACCGAGTCTTTTACAGGACGCAAAAGAATGTTTTATTTTGCCTGGGACAAGCCTGAGATCGAGTACCATGTCGTGCAAGGTATAAAGTTATTAGGTAAAGCAGGTATAAAACCTTACAGGTTAACTTTCTATGTATTGTGTGGGTACAATACTACGATAAGAGAGGACTTATACAGGGTGCTAAAATTGAAAAGTTTAGGTGTTGACCCATTTGTTATGGCCTACGATAAAACTAAACCTTATGTAAAAGACTTAGCTCGTTGGTGCAACAGAAAACAGTTGTTTAAATCATGCACATTCAAAGAGTATATTAAACAAAAGTACAGTAAGAGATAAAAAAGAAAAACCACACCTACTCATTAAGTGTGGTTAAATTTTTTAGAAGGTCATTCGCTAAGACCGTGAGAATAAATTATAATTTTTAAATCAAGTACCCAGTAAACAGTATACCCATTGAAGTGTGGTAACTATACGCCCTAAACTCTATTGTGGTAGCAATAAAAATTTAGAAGATTTCTGCTAAATAATTCTTTACTTACCATACAAGTAGGGCGTATACTATTTGTAGAAGAGAAAATTGATAAAACTATAGAGGAGTGAGTACATATTAAAAAACCTTACCTTATTGCGATAGACTTCGACGGCACTCTGTGTAAAGACGGGTGGCCGGATATATCCAAAGCGGAACTTATTGAGTCCACCATTAACATGATGCAAGCGCAGTTAGCCGGTAAGCCAAACACTGTCTTTATTTTGTGGACATGCAGGGCTGGCGAGAAACTTGAGGACGCTAAAAAATTTATAAGGCAGCATAGACTACCAATACATTACTTTAACGAACATCACCCGTCAGTATTTGAGTGGATGCAGGACGCAGTAGATACGAGGAAAGTCTACGCAGATCAATATTGGGACGATAAAAGTATTACTATGCCGCCACTATACATGGACGAGGAGGACTGATAAATGATTCATGTGTGGACATGCAAACAGTGTGGCACAACGAATCAGTCTAACATTTTTTCTCCTGGTGTAACCACTGTTAAGTGTAAAAACTTAGAGTGTCTTAGCGACTACACCATAACCACTACAACAGAAATGACGCTACTATTCGGAGGGAGGACAACCTTAAAAGATGAGAATAGCACAGATAGTACCACACTCTATAGTGGATGGGGCGGGAAATAGGCTCGTTGTATTTTTTCAAGGGTGCGGTCATAATTGTAAAGGCTGCCACAACCCGCAGACGCACGACTACGAAGGTGGTATGTTTATTACACCTAAAGATTTAAGTAAAGTTATACTTAATCATTTAGAAGCTAACCCACTAATAACAGGTATAACTTACTCAGGCGGAGAACCTATGGATCAGCCTGCAAGTATGTATTATTTAACAGGCATGTTAAGAGAGAAAAGACCAGACTTAAACTTTATGTTATATACAGGTTACAACTTGAGTAAGTTAATGGAGTATGATTCACTTACACTAGGTCTAATGGATTACATTGTGGATGGCCCTTACATAGAGTCGCAGCGTGACATATCGTTAAGATTCAGAGGGTCAAAAAATCAAAGAGTATATCAACGTATCGACGGTAAATTCGTTGACGTAACTGATACGCAGGAATGGAGGTAAAACGTGAAATCAATTAGTGAGATTCGTAAACTCGGTAGGGACTACTGCCAAACGGAAGGTTCGGCACATTACGTAAAACTACGTGAACACGGCATAGATGCTATAGAGGTTGCAATGGCTAACGACATATTCGAGGACTTTGCAATAACTAACATCCTTAAGTATGCGTTACGGTTCAAAAAAACCCGTAACCTTGAGGACTTGAAAAAGGTAAGTGACTACTCGCATATTCTTTGTGGTGTGGAATTGGACAAGCGAGAAACTTTTTCTGAAAGGATAAGGAATAATGCCTTATAAATTCCCTCGTATAAAATTTGCAGACACTAACACTATCAAGCAACAACTTGACCACATTCAGTCAGAATTGGTTGAGGTTTTTAAAGCCTATAACGATGGTATGCTAGGTGAAATGGACATGGAACTGTGCGACTTAGGGCAGAGTGTGGAAACGCTACAGCGTATGCGTGAAGAACGTAACGGCGTATCCACAAAGATGACACAAGAAGCAATGGTAGAGAAGAACAGAGAGAGGGGTTATTATAGTGAGGAGGAGAGTAATTGTTAAAGCCTACAGTATTAACTTGTTTTGATATACCGGAGGTTTGGTACAGGTCGTTATCCGAATTATACCACGCTTATTCTAACGGTGGTAGTAGAGAGTACATGGTACAGCATGGTAGTTTTGAGAATCAGCATGAACGCAGAGAGCTTGACTACCTCACGGCTGTCATAACTAATCCAGGTAATAGACCATTAACTCCTATTATACCAGAAGGTATAAATGTTGCACCGCCTACAGACATGGATAAGATAGAGAAATACTTTGCTAATTATATCTTTGGCTGTGAGGTTGCTGACAACGAGGATTACACTTATGGTGAGCGTATACAAATCAGTTTACAACACGTTATAGGTATTTTGAAATTAACTCCTAATACTAATCAGGCTATTATTGAGATAGGGCAACCGTCAGATATTTACTTGAATGATCCACCTTGTTTAAGGACTATTGATTGCCGGATTAAAGACGGTGCATTGCATTTTATAATCTACTTTAGGTCATGGGATATATTCGCCGCTATGCCGGAAAATCTTGGAGGTTTACAGTTACTTAAAGAGTATATGGCCTCAGAGATAGGGGTAAAGGACGGGTGTATGATAATCTCCTCTAAAGGAGCGCACGTTTACGACTACGCCTGGGAGCAGGTAAAACAGTTAATTAAATACAAATAATTTTAATCACTTCCTATTATATACGCAGATATTGAGTACAACAAAAACTTCCCGGCTGAACACTACGCCGAGGTCAGAGTTATGGAGGATTGGTAGAATGGTTGACTATATGGAATTGGCTAAAGACGTTGCCAATAACTCAACCTGCTTACACCGTAAAGTAGGGGCTGTGCTTGTGAAGGATGGTAAAGTTATAGGTGTGGGTTATAATGGCCCTATCATTAAATTTGCCTGTATGATGCACGGCTGTAAAAGGGATAAGTTAAATATTCCTAGCGGTGAGAGGTTAGAAGTATGCAGAGCGTTACACGCTGAGGTCTGTTGCATACTTGATGCGTACAAACATTACAATAACCCGTTAGGTGCTACTATGTACGTTACTCATGCACCATGTAGAATATGTGCTAATGTTATATATGATGCAGGTATATCGTCTGTTATATTCGATAACGAGTATCCTGATAGCGGTATACACCTATTATCTGACGTTAACGTATCAGTAAATAAGTATAAAGGAGTGGCTATATAATGGATATACAATACAAAGCAAGTCCTAATTACAGTAGCCGTGGCGGTCATAAAATTGTGGCTATCATTAACCACATCACAGCCGGTTCATTTGACGGTGCGGTATCGTGGCTGTGTAACCCTGACTCAGACGCATCTGCTCATTATGTAGTGAGTCGTAAGGGAGAGATTGTTCAGTTAGTCGACGATTCTAATAGAGCGTGGCATGCAGGTCAGGTAAATAAGCCTAACTGGCCTTTACATGGTGTAACTAATCCAAATAACATTACTATCGGTATTGAGCATGAAGGGTACAGAGGTGCAGGTTTGGACGGTGACTTAACCGAACCGCAGTATCAGGCAACTTTAAAACTACACAAAATGTTGATTGCTAAACATAATATCCTCGTTGACCATGACCACATAATCGGCCATTATCGTATCGACTCGGTGAACCGTCCGAATTGCCCCGGCCCTAAGTTCCCTTGGGACAGGCTATTCAAAGACTTACTGCCTGCACCTAAACCACAAGGCCCATTCGTTGACGTTCCTGTGGATCACTGGGCGGTAAAGTTTATTAGTGTGTTTAAGAATAACGGGTTAATGACAGGTTACTCTGATGGTACATTCAAGCCTGACCAACCTGTTACAAGGGCAGAATTGGCTAAGATATTAATCGGGTTAATCTAATGATTAAAACTAAACTCGGCACTTATGTGGATAAAAATGCTCACCGTCTACTCAAACAAATGGCCGCACAAGAAGAAACCACACAGTCAGCGTTATTGGAGAAAATAATTTTAGATTATTTCACAAAAAATCACAAAGAAAAACTTGCCAACACCGAGGAGTATAGAGTATATTAAATGTAGGGCAGCGCAGGGACATTTTCATTCTGGCTTGGTTCGGTGTACTCATTGACCTCCTTTTTCCTCCTTTCTTTAAAAGGCATCTACAGGATCGGCATAAACTGTAGGTGTCTTTTTTATTGCATTTTTTTACTTAATACTATATATTTAAGTATAGGAGGTGAATACTTCATGTCATATGGTAAAGGAACTAAATCTAAGCCTAAAGTTGAGACTAAAAAAGTGGACGATACTCCGACTCCTATAGCGGACGCTTTTGAGGCTAAACTGTATAAAGAGGCCGTGAAACTCGTTCGTAAAGGTAAACATGGCAGACCTACTATCCAAGACCAAAAAGAGGCTAAAAAGATAACCTCTTTATTATTGGCATCCGAGAAGTACAAAGAGGGTAAGAAGAAAAAAATTATCTCTCTAATGAACAAAGAGGAAGCCTTTAAACAAGTTTCTAAAAGTAACTACTTCATTAAATACTGCTCAAAATATAAACTAACTCCCACAGAAGTAATAAAGCGTATGGTCGTATACATTGCGTCATACGTTAACTTCGGTACTGTGGAGGTCGCTGATAGCATGGTATCTATGGCCAGCAGCACTCGTCGTGACTGGATGGAGGAGTGTCCGGCGTTTGCCGAGGCGGTACTTGAGTCGCGGGACGTTATAGCGGACGAGTTGGAGTCTGTGGCATTAGAACGTGCTAAGGCTAAATCAGACACACTTTTAATGTTTCTTCTCAAGGCATACAGACCAGAGAAATTTCGTGATCGTGTGGACTCTAACGTGTACCAACACGGCGGTGGCGTAACACTCACGTTCAATGACGGTATGCTCAGTCCAGAGGAGAAAGCACTACACATTGAACCGTCTACCGGGGTGGTGAATTAATTGGCCTTTGCCATTCCCCGTCCCGGTAAGAAAAGAGTTCAACGGGCTAAGAAATTCGAGGAGCAGGTATATGAACCTTTACCGCACCAAGTAGATTTTCACACTAACCCTTCAAAGTATAGGGCAATGGTATCAGGCGTAGGCGGCGGTAAGACTCGAATGGGCGTACAGGAGATTCAGAAGTGGGCACAACTTTACCCAGGAGGCCGTTTTCTTGTAGGTCGTTTAACGTCAGCATCCTTACGTGAAACTACGCAGAAAACATTTTTCGATATGCTTAACCCTGCGTTGATTGCTCAATGGCAGGAAACACGGGGTAGGTTACTTATCAAAACTAGGGAACCAGAAATTTATTCAGAGATTCTTTTCCGCCATTTGGACGAGCCAGGGCCGTTGGGTTCACTGGACATTGACGGCTTTTGGATCGATAAAATTGTGCTTTGTCGATTGTAGTTGGTGACAACTACTTGTAAATCCCTTTAATTGCTGGAAACCCTTACAGGCAATCAGCAGCCAAGACTAATCAACAAATATAAGACACAAGGAGTGTTTTAGTAAAATGGAGATATGGAAAGATATTAATGGTTATGAAGGTAAGTACCAGGTTAGTGACTACGGTCGTATCCGTTCACTTAATTATAACCACACAGGTAAATGTAAATTAATGAAACTGCAGAACAGAGGCAATAGCTATTTATGCGTATGTTTAGTAGGGTGTGATGCTAAGAGGAGAACTTATAGTATTCATAATTTAGTGGCTAAACACTTTTTAGATAATCCTAATAATTTGCCTGTAGTATTGCATAAAAACGATGTTAAAACGGATAACAGGGTCTATAACTTAAGTTATGGTACTTATTTAGAGAATAACCTAATGGCTGTACCTCATAAATCTAAAACTCTTAGGCAGATAAGGTGTATAGATAATAATAAGTATTTTAGGTCTTCTTTTAAAGCAGCGGAGTGGTTACAGCAGACAAAATTCTTATACTCAAGAAAGACTTCATATCTTGCTAGAAAGATTAGATTTTGTTGTAATAAGGTACAGTCTATAGCCTTTGGTTATAGGTGGGAATATGTTGATTAGTAAGGTTCAGAGACTAGTGCATGGCACGTAGGCGAAAGCCGAAACGGGGGACTCTCAAGAAATTGAGATGATGATATAGTCCAAAATAGGAAGCACACGAACCAGACGGCAAAGAAGTTCCTGAGTCCACATTTTTAATGCTGCAAGCACGTCTTAGAGGTGTGGTTGGCCCATTACGAGGGTTCGTTACCACAAACTCAGGCGGTAGAGATTGGGTTTACCATTGGTTCTTCTCCCCTAACCGTAGGGACAAGAACAACTATTATGGTACTGTGGTTAAAACAAGGGAAAATCCCTACCTGCCTGATGGTTACGAGGAGATGTTACGGGCGAATAACCCCGATACATGGGTTAAACGCTTTCTTGACGCATCTTTCGACGTATTCGAGGGTCAGATTTTCACAGAGTTTGACGAGCAGACCCATACAGTCGATAAAGCGGACATTGACGTATCACAATGGAACAAAGAGGCAGGTTTCGACTTCGGAATATCAGCACCAACGGCTATTATTGTGGGTAGGCAAGACCCGTCCACAGGTTTAGTAGTCATAACTGATGAGTATCACCAATCAGAGGCTAATATTTCTGTGGTGGCAGGATGGATACGAGCGCATGGATTCACGTGGGTATGGGCTGACCCTTCCACACGTAACCGAGGGGTCAATAAGGTATCACCGGCAGACGCTTATTTAGATGAAGGTGTAACTTTACAACCTGCTTTAACTAACGATGACGATACAAAAATTATGACCGTACACCAATACTTACTCAAAGGTAAACTCTTAATCTGTAAGAATTGTGAGTCACTAATTGACTCATTAAAGAGTCAAAAATGGAATCCTAACATCGAGGGTAAGCGTTTGAAACAGAACGACCACGCATTTGACAGTCTAGCGTACTTATTAGTCTCTCTCAATCCGATAGGTGGTTGGCTTGACGTGTGGGATATGAAGAAACGCAGGGATAATGAGCGTAAAAACTCAGGGGCATGGGAGCATCCTTCAATAAAAGAGGACGAAGAACATGCGGATACCGTAATGGGGGAGGCTGAATACATTGACTTCATGTAAGCAGCTTGAGATAGCCTTTGTGGGGTTTGTTACGGGTTTTTGTTTAGGAATCTTGTATAGGGGGTTGTAGATTGGATATACTTTTTTCTTTATTTAATGCTTTGTGTATTGCATTATTTACAGGTATAGGCTATTATGTAGGTAGACGGAGTAAGTTAGAGGATATTGAACGTATTTCGGATATTTTGACAAAAGGTATTTACACAGAAGAACAGCCTCGTAACATGAGGACGAAACGAACCTCATGGAAACCGGGCAACCTTTTCAAGCCGACCGAAAGTTTAAACCTAGACCCTATTGACCCGTCTGAGATGGAAAGAGAACCTCTGAGAAAAGGGGTGAGAAGATAAATTGTTAGACCCTATAGTAAGGCAAGTGATTGAAAAATTCGAGTCGGCTTACGACTCAAAGGCTGCGTTAGGACTACATGAGGGTTGGGCAGAGTTCGACGATTATTATTACGGTAGAGTTAATCTACCTATAAACGCCGAGGATCCCGGCTCGTCAACCAACATAATCCTGCCGAATATTGAGTCACAGGTAGCAGACCTTGTGGATCAACCTTGGGACGTTATGGCGAAGGGCGAAGAACCATCCGACCAGATGTTTTCCACACACGTACAGCACATTATGAAATGGCTACTCCACAAAAATAAGACACTCATAAAATTAGCACGACATGAAACAGGCCGGCTTAAACTAGGCACAGGGGCATGGAAAATTTGGTACGACCCTAATGCTATGCGTGGTAAAGGTCTACCAATACTCGACTCAGTAAGTCCGGTGAACATTTTCCCCGACCCTAAAGTAACAATGGCCGAGGAGATGCAGGAGGGTGACTTCCTCGCTCACGCTATGTATAAACCTTTAAATTGGATTAAGCGTCATCCGATATTCGGTCCAATGGCTAAAGATTTACGTCCGGCCAACTCGTCAGTTACACGCTCGATTCAACTATTCGAGGGTGAGGGTAGTGACGAACTTGATACAATCTCTAAGGATAAGATATTTTTCTTAGAGTGTTGGGTAAAGGACTTAGAGGACGGAGTACCATTTCTACGATTATTCATTGTGGCTAACGAAACTTTAATATACGACAGCAAAGAACACCGTAAAAAGTCAGGGTCAATGAGTTTCTACAAGCACGGCAAGTACCCGTGTGTTATAACACCCTGCTACCTTAACGAAGGTCGTTTGTGGGGTACAGGTGACGTTGAGTTGCTCATGCCCACACAGGATTTAATAAATGATTTAGATGACCAGATACGTTCAAACGCTAGACTTATGGGTAACATTCAAAAGATTATCGGAATCTCGTCAGGTATTAACCCCAAGAAATGGACGAACAAGGCAGGATTAAATGTGGTAGCACGTGACCCGTCTGCTTGGAAAATGGTAGAACCTCCGAATATGCCTGCATACATACAGAACCGCCGTGACATGGGCTTCCGTGAGGCTGAGATTATATCAGGCAGGTCAGATATTGTGGAAGGGCGTAAGCCGGGATCACTTAGGGCTGCGGCAGCCATCCTAGCTTTACAGGAGGCAGGAAACAGACGGGCTAACCACAAGAGAATGATGTTACAGGCGGGTATGCAAGAAGTCATGGAACTTATGCTCGACTACGTGAAAGAGTATTTCACAGAGGAAAGAGCGTTCCGTATACTCAACTCCAAAGATAACGACTACATTTGGTTCAGAGGTTCAGACCTTAATTCAATACCGAAACTTATACCTAAATCTATATTTAACCCTGAGACAGGCATGGAAGAACACACTCTCGTACCTCTTATGGATGAAACAGGACAACAACAGATTACGAAAGACGCTGATTTTGACTTAGAGTTTTCTATCGGTGCAGGTCTACCAACAAGTGTGTCCTTCCTCTATCAAGCAACTAACGAGTTGCATCAGAACGGTATTGTTACCACAGAGGAGGCAAGGCTATTCCTCAAGAATCAGATGAATTGGCCGATTATAGACCCGCTTAACCCACAAGGTACATTCGCAGGGCGTAACGTACCGCCGGAGGTAACGGCACAAATGAACGGTCAAATACCTCCAGGTATGGAGGGGCAAGCGTTTCCACAGGATGCAGAACCGCAGGGCGGCGACATACCGCCTGAGATACTACAAGCACTAATGGGTGCAATGGGGGGTGGTCAGTAATGGCATTGATATTTGAACAAAAAGTTAAACGTGTTGCTGATTATCTCATGCAGTTAAAGCCTAAACCGAGAATAGGTATGCGAGAGATTGAACAAAAATATTTAAGACACGCATTTCAAGATAGTCTAACACGAAGCAGTGATTTACAGGGTCACATCATGCGTAACCCTACTTGCGTGAGGTGTGAGAGAGTAGCCCTAAGGGACAGACGAGAGGGCGACCCACAGGATAAACTTTACGTTACCTGCCCTCATTGTGGTTATCACGGTGTGGGAGGCCCGCCTGTAAATGTTCATGTAATGGAGGTGTAGTATGGCAGATACAACCAAAATAATCGGGGGAAACCCCATAAAACTTGTAGACAATGGTGACGGTACATTTTCAATAGCGGCTAATGTGGGGCTACCTACAGGTGCAGCAACGTCAGCCAAGCAAGATACAATAATTACTCACGTAGACGGTGTGGAAACAGCACTTACTACATTAAACGCAAAAGATTTTGCTACACAAACTACCCTTGCAGCAGTATTGGCAAAGATTATCGCTGCACCGGCTACAGAGGCAAAGCAAGATACTTTAATAGCTAAGGATTTCGCCACTCAGACAACTTTGGCAGCTATTTTAGCAAAGATCATTGCAGCACCAGCAACCGAGGCTACTTTAGCGTCCGTGCAAGCCACATTAGCCCAAGGCGGTATTCCGGCTACTACGCTGGAAACAACGCACCAAAATGCAGCAACAACAGATGGCAATGGTACTGCCGCTACAGTAAGTGGATATGGGCCTATAGCGTTTCAAGTAACAGGTACGTTTGACACGGCAACCGTCACATATAAGGGTAGTGTTGATGGTACTAATTATGATGATTTACCTGGTACTGCCGCAGTAACTACGGCAGGTATATCTAAGTTTGACGTGTCTGGTTACAAGTCAAACTTAGCTGTAATATCAGGGGCAGGTGCAAGCACAAGTCTAACGGTGAAATCTCTTGCTGTGGGTGTTGCTAGACCTCTTACCGCCGATGTAATAACTGTTGGCAAAGCAGCGGACAATGCAGCAGCTAACGGCAATCCTGTATTGCTTGCAGGTAAGTATAATGCTACTCCTACTACTAGGGATGAGGGCGATGTTGTTACTCTCCAGACCGATGCTCAGGGAAATTTACTTACTAAGCTAATTGGTAGTAAAGTTGCAGAAGGAATAGCAGATTTTGTACTAAATGCTGAAGGTACGTTGCTTGCAAGTGCAGCAAGAACTAATACTACGACCAGCCCAAATATGACAAATAAAAACGCAAAAGGGATTTTAGTATCACTAAACGTAACTGCTGTTTCCGGTACTGGGGGTTTGCAAGTTGTTGTAAGAGGACATGACCCTGTTACTGGAACAGTTTATTGGCTAAACGCACTCCCTGTTGCTGTTGTTGCCACTGGAATAAATGTCTATGAAGTTTGTCCTGCTGTTAACACAGCAGCATCAGGGGTAAAACAAAGAACATCGGGGGAGCTACCTAGAACGTGGTCGGTTTCCGTCATTCATGCTGATGGAAGTAGCTACACTTACAGCGTTGGCTATTCATTGGGGGTGTAATTATGTTAAGTACAAAAATTTTTGAAGAGTCGACAGCATATAAATTTGTTGTCACTAACACAATAGAAGGTAATTCTTTTGAGTATGAATTTGGAAAGCAAATTCCAGAAGGTCAAGAATTAACTGAGTATCTACAGAACTGCAAGCGTGAAGCTGAATTATTAGCACAAATGGAGATTGATAAAAAACAAACTTCACAGGAAATTATCTTACCAAACTAACGAAAATGCGTTAGTTTCACAACATAAACCCGTCGCCGGGGTATTGTCGGGCGAGTCGTCCAAGTGACGTTAAGGAGGATACTATGTTTAGAGCAAATAAAAGACCTTGGGAGAAGTTTTTCAACAAGTCTATGAAATTTGTGGATGACGGTGGTGCAGGTGGTGAAGGTGCTGATTTCTCCGGTACTGATGAGCAGGGCGGGGAAGGTACGGGCGTTAACAATGATCCTGTTGTCGCCGGGCAGGACAAGCAACCGGACGCTAACGCTGCGATACGTGCCGAGAAAGCTAAACTCAAGGCAAAGCACGATGCGGAAATTGCCGGGTATAAGGCTCTCACTGACAGAATGATGAGAGCGACGGGTATGAACGAAAAGCAGTTAGCGGAAAAACTCGAAGAATTTGAACGTCAGCAACAAATGAAACAGTCAGGCTTAGACCCTACCACATACCAACACTTATCTGGTATGGCCGGTACTGTTCGTCAAGTGTACGAGCAGAATTTAGCCTTACAGCAAAAGATTGAAGAATCAGAACTCAAAGCCGACCCTATCTACTCCGACTATGACGAAGTAGCCGAATCCGTTAAAGCACACGCTGCTAAAACAGGCATGTCACTAAGACAAGCATATTGGGCGGTAAACGGCGAGAATCGTTCTAAGCAGTTAGCGAGGGAGGCAGAGCAACGTACAATTGCTCAACGTGAGTCCAATGCAGGGTTAGGTGTGGTATCGGCTAACGGTACTCCGTCAGGACAAGCCAATAAATTCGAGAGTCAGGACGAGGCTTTTGTGGCAAACGCTTTCGGGATTGAGGCTGACGAGCATAACGCTTTGAAAAACTCCAAGAATATTGATGATTGGTTAGCGTTTTTAAAGAAGAAAAAATAAGAGGTGATTTATAAATGGCTTTTCAATACTCCCACAGAACGGGCGGTGATTCGGTAATTCCTATAAAGGAGTTTCCTTCTGCCGCAAGTAAGACATACACCAAAGGCTACACTGTAGCAATGGACTCAGGTTTGATTACTAATGGTGGTGCTGCTGATACTGCCGTTGTTGGTGTGGTACAGGATACTATCTCTGCCGCAACCTCAGCAGGCGATCCGGTAAGAGTTATCCTTGCCTTGCCTGACGTAGTGTTTAAAGTTGATTATGTAGCAGGTACAAAAACTTCACTAGCTGACGCTGACATTGGCACAGCATTTGACCTTGACGCTACAGAATTAAACAAGATTGACTTGGACGACACCACAGACGGTGCTTGGGTTGTTGTGGGGTACGATAACACAGCAGGTGTGGCATACGTTAAGTGTTTAGCGGCTAAGAAAGCCCCTGTAATTAACTAATTAAAAAGTAAAGAGGTGAAATATAAATGGCTGTATCTAGTTCAAATTTTGGTGTACTGCTTGAGCCTGGACTTCGTAAGGTTTTCTACGAGTCCTACACGGAATTACCGGAGCAGTTCCCACAAGTCTTTAAAGTAATGACCTCCAAGAAAGCCAAAGAGACTGACCAACACGTTGCAGGTTTGGGCGAGTGGGAAGAAAAAGAGTCCATGGGGTCAATTTCCTACGAGGCTATCAATCTCGGTGATGACGTTGTATATACCCACACAGAGTATGCGAAAGGATGCCAAGTAGAGCGCAAACTCGTGGACGATGAAATGTACTCCGTTATTAAAAAGTTACCTAAGTCTTTAGGTAAAGGCGGCAGGGTTAAAGTAGAGAAAAACGCCGCTGACGTTTTGAATAACGGTTTCACTAACACTGGTTATGATGGTGTGGCATTGTTCTCTGACTCTCACCCGTTAAGGGGTAACTCAGGCGGTACTTGTGATAACCTCGCCTCCGGAGCATTGAACGAAGTTAACTTACAGGCGGCCTTACTGCTTGCTCGTAGACAGGTAGATGACGCAGGCTTGAAAATTCAGTGTATGCCTAAGAAATTAATCATTCCAGCAGACCTTGAGTTTAAGGCTACTGTACTGTTACAGTCCAGTAACCAAGTAGACTCCGCTAACAACAACATTAACTCCGTTAAAGGTAAACTCAGAATGGTCATCATGGACTACTTGACTTCTGCAACTGCGTGGTTCTTGCAGGATGACTCCTTCGATAACCTAATTTTCTGGCACAGAATTAGACCTGAGTTTAACCGTGAGACTAACTTCGATACCCACATCCAAAAGTATTCCGGTTACATGAGAAGTTCTCAGGGGTACAGTTCGTGGCGCGGGCTTGTTGCGTCTACAGGGCTATAATGTTTAATTATGAAAGTTTAAAGGTAGGTGATAAATTTGCCCGATACTTATTTCCCTGATGGTATAGATGTAGGGAGTTTAAAGATTGATTCTGTGGAAGTCACGGCTACTCCGGCTGAGATAAATAAATTATCCGGTGCTACAGTAACCACGACTGAAATAAATCTCGTAAAAAACTCAGATCGTGTGGTAAAGGTTGCTAAGATAGCACTTGCAGCGGTAGATACTGGAGGCGGTGTATTCTCTTGGCAGAACGACGAGGGTGCATCCATTATCGTTCAACGGTTAATACTTGACGTTACTACCAAATCCACAGGTGCTTGCTCGTTAGAGTGCGGTACTACCGCAACCTCAGCAACAACTTTGTCCGATAATCTTATTAATGCGGTAGATGTTAACTCCGCGGCAGGGGTGTTTGACAACATTACCGATAAAGGTACAAACGGTAAGTCTCGTCAGAAACTTGCCGCTGGTAAATGGGTGACGGGTTCCGTTGTTTCTGGTGGTGCGTCAGCAGGGATTGTGGGCTTTGCTTATATCGAGTACATTGTAATATAACGAATTGAATAAAAAAATAAGGCGGGGTAATAACTTACCTCGCTTTTATTGTATAGAGGTGAGAGAATGACTTTAATGGAGATTTTATCTGACGCCGATACATTTGTGGCTAACAGTATTACCGCCGCCACAAAGGTACGTTGGCTGAATCAAATATACGGTCAGGTTTTAGAGGCGGTAAAGATACCTAAAATTTACGAGGTAACAGTAACAGCAGACACGGCGGCATACACTGTACCGATAACCACAGGTATGAAAGCCCGTAACATAGACGTACTAAAGGTTAAACAGTCTGCCACAGCCACAGAGGACGATTGGAAAATGTACGAACCTAGACTATTCGGTAGTGAGAATCGTCAAGGCAGGTATGAGTTCACCGCAGAGGATCAAGCAGACGGTTCGTGTATTATTACATTGTACCCGACACCTGCCACTACTTTCACCGACACCGGCATAAGAGTAAGGTATTTCAGAAGTAACACGGAGGTATTCACTAACACAGCAGGTACAGACTCCTCGGCTACTACCGTGTACTTAGGAGAGTCACCCACTATCGTTCCTGTGGAATACCATGACCTGTTCGTGCATGGGCTATGTATGCGGTTGGCTAAGTCAAGTGATGATGGCGAGAAAGCGAATATGTATAACGCAGAGTTCAAGGATTTACTCTCACTCATGGCTGTAAATTACAGTTTTGTGGACAATGGCGAGGCGGGGTATGCGGTTACTCCTAACGTAACGGGGTGATAAGTTGAGAAAGTTACAGCCCAAAACGACGAGATGGTTGAATAAGACTCCCGTTGACTATGCGAGTATGCAGGTGTCTAAGTCACCATTTCCTATATACTCAGGTTTAAATAACGGTACACCGCCGGTACAGTTAACGGAAGGTCAATTAAGTTCTGTGGTAAACCTTTCGCCCACAGAGTTACCCTCTCTTAAAGTTATAGAAAAAGACTCAGAGCTAGGCTACACAGGTGCGGTGCAGAACGTACGGAGTATATTTGTCATTGACCCTGACGACCACATACTTGTACTAGCAGGGACGACCTTATACAAATGGAACGGTACGGAGTTCTCCACAACAGCAACGGGATTCGGTTCGTCATCTTATATTCAGTTAGCACCTATGTCCGGTAAGTATTATCTCGTTGACGGTGCCACAGAGGTTAGAGAGTATGACCCCTCTACCTCTACACTAGGTAGTGGCATATCAGACTCGCCGGACAACTGTGACTTCATTGTGGCTCACAGAAACAGGTTATTTGCTGCGGAGGGTAAGAACCTAAACATAAGTAACATACTCCTGCCGGACGATTGGACTACCGTTGACATGACTGATATTATCGTCATAGAGGGTACGTATGGTGAGGACATTACAGGTTT